>AFSR01000044.1_pt1:0-25000 | contig 31279 bp, 20 predicted proteins | sample 296848 | NCBI WGS metagenome assembly AFSR01 (sample SAMN02954305, study PRJNA68063) | hot springs metagenome | biome: terrestrial; feature: Mushroom and Octopus hot springs; material: microbial mat core samples; isolation source: Yellowstone National Park Mushroom and Octopus hot springs ...
GCTTTGTCGCTGACACACACCATGGCCTTGGAAATGCTCAGGGTGAGGGGGAGACGGATGGTGAAGGTGGTTCCTTTGCCCCGCGCAGAATCCACTTGGATACTGCCGCGCAGATCGGTGATGTTGCGGCGCACCACATCCAAGCCAACCCCCCGCCCGGCCAGATCGTCCACTTCGCTGGCCTCGCGAACACTGAAGCCAGGGTGGAAGAGAACGTTGAACACTTCGTCTTCGTCGGCTTGCTCCGACAGCAGCCCCAGCCTTTGGGCCTTGGCCTTGACCTTCTCCACCGGGATCCCGGCGCCATCGTCCGAGACGATGATGATGGTTTGGTTGCCCTGATAGAAGGCCTTGACGGTGATCTTGCCCTCAGGGGGCTTGCCCGCCCGCCGCCGCTCCTCAGGGGTCTCGATCCCGTGTACCAGGGCGTTGTTCACCAAGTGGGTCATGGGGTCATAGAGCTCCTCCAGGATGGCCTTGTCGATGAGCGTGTCACGGCCTTCCACCACCAGGCTGGCCTGCTTGCCCGTTTTGATGGAGAGATCCCGAATGGCGCGGGGCAACCGATCGGCAACTTGCGAGAAGGGCACCATGCGCGCCCGGTTCAGGCCCTCTTGCAGTTGGGTGGTTACCTGCCGGAATTGGCGGGTGATCTGCTCGGCCTCATCCACGGCAAACTCGATGTCGGAGGAGGACTCGCGCACCCGCACGATGAGCTCAATGATCTCCTGGGCCAGAGCGTGGAAGGCCGTAAACTGATCCATCTCCAGCTTGTCGAACTCTTGGCCGGAGGAATGGCTCCGCCTTCCTCGGCTGGATCCCTCCCCATTTCGACCGAAGCCCACCGTTACCGTGCCGCCATAGGCTGAGCTGCTGCGGCTGGAGAACAAAGCCGATTCCAGCAAGGAGCGGTCATACTGATCCCGCATGCGCTGGCCCAGATCCCCTAGCTGTTGCACACGGCCCAACAGGCCATCCAGAAACTGGCGCAGACGGGTTTGGTTTTGCTCCATGCTGTTGCGGATGACCACCAACTCTCCCACCAGGTTGTTGATGGAGTCGAGGTGGCGCACCTCCACCCGCATCACAGGGTTGCTGAGGGCAGCAGTTCGCCGTGAAGTCGGCCCAGTTGCCGCCGGGGCAGCTGCTGCTGGGGTGGGGGTTGTGGAGCAGCAGCGGAACTGGCGGCGAAGGTGCTGGCGCCGCAGCAGGTGCTTGGGCAGGAACCTCGAGATCGCCCAGGAGCGATTCCAGCTGGGCTGCAAAGTCGTCAGCAGCCTCGCCGCTCGCGGCTGCAGGGGATCCCACAAGGGGGGCGATAGCCTTTTCTAGCTCAGGGGTTACCGCCGGCTCGGCAGCGTCGAAGAGGGCGGCCAAATCGTCCAAACGGGGAGCCGGAGCAGCTTCCAGCGCCTCTTCCTCTGGGGTCTCGGCCTCGCCAACAGGAACGGCTAAGGATTCATCCTCTGCAAACAGGCTGGCCAACTGGCTTTCCAGATCGTCCTCCGCAGGCTGGAGGGCATTTTCTTCCTCCAGTGCGGCAACCGGCGGCTCTGGCTCAGACACGGGCACTTCCGCCAGGCTGCTCGCTTGCAAAGCTTCTGTGTCCTCCAGGAAGGTGGCAAGATCCAAGGGGGGTTCTTCTTGGGGCGCTTCCCCTTCTGCAAAGAACTGGCTCAACTCATCCAGATCCACCTGGCTGTCGCTATCCATGGCCGAGAGGGATCCCCTGGCCCCCAGGCTCAGTTCTTCTGGGTCGGATTCCTGGGTGAATAGGGCATCGAGACGGTCGAAGGAGAGCTCGGGGGAAGGGGCGACTGCCTCCTCAGCCGTGGGTTGCAGGTCTGCGAAAGACTCCTCCTGGACCGGGAACAGCTCCTCCAGAAGCGCCCACTCCTGGGCTTCTGCTGTGTCCCCAGCTGCTGATTGGGTCAGGGGGATGGAGTCCCCATCGGACGCCTCCTCGAGGGTCTCGCCGGCGAAGAGATCCCCTAGGCTCAGCTCGGCTCCGAAGTCTGGAATTGGCGATTCCCTCGGCTCATTGGCCATGTCGGGCGACGTGGGGAAGGGTTCGCCGATAAAGAGATCCCCCAGTTGCTCAGCTTCGGCAGCATCAGCCTCAGCGATGTCCAGGGATGGGCCAAAAGAGGGATCCAAAAATACGGAAGGTTCACTTGCTTCCGGCATCGACCAAGCCGGATCGGCTTCTGCCGCAGGGGTGGAAAAAAAGCTCTCCAGGCTGTCTTCGGCAGTATCGAAGGCAGCAGAGTCAGCGAACTCTGAGGATCCCACCTCGTCGGATCCCGACTCTGCCAGATAATCTGCTGGGATGGAAAAATCCTCTAGCTGGATATCTGCGGGAAATTCAGCCCAAAGGTCTGCTGCGATTTCCCCGTCCTCAAGGGCTTCCTGAAGGGGTGGGGACGGTTCAGCCGCCCAAGGATCGGCCTCCGGCTCACCAGCGGGAACGGCCTCCAAGTCCGGAAGCTGAGACCCTTCCTGCCGGAAAGCACTCTCTACGGGAAGTTCCTCCAGCTCAAATAGGGCCTCTACCCCGGCACTTGCGGCTTCGTCTGGGACAAAGCCGGATCCCTCGCCCATTTCCGCAGCAACGCTCTGGGCAGTCGGCTCCTGTTCAGCATCCCAGGCAGGCTCAGCAGAGACAAACCCCTCTGCCCCTTCACCCACCACTTCGGCAAACAGCTCCGCCAGATCGGCCTCAGCTCTCTCCTCATCCAACCTTGGGCTCAGATCCTCAAAGGTCTGCAAGAGGGGCTCAGGAGAGGAGGGGATCAGCTCCGTTGGGAATTCTTCAATATCGGATAGCGCTTCTGCGTTGGCAAACAGCTCGTCAAAGGCTGAGGTGGCTTCTTCCTCCAGATCCAAGGGAGTGGCATAGAGCTCCGCTCCGCTAACGCGACCGAAGTCGTCCGCAACAGAGGCCAAGTCAGCTCCCTGCCCGTCCTCTTCTGGGCTTTCTGCCGGCACGGCAGCTGTCCTCCAGTCTTCCTCCCAAGCCGCTTCGGCTCGGATCCCTGGCCAACTCAGATCCAGATCCCCCTCTTCCGCGGGAGCAGATCGGTGCTCTGAATCTGTTCCCGCCAGCGGGACGGAGTCCTCAGCAGTGCCCACTTCCCCAAGGGATGAGGGCTGTTCCGCCGCCAGATCTCCGCTTGCCTCTGCGCTCTCCTGCTCCGGCAACCGGTCAGCTCCGGGCTCATCCTCTTGAAAAGAGGTCTCGGCGAGGGTTACCGCCTCTGGCACCGGCTCAGCTTCCCAGCTCAGATCGGGGGTAGCGCCTTCCTCCGCAGGGATCCCAGCAGCCGCAGCCCAATCCTCTGGGGCACCCCCAGGTTCTGGGAATGACGGCTCTGCCTCAGACCCCCAAGCAAGGCCAAGGTCGAAGGGCTCAGGGACTTCTGGCTCTTCAGGGGCTGCCGGAACAGGGCGGAAAGCCAGCAGCTCAGCCGAGGGCTGAATGGTGTTTGCCGCTCCGCCGGCCAGAGCCTGGTGGGCTTGCTTCAGATCTCGCAGCACCGGCAGGGCCAACTGCCGCAAATCCTGGCCGGGATCCGCCAAAATCTCGCCGATCAAGCGGGTCAAATCTGTCCAGCCCCCCAGTTCCAGAGCCGAAGATTGCCCCAAATCCTGCAAAGATTGGGCCAGAGCTTGCAGAGCCGGTCGAGTGGCCGGGTCGTCAGGACGTTTGAACAGCTCCAGCATCTGGCGCAGCAGGGCCGGGATCTGCTGATGCACCACCACCTCAAGAGGATCCGGTGGGGCAGGAGGGGCGGCAGGGCGAGCCAATTGTTGCAGTTCTGAAGAAGGGGCAACCTGTTCGGCCTTGCCGTCTAGGATGAGCTGCTGTCCCTGCTTCAAATCCCGCAGGGCGACCAAAGCCAGAGCACGCAGGTCGGCATCGGGGTTGCCCAGAGCTTGCTCGAAAGTTTCCGTCAACTGTTGCCAGCCCGCCAGATGATGGACTTGCCCGATCTCCTTGAGAACGGCGTTCGCCGCTGCCAAACGCTCTCGGACATCTGGCTGATCCCGTTGTTTAAACAGCTCCAGCATCTGGCGCAACTGCTGCGGCACCACCTCCGCCATGTCCTGCTGTAGGGTGCGAACCGCCGGCGGCGAGACGGGAGCTGAGACAGGGCCCTCGCCGAGAAGATTTTGAATGTGCCTTTCGGTCTCTTGAAAAACCGGCTCCAATTCCGCCAGGGTGGTGTTGCTGACTTCCTGGGTGAGGCCGCGGGGGCTCTGCAGCTCCTCCAACAACATCGAAAGCCCATCAAAAGCCCGCAGCAGCAGGGTTTCCAGGTGCTGATCGACAGGCACTCCGCCTGGACGGGAGCGAAAGATGTTGAAAAAATCTTCCATGCGGTGGGCCGTCCGTTGGATGCTGGTGAGGCCCAGCATGGCAGCTCCCCCCTTGATGGAGTGAGCAGCTCGAAACAGCTCGTTGATCAGCTCGGGATCGCTCATACTGTCCCGCAGGCTGAGGAGCACTTGTTCGATTGTTGCCAAGTGGTCGCGGGCTTCTTCGATGAAATAACTGAGGATCCGCTTCTGTGCTTCTTCATTCATGGCAGGAGGCCCTTCCTACAGCCCACAGGTATGCATCAGTGATAACAGACCGGACAGGGTGAGGCTCGCCTGAGCGAAGAGTCCGGCCAAAAGTCGGAACAGGGGGATCCCAGTGGCATTTGCTAAGGATCGATAACGTCTCCTGCATGGGGATCCTTGTCCCTAGAATGCCCTCAAAACAGCAGATTTGCTCATTCATCCCCAACCCGGAAGCGACCGACAGAAGTTTGCAACTCGCGGGCGATGCTCACCAACTGTTGGAGCGAAGCTGCCACCTTCTGCGCCTCCTTAGAGGTCTCGTTGGCGGTCAACTCCACCGATTGCATCACCTGCGCCACAGAGCGAGAGGTTTCCGTTTGTTGCACGGTGGCCTGAGAGATCGCCCGCACCAACTCGTCGATCCGGCGACTGACCTCGATAATCTCGTCCAGGCTGTTCTTGGCCTGCTCGGCCCGCCGCGTCCCCTCGATCACCAGTTGGGTGCCTTCTTCCATAGCCGTCATCACGTTGCCGGTTTCCGATTGAATCTGCAACACGATCTGCTCGATCTCCTTCGAGGCTTTGGCAGCTCGGTCGGCCAGTTGTCGCACCTCATCGGCCACGATGGCAAAGCCCCGTCCCGATTCCCCGGCTCGTGCCGCCTCGATGCTGGCGTTGAGGGCAAGCAGGTTGGTGCGCGAGGCAATTTGAGAGATCAAAGCCACAATTTTGGAAATTTCCTGCGAGGATTCCGCCAATCGCTTCACTTTGCGGGTGGTTTCTGCCACGGTTTCGCGAATTTCCAGGATGCCACTTACCGTGCGATCCACAGCTTCTCCACCCCGAGCGGCTGCTTCTGTGGCTTGGGCAGTCACGTTGGCCGCTTCGCGGGCGTTGCTGGCCACCTCTTGAATGGAGTCCGTCATCTCCTGAATGGAGTTGAGGGAGTTGGAAATCTCCTCCGCCTGGCGCAAGGCGTCGGCAGAGAGGCTGCGGGCAAAGTCCTCGTTCTGCAAGGCGGCATCGTTCACGGCGGCGGCGGCCCGCTTCACCTGGCTGACAATGTCTCGCAGACTGCGAATGGTCAGGTTAAAGGAGTCGGCCACAGCCCCCAGCACGTCGGCAGTCACCTCTGCCCGCACCGTCAGGTCTCCACGGGCAGCCCCTTCCACGTCGTCCAGCAGGCGAATCACCTGGCGCTGTAGGTCTTCCTTAGCTTGCCCTTGCTCGGCAGCCCGCTGGCTCAGTTCGGCGAAGTTGGCTTCAAGGGCAGCCGCCATCTGGTTAAAGCTGTCGGCCAAGCGCCCCAGCTCATCGTGGGTGTTGGCTGTGGCTCGTACTGAATAATTCCCCTGGGCCAAGGCGGCAAAGTGGCCGGCCAGCTCTTGGGCGGTGGAGCGAATTTGTTTGGCACTGCTGGCCCCGAGGATAACCCCTGCTCCTGTGCCGATCAGCCCGCCTCCAATCACCCCGGCAATCAAGCGAGCTCCCCCATTGGCCGGGATCCCAAGGCCAATCGCCAAGCCGGCAGCCAAACTCACAGCTCCTTGGATAAGCGCTATGGCCAATTGCCGATCCCCAATCGGTCGGTTGGCGATCCCAGCAGAGGTTCTTGCCCCTTGTTCACCTACACTGGGAATAGGGAGGGAGGCCGTGGGCAGCAGAACTTGGGCCGCTCCGCTGCCGGTCTCCGCCATTGGGCTCATCCCCCCGGTCGCCCCCTCATCTGGGCGGAAGGCCCCCACCGGCTCACCGCCATCCATGCCGGCAAGTTCGCGATCCAGGCTGTCTAGCTCGTCAAGCTCGAAGAGGGCAGAGCCGGGACTGGCAGTATCTTCATCGGGGGCAGGGATCGGCTCACTCATGGGGGCAGCCAATTCGGTCGGCAGGCTTTCTTCCAGGGATCCCCCTTCCTCTTCCTCAAGACCGGGCAGGGAGAAGCCCATCTCATCGGGAAAATCGGCATCGCCGGCCAACTGCGTAATGGAGTCGGAGTCGCCTTCTAGGGCTTCCAGATGCTCTCGATCGAACTCGTTGAGGAAGGCAAAGTCATCTTCGACCACCGGATCGGTTTGAGGCCCGCCCTCTTCCGAGCCTACCCGTCGCGAGGTGGCCGGTGGTGTTACCCGAGGATGGGTCGGCATCGGGTGAGATAAACCCAGCGGATCAGCCTCCGGCATTTGCAGCCCGGTCTCCAAGGGATCCCTGAATCTCTCTTCCCCCATGAAATCGCTGCCAAGGCTGTCTGCCTCCAGTGGAAAGGGATTCTGAGCAAAGGGATCCGCCTCCTCTTCCCCCATCTCCTCGAACTGCAAGAAGGGATCGGGAGCAGAGAAAGCCTCTTCCGAAAAGGCATCCGACCCACGGGCAAACTCATCTGGAGAGCGAAACTCGTCCGCTTCTGGGGAATCGGGAAGATCCGCCAGCTCCGGTGCCATTTGCAACAGCTCTTCTAGACCCTTCCGGGCCGACTCCAGCTCATCGGGATCACTGGCTGTTTGTAAAATGGTGTTGTAGGTTTGGCGAGCTTCCAACAACTGCCCAGCTTGTTTTTGTGCCAAAGCCAGCAGCAGCTTGACAGCAGTATCTTGCGGTTCAGCAGCGGCCACTTGGTTGAACAACCGCACCGCCCGGACGTAGTCTCCCTGCCAAAAGGCGGCCATCGCATCGGTGTAGTCTCTCTGACTGTTCGCGCTCGGAACCATGGATCCTCCCTTCACTGCTTGCCTACCTCTGTTCACGCGTCAACACAGATGCAAACGGAACGCCCCCAACACCTCAAAACCCCATGGATGCAGGCTATCCCCCCTTTTCCACATTCAGTCAAGCAAGAGTGGGCCTTTCTGCCGCCGTCTCAGGGCTTACCCTCAACAGCCTCGACACGCATCGGTAGGGGATAGATTTGGTCCAACTTTCCCCATTGTGGCTGGAGTTAGCTTGGATCTTTGATAGGAACTATACACTTTCCTCCCGCTGAGCTCCCAGGGGGCCGTCTGTCAACCCCAACGATTGGATCGCAGGATGGCCGACTGATCCAGCAATGGCAAGCGCGATCCCGTTCCGGGCACCACCCATTCCCCTCGCAAAAAAGGAGCCATGGACTCAGGAGCCGTGAGGGCAGGCCGCACCAATTCAGTCTTCAGCCACTCCATGCCTACAATTAAATCCACAGCCAAGCCCATGAGCAAATCCTGTTGATCCATCACGGCCACCACAGGAATCTCGGCTCGGTCGATGTTCAGGGGCGGGCTGATCCCCAAAAATTGCCCCAGGTCTGCAACCCAGATGATCTCGCCCCGCAAATTCAGCGTGCCCAGCAAAACTGGGGCCACATTGGGCATGGGGGTGATTTTCTCTGGGCCAATGCTCATCACCTCCACAACCGATACCGCTGGCAGCGCAAATTCCTCCCCGGTGGCAATCTTGAACTTTAGGAATAGCTCACCTTCGGGAGCCTCCATCTCCCGCAACTCTTGGGTCTCATCCCCCATCAATAAATCCAGATCCCCCAGCATGATGCTCCCCCGCATGGATAGTCTTGTGGACTGTTGATCCCGCCCCCCTCCCTGCTTAAAACGCAGAGTCGTTCTCAGGACCTACCGAAAGGCGTGGAAGCAGAAGGGGCAGCTCTCAGCCTCTCAGTAATTGCTTAATCGTACCCACCAGTTCCTGGGGCTGGAAAGGCTTGGCAATGTAGGCATCCGCTCCCTGGCGGATCCCCCAGTAGCGGTCAAATTCTTCGCCCTTGGAAGAACACATGACGATGGGCGTTTTTTGGGTGAGAGGGTCGGCCTTGAGAAGACGGCACACCTCATAGCCGTTCATGCGCGGCATGACGATGTCCAGCACGATCAGGTCGGGTTTGTTTTGCTTCACCGCCTCTACGGCCTCCACCCCGTCTTCCACAGTCATCACCTCGAAGCCGTTTTCCTGCAGCAGCTTGCTGATCATCTCCCGCTGGGATTGGCTATCTTCCACCACCAAAACGCGACTCATTTCCGATTCATCTCCCGCAATTGATGTTTGATGGTCGCCAGGAGCTCTTGGGGCTTAAAGGGCTTGGTTACATAGGCATCCGCCTGGTTGCGCCTGGCCCACTCGATATCAAAGGTCTGGTCTTTGGTGGAACACATGACGATGCGAATGTGTTTGGTACTTTCATCCCCCTTCACTTCCCGGCATACCTCGTAGCCGTTCATGCGCGGCATGACAATATCCAGCACCACCACATCAGGCTTCTGCTGGCGAATGCACTCTATTGCCTCTACGCCGTCTGTTGCTGTGGAGACTTCCAAACCGTTCTCGGAAAGCAAGCTGGAAATGGTCTCCAGGTAGGTACGGTTGTCATCCACCACCAGCACTTTGCTCATCGCCGTCTTGCTCCTTTTGCACTCCCGCGCAACCGTCGGGCTGCTTTGACTGAGGTTTGCTCTTGTAACCTCACCTGGCTCCCTGGCTCCGGGCCGGCCATGCTACCCCTATTGTTTCGGTGAGGCCACTCTTCTGTCCAGTACTTCGCCTATAGTCTTCTGTGCCAACATTTTGGCTACCCCAACGCCTATTCGCCACCGCCCCGTTTGGGGGGAGGGCCCACGTAGGATTCGACAATGGTCAACAACTCCTTTTCCGCAAAGGGTTTGCTCAAAAATTCGTTCGCTCCGGCCATGCGGGCCTTAATCCGGTCGGTAAAACCATCCTTGCCGGTCAGCATAATCATGGGGGTTTCGCGGAACTGGCTGGATTTGCGCAACATGGCGCACAGCTCATACCCATCCAACTTGGGCATGGCCACATCGCAGAGAATCATGTCGGGGTTGAGAAGAAACACCTGTCCCAGCGCTTTGAGAGGATTGCCGATGGTGGTAACCTGGTAGCCCTCGTTTTGCAGGATGAACTCTACGGTTTTTTGGATGGCCATGGAGTCGTCGATGCAAAGGATGTGGCTGGGCTTATCGCTGGGTTTGAGGGGACGGCTGGGCTTGGGCTCCGCGATCAAGACGGGCTCGGACAGTTGAATGGCCCCTTGGCGGACGTAGGGATAGATGGCCTTGGCCACCGCCAGGGTGTCTCGACCCAGGTAGCGACCCATCTGGCGAATGCTGGTTTTGCCGTCTGACCACTCGCTCAGGGCTTTGAAGACGGGGGCGGGCAGGTTTTGCTGGAGCGGCAGGGGGTTGACGATGGTGGGAGCTTGGTTGGGAGCTTGGATGTAGGGGTGCAGCTTTTTCCACTCCTGCACTTGGGCTACGATCTCGGTGAGCAGGGGGGTGACGGGGAAGGTGGTCAACTGGGGGGCCAGGGGGGATCCGGCCTCAAAAATGAAGGAACCCTGGTGGAGGCTAAGCAGGTCGAAGAGGACTTCCCGCACCATGCCCAGCAGGATTTGCTTGCCTTGGTTGGGGTTGAGCTTGTGGCTTTCCAGCAAAGACCAGAGGCGGTTGTATTCGGGGGCGTTGACCGCGGCTTTGTGGGGAATTTGAATTTCCTCCAGGGCGGCTTCCAGCTTGAAGCGGTGCAGATAGTCTCTGAGGCGGGCAATGTTCCCTTCCGTTTCAGAGGCGTAGATAATCCGCCCATTCAGGAAGAAGACAAACCAGTAGACAGAGGGGCTGGCCTCTACAAAAAGCTCACCGGTGCGCTGGCCCAGCTCGATGAGCTGAAGGATGCTGCGGATATCGATCTCTTGTAGTTTTCCTTGCATGGGATCCCTGCCTGCAGTCCAGCAAGATACGTCTATTATGACGCTAGTCTTTAACTGTTGCTGCCCCGCCGGTAAGGCCATTTTCGGGAAGAGGGTTAAAGTTTAAAAAAGTTGGGGTTTGACTTGGGCCGAGCGCCTGCATTCCCCGAGGTATCTCTGGACTCCAGCAGACCCTCCCAATTAGAGCAAAATGGAGAGAACTGCCACCAGTAAACCTGTTCTTTGAGTAACCTATGCTGCCAATTCTCACCTCTTGGGTGCTTGGCCCACTGTTGGCGCTCTACACCCTCCTGTTTGTGCTGCGCATCTTTCTGTCGTGGTATCCGCAACTGGATACTTCTCGGTTGCCCTACTCGTTGGTGGTCGGCCTGACGGAGTTTCTGTTGCGCCCGACCCGTCGCCTGATCCCGCCTCTGGGAGGTGTGGACATGGCCCCTGTGGTTTGGGTGGGCCTGGTTACCCTGTTGCGGGAGGTGTTGCTGGGGCAGCAGGGGCTGCTGACAATGGCCCTGCACTGAGAGCGTTTTTGCCAACCATCTCTCATCGACTCTGCAAAATTGGGATCCGCTCGCCGAGGCTCTGGAAAGGCTGGCCCTCGGCGCCTTCTCGGAGCTCCTCCTGTCTCTGTCGCAGTTGCCGGATCAGCTCCGGCACCACCTGGTAGAGATCCCCGACAATGCCGTAGTGGGCAAATTTGAAGATAGGAGCGGCGCTGTCTTTGTTGATGGCAATGATCGTCTGGGATTTGTCCATGCCCACGCGATGTTGAATGGCCCCAGAAATGCCGCAGGCGATGTAGAGCTGGGGGCGGACGGTCTTGCCGGTTTGGCCCACCTGGTGGGCATAGGGGATCCACCCAGAATCCACGGCCTTGCGGGAGGAGCCGACGGCGCTGTTGGGGAAACAAGCGGCCAACTCCTTCAACAGCTCAAATCCCTCTGGGGATCCCAGCCCGTAGCCGCCGGAAACAATTACCTTGGCGCGGGTGAGATCTACCGCCTGGGACAGGTTGCGCACCGTTTCCACAATCTGCAGGCGCAGATCGCCGGGATCCAAGTTGACCGGCACCGGGATCACTTCCCCCTGGCGGGATCCATCCCAGGGCAGAGGCACCATCACCCCTGGGCGCACCGTGGCCATTTGCGGGTTTTTCCACGGGCCGAGGATGCGGGCCTTGAGAGATTCGCCAAAGCTGGGCCGGATGGCGTAGAGGCAGTCGGGGAAGAGGCCAGACTTGCTCGGATCTTTGCTATTGGTGTACTCGAAGGGGCCGATGTCCAATTCGGTGCAGTCTGCCGTCAGGCCGGTCTCCAGGTGGGCGGCCAAGCGAGGGGCCAGATCTCGCCCGGTGGTGGTGGATCCCAGCAGGATGGTGTGGGGTGGTTGGGGCCAGCTTTTGATCAAGTCTGTGATCACCCGGCGGTAGGGCAGGGTGCGGTATTCGGCCAACTCCGGGTGATCGGCGATGAAGACTTGATCTGCCCCGTGGCCGATCAGAATTGGGGGCAAGTGGGCAATGTTGTATCCAAGCACAAGAGCGCTCAAGGTGGCTCCCAGCTTATCGGCCAGCCGCCGCCCGGCCCCCAACAACTCTAAGCCGATGGGCTGCAATTCCCCGTTCACCTGCTCCGCGAAGACCAATATCCGCTTGCGATCCATAAAACTGTGACTCCTAGGTTGAGATCGGGATTGAATCGGGTTGGGGTTGCGACGAGGTCAGCAGAGTCCTTCTGGGTCAACTTTTCACCGCAGCCAGCTGGCCTGGGGTCGATGATCAGACAGTGATGATTGAGGGCGATGGGGGGCCGGTGGGGCGCAGATGTAAAGATCTAGAGTTGCGGCGTAGCGGGAGAGGTCACGGCCTGGTCAGTTGGTTGACAGTTGGGGGACGGGTTGTCCCTGAAAGACCTGACAGTTGCCGCCAATTTCCCCCACTTTTTCGGTGGCAGCCACGATGGTCGGGGATCCCTTGAGACCGCAGCGCTCCGGGTCTGCCCCCACATCGTCCAAGTTGAGGATCTGGATTGCCTCGGCCCGTGCCATCTCATCCCGCATCAGCCGCTGCACCCGCTGCACACCCCGTAGAGTGGGGTAGGCCAAACGCCGAGCGGAATTGGCCACCGTAATCAAAACCGGCAGGGGCACCATCACGATTTGGGATCCCCCTTCGATGGCCCGCCGCGCCACCAGGATCCCATCCCGAATCTCGAAGGCTTCGCAATAGGTGACCTGAGGGATCCCCAACCGCTCCGCCAACTGCGGCCCCACCTGGGCCGTATCGCCGTCGGTGGTCTGGAGCCCGCAGAAGATCACATCGGGCCGGCCAGCATAGCGAACCGTCTGGGCCAGAGTATAGGCAGTGGCTAGGGTATCGGAAGCGGCCAAGCGGCGGTCGGTCATCAAAATACCCCGATCCACCCCGTGGGCAATGGCCTCGTAGAGCACCTCAATGGCCGGGGGTGGCCCCATTGTGATTGCCGTTACCCTTGCCCCGTGTTGCCGTTTGGTTTGCAGAGCTGCTTCCAGTGCATAGCGATCAAAAGGGTTTAACATCCGCTTGGCCTTGGCGCGATCGATCGTGCCGTCACTGTTGATGCCGGCCTTGGCATTTTGATCGGGAACTTGCTTAATCAGAACAAAAGTTTCCAAGGGCCTAAACTCCCTAGTGATCCCCTCCAGGTTAAAAGGGATCCCTGGGCGCCACACACTTATTCAGCTTTTTTTCGGGATCGGAAAAGCCACCCCGGCATTAAGCCCTCATAAGCTGCCTTTCCCAGCACATTGGTTTCCCAAGTTTAAGTAACCTTAAACAAAGTTTGAGATATTTCCTCACTGCTCTGGGTCGCTTGCGGTTCTCCCCTCAAGAGAAATTTGGGCTCCCTCCTGTGAACAGGACAAGCTTTGGGAATATCTCGCTTGGATGACAGAGCCAATCGCGACAGCGGGCCGTATGCCTTTGAGCTACGTCTCTCACCGGTCATCGAGAAAAGTTGACCAGCTGGCACGAAGGGCTAGCTGTCTGCAAAAGTCAACAGACAGAGGCTTCAAAATCGTTGCTGGACTAACCCAGATCAGCCGATCATCCGCTCAGACTTGGGTGGGAGCAGACTTCCATCAAACACTTGCTCTAGAGAGGGCTTAGTGGGCAAGCCAAAGCCATCCACCACCTGAGCAATTGAGGTTTCCATACGCGCGGGCACCACATCCCCCAAGCCAATTTCTCGCACCTCATCGGTAACAAACAGGCGCGGCATGGCCAGGGCGAGGCGCAATTTCTCAGTTGCCATATCCAGCACCTGCCCCTCGGCTTTGGCTTTGTCCAGAAGGGCCAACATGTTGCCATCGGTGTCGCGGATGGTGTCTTGCCAACCCTTAACATACGCCCGCAAAAAAGCTTTGAGCTGCTCCGGTTTTTCCTGCAGCAATTGCACACGAGTGATGAGCGCATTGCCGTACAGCTCAAGGCCATAGTCGTTGTAAAGGAAAGCCGTGATGTCCTCCAAGCTGACGCCGCCCCGCACCAGATTGGGCATGGCTGAGGTCATAAAGCCGCTGATGGCATCCACCCGACCTTGGATGAGGAAAGGTTCGCGCAACTGCGGCTCCATAGTTACCCACTCCACCGAGCCCGGATCGATGCCGACTTGCTTGGCAAAGACCGGCCAGAGCCGACGCGGCGCATCCCCTGCCGGTGCTCCTAGCTTCTTGCCCGCCAGTTGGGCCGGCTCCCCAATGCCCTTATCTTTCAAGGTGTAGATGCCAAAGGGAGAGCGATTGAAGTGGACATAGATCGCTACCAAGGGCACGTCCGGATTTTTGGCATTGAACTCGATCATGGAGTAGGGATCCCCTTCCCCCAGGTCGTACTGGCCAGCGGCAATCTTGGTGATGGAATCGGCGGAGCCATAGCCGCGCTCGTAGGTGACCTCCAGCCCCTCTTCGGCGAAGTAGCCCTTCAAGATCGCCGTTACAAGGGGGGTATCCATCGAAGAGGGCAACCAAGAGAGGGTAAACTTCAGGGGCGTCAGTCCCTGGGAAACCAGAAGCGGCCCGCGGCTCTGAGCCCTCGCCTTTAGCCCTCCAACGGCAACCCAAGAGGCAGCCGCAGCAGCAGATTGAAGGAATTGACGACGCGACGATTTCCGGATGGACATACTAGTAAACTCCACAGCAGCTGTCTCAGCAGAAATCCGCAAGCGGGAAGGCGAGCATTACCGCCAAACAACTTAGCAAAGCAGAGTTAAACTTTTGTATTCGGTGATACTTTGTACCCAAAAGCTTGGCCTAAAGCTCTGTCCCGTCAATTTGTCAGAGCCATCTTCGCAAAGCAGGCGAGCAAAAGCAAAGTTTGGCTGGGGGAGCATCTATTCTTTTGTCAGATTTTGTCAGAGCCGGTTGGCTGTCGATATGATGATGCTTTTACTGCCCCAGGCATCCCTGGAACCTCTCTCGACGTCTGCCGACACGAACAGCCATGGCCACTCAACCCGTATCCACCTCGCTGATTCGGTTTCTCACCGCCGCCGTAGCCGAGAGCATTCGACGGGCCTCAGAGGCGGGGCAACTGGGATCCCTGGCCCCCCAGCAAGCCACAGCGATTGCCCCCGTGATCCAGATCCCCAGCGACCCTCGCTACGGCGATTACGCCTGTCCCACCCCCCTGGGCATGGCCAAGCTCTGCCGCCTAGCACCGGCCCAGATCGCCCAAACCCTGCAAAAACACTTGGATCTGCCGGACATCGAAACTCAGGTGGCGGGGGCCGGGTTTATCAACTTCCGGCTGGGGGATCCCTTTTTGGCCAAGCGCTTGCAAGAGCTGCTGCATCTGGGAGAAAACTTCGGCAAAACAGCCATTCCCCATCCTGAGCGCATTCTGCTGGAGTTTGTCTCCGCCAACCCGACGGGGCCTTTGCACGTCGGCCATGGGCGCTGGGCTGCCGTTGGCTCTACGTTGGCCAACTTGCTGCACTGGACGGGCCACCAGGTGGAGCGGGAGTTTTACATCAACGATGCCGGCAACCAGATGCGGCTCTTGGGCCAGTCTCTGGAGGTGCGGGTGCGGCAACTGCAGGGGGAAGACATCGCTTTGCCGGAAGATGCCTATCACGGCACCTACTTGATCGATATTGCCCGGCGGCTGTTGGGTCAGGTCAAGGCCGGGATCCGCCCTCTGCCCACCACCCTAGAGGAGTACACCGATTTTGCCTATGGGGAAATGCTGGCCTGGCAAAAGCAGACCCTGCAACAACTACGCACCGAGTTTGATCACTGGTTTAGCGAGCGCCGCCTGCACACCCCCGATCCCCAGACAGGCCTGAGCGCCATCCAGCAAGCTTTGCAGGAGCTGCAAGAGCGCGGCTTTCTCTACAAAGCCAAAGCGCCGCGGGGTGAGGATCCCAAGCCAGGGGCCGAAGAGGCCGTCTATTTCAAAACCCAAGAATTTGGCGACGACAAGGATCGGGTGGTGCAAAAGGCCGATGGTTCGTTCACTTATCTGGCCGCCGATATTGCCTACCACCGGGATAAAGTGCAGCGGGGATATCACCGGCTGATCAACATTCTTGGCTCGGATCACCATGGCTATATCGGCCGCTTAAAGGCGGCGGTGGGTGCCTTCAGCCCAGATGTCAAGCTGGAAATCTTGATTGGACAATTTGTCAAATTGTTCAAAACCGACCCGCAAACCGGTGAGAAAACCGAAGTGCGCATGTCCAAGCGCACCGGCAACTTTGTCTCACTCAATGACCTGATCGAAGATCCAGAAATTGGCGTGGGGGTCGATGCAGCCCGCTGGTTTTTGCTTAGCAGCAGCATGGACAGCCCCATCAACTTCGATTTGGATTTGGCCGTCAAGCAAACTTTCGATAACCCGGTCGTGTATGTTCACTACAGCCATGCCCGCTGTTGCACTCTGCTGCGGCGGCTACAGGAAGAAGAAAAGGTTGAACTGACCAACAAAGTCCCTTTGACGGAGCAACAAAAACTGCCCTACAAAGAGCCAGAAGAGCGGGCCCTGCTGCTGCGCTTGTTGGCCTTGCCGGATGAGCTGATCGCCGCTGCCGAAGAGCGCGCTCCCCACAAGATCATCCGCTATGCAGAAGCCATCGCCGCCGATTTCAACAAGTTTTACGACAACTGCCGTATTTTGCCGCTCTTGAAAGAGGATCCCCTTTTGGCCCAAGCCCGCATCCAATTGGTGCAGGCCACGCAGCAGGTTTTGTTTAACGTCCTCACCGGCATTCTCGGCCTGAGCGCGCCGGAGTCTATGTGATTTACGAAGGAGTGCCGTAAGGCCCCCAGCTCACGCTCTGGGCGGAAGCCAGCTATAGCGGTCGCGAGTAGGTCAATTGCAATAAACCGTTCCACAACGCATAGTCATTTATCTCACCGTCAAGGTGAAACAAACGACCGGTTGCTTCCTGCTAAGGCCTCTGGCCCGCTAGCGCGATCAGTTGAAATAGATGGTAATAAAAACCACGACTGCTATCAGCCCCTTTGATTCCGGTAACGCCGATCCCCGTCTCGATGAGGGAGAGGAGATAGGGCTCAAGCGCCTAAGTTTCGACTCTGTGGGCGCGCAAGAGCAAGTTGGTTCCCAAGTCCTCTTGGGCTGCCCAAAAGGCGCAAATCCACCACGAAACCTCGTCTTGGCGATAAATGCCACAGGTGAAAGGATAAGGTTGCAAAATATTCGCCATCTGCGCTAAGGCCGGAACTTCCGCCATGTAGTCGGCCCACACTTGGGGATCCAAGGCTTCGTAGGTGAAATCGGAAGGAAAGAATGTGCAACTGGATTCCAGGCTGGGCCGGTTGGTCAGCAACAATTGAGCAGGATCTGAGGATTCACAGCCCAAGCGATCCCCGATCTGAAAGGTCAGTTGAAACAGGCGGTTAATCAGATCAAATTGCTCAGGGCTCATAAGTTCAGAATTCCTAACTTTCAGATTGGGATGGGCGTTAGAGTTGACAGGTGCGACGGCTGCGCTCCAGCTCCGGCTCGATCCAGGAGAGGGCGAAGTGACTCACACAGGGCAACTGCGGGAAGCGGCGGGCCAGCTCTGCTGTTTGGGTTTCCAGGCTGGGGCGTTGCCGCTGGGCTTGTCCCCATAGACCGGCAATGGCCGGGCAGACAAAGGTTTGGGGAGAGGCCACAGCCAGGACCTGCTCCACCTGCTGCGCCACACAGGAGCTATCCTCGCACTTGGCATAGGCCATTGGGTGCCATTCCATACCCGGATCAAAGCGGTCCCAGGGTTGCAGACGAGCGTCAAACCCTTCTCCTACTGCTTGGTTGCCTTCTGGGAAGAAGACAGCCCCCACCGGGATCCCCAGCCTCTGGGCGGGTTGGGCGGCCTGCTGTAGATAATCGAGAACGCCGTAGCGGGCAAACTCGACGCTCAGCTGCCAAAGCTGCTGCTGCCAACGTTCTTGGCGAACGGCGGCGCTGGGGGTGGGGGAAGGGGCAGGAGTTGGTGCTGCTGCCTCAGAACTGGAATCCGCCGGTTTCTCCAGACTCTCTGGTAAATCTTTTGCAGAGGAAAGCTGATCCCCCTGCCAATTCCTGCTGGCCATGTCTTGGGCAGCCCAGTCCAGTAACTCTGGGGAAAGCGCCCATTTCTCGGTCGGGCTGGGCCAGGGATCCCCTGGCTGCCGCCACCTGGGCTCTTCGGCATAGGTGGCATCCAGATGGAGAACATCTGCCACTGCAATGTAGCCCTGGCTTAAGTAGCGCTCCAGCAATGCCCGACCCGCCGGGTTTTCTGCCAAATTGAGGTAGGCTTTCCGAGCGGCCTCTCCATGAATCCACAAGTCTCGGACGGTGGCTGCCACGCTGGATCCCCCTGAGCCACGCGGATAGCGAATGTAGTCGAAAAGGATCCCATCTGGCTGTCGCTGTAGAATGCGGCGGACCAACTCGGCAAAATCCCGCCGTGCCAGGGGATGAAAGGGATCCACAAATACCTCGCCAGGACTGCCCAGGTCTTCCGAAAGGGCTGTAGCGGGATCCAAGACAGTGGTTATGCCGCGACCGTTGCGGGCCAGGGCCACCTGTCGATCGGGCCGTTGTCCGTAGCTGTAGCCGAAATTGAGGGAAAACACCCAGGCATAGGCAGATAAGCCGCGGCGTCGTGCCGCCTTCAGAGCCAGATCCAACAAGTCGGCGTTGGGCTGTAAGCTGGGCCAGATCCCCCCTGCGCCATCCGGCAAAATGGAGCGGCCATCGTAAAAGGTCTCGATAAAGACGCGGTTGTAGCCCAGGTTTACCACTTGGTCGAACACCTGATCCAACACGCCCGGATTGGCATCACAGGGATGCAGACGTACCCAGATGGCCTGGATCTGGGGCCAGCGTTGGCTGCGGCAGGCGATCAAGGCAGCGCCATGTTCGGCCAAAACTTGGGTGTACTCGGCCCAAGCAGCATTCGACTGGGCAGCCTGCTGGCGCAGTTGAGCCTTGCGCGCTACCTCCTCGGGCGGCTGTCGGCAGTAGGCGTCGAGCCGAGCAGCCAAGTGGGATCCCCTCTGTTCCGCACTGTCTACGGAACCAGAGCTGGGGAAAAGGGAATGGCCGGGCCACAAGAACTGAGCCTGGGCCGTGATTCCGGATCCCAGCAACATCAGCGCGCCCAGCACACCCGCAAGCCAGCGGCTCCCTTGGTTTTTTGGCAGTCTCAGCACTCTCAACCTCCACGAGAATGTCTGCGATCGTACTCTTCTCCTGCCCAGAGAGCGGCTATTGAAAAAAAACAGCCGCCCGTGCCCACACCGGCGCAATCCCTTGGCCAATCTCTATAGTTATTTCAATCTAGATTGAGACACCTTCTCAGCGCTCTGCGCCGCTTCTACAGCCACCTCTAATCCCTCTCCATCGGGGAGAGGGGAGTTGGGGAGTAGTGCAACAGAAATGTTTCATTCCTGTTTAGAATGACTAGACCTCCGATCCCAGTGGCAGGGGTTTGCTCTTCGGTTTTGCCCCTTTCGCCACTGTGACCGTTAGCCAGGTTCTCCTAGGGATCTCGCCAAAAGGCATAGATTAGCGCTTATGATTTAGTAGTAAACCTTTAGCTTTTCTTGATTGTCCATGAAGGCCATTACCCTGCATCAACTGCAAATCTTCGAGGTTGCCGCCCGCCACCTGAGCTTTACCCGCGCTGCCGAAGAGCTCTACCTGACCCAACCCACGATTTCCATGCAGATCAAGCAATTGAGCAAAGCCGTGGGGTTACCGCTGTTTGAACAGGTGGGCAAGCGGCTGTATCTCACCGAAGCGGGGCAAGCTTTACACCAAACCTGCGAGAAGATTTTTGAACAATTGAATCAATTCGAGATGACCCTTGCCGACCTGAAGGGGCTAAAGCAGGGACGGCTGAGCATTGGAGTGGTCACCACTGCCAAATACTTTATACCCCGTCTGCTGGGGCCATTTTGTCAGCAGTATCCCGGCATTGACGTAGCTCTTAAGGTGCTCAACCGCCAGCAGGTTTTGGAGCGGATGAGCAACAACATGGACGATCTCTACGTGATGGGGATGCCGCCAGAAGATCTGGACGTGGTGGCACAACCTTTTCTGGAAAATCCTTTGGTGGTGATGGCCTCTATTCATCATCCCCTGGTGGGCCAAAAGGGGATCCCTCTGGCGCGCATTGCCCAAGAACCTTTTTTAGCCCGTGAACCCGGCTCCGGCACCCGCATGGCTGTAGAGCGGCTCTTTGAGAAGCATAACCTGAAACTCAACATCCGCATGGAGATAGGCAGCAGCGAAGCCATTCGCCAGGGCATTGTGGGTGGATTGGGCATTTCGGTTTTGTCTCAGCATGTGTTGGCCTTGGGGGGGTGGCAGCATCATCTGGCTATTTTGGATGTGGAAGAGTTTCCCATTCGGGGGTTCTGGCATTTGGTCTATTTGCGCTCTAAACGTCTTTCGGTGGTGGCCAAAGCTTTTGCCGACTTTCTTCTTTCCCAGGTTTCGCAAATGGAGCTGGACTTTGTGGCTAAAGAGCACCACAAATCCAATTCAAATCCCAATCCTGAACTGTTTTCTGGCAAAGAGGCTGAAGCACAGCCGAGAGCTCTTGTCGCAACCCCCGGATCCCCTCAAAGTCGTGAGTGAACAATACTCGCAAAAACCCCAGGTAAGCCCGCGCCCACTCGTCTTCCGGATCCAGCTCGACGATCTGTTGAAAATGCAACTGAGCTGCTTCTGGTTGTAACAGCGCCGCCAACAGCAAGCCCAGTTGGTAGTGGCTTTGGATTTGCTGGCTCGGTTGGCCTTGGGCAGCAGCCTGTTGCCGTTCCCCCTCCAGCAGTTGCCGTACCAGGATGCGATCTGGATCCGTCAAAAAAGTCGGGTATTGCAGGGTTGTCCAGGCATTGAGATAAAGGGAGAGGGCCTGCAGATCCCCAGCGGCAGCAGCTCTGGCCGCCTCGCGGAGAGGAAACAAGGGATCCGTTACAAGGAAGGATCCCTCCTTCGGGAAGCTCGACAGGGATCCTCTCCAGGATTGGTGTAGGGAATGGCGGATCCCTTTGGGCGACTGCCATTCCAGGTGGAGAAGGCCACCTCTTGGGAAGTCGGTTGTGGGCAGCGTCAAGATCTCTTCCACCAGCCAGCCGCCTGTTGAGTTGAGCTGCAGGCGATTCTGCCCCAGCACCCAGGCCCGCTTCTCCAAAACCCGTCCTTGCCCATCTTCCAGCCGCGCCCAAACCAGCGTCTGGGCCAAGTTCTGAGCTGGGCCTTGCCAGCGCAACTTCCAGGCCGGGATCCCCAGCTCCAACAGCGCCTCAACCTCCACCAGCTCCACCTCCTCAGCTTCCAGAGGCCACTCCTGTACCGTCACTCTTTGGAATGCGAGGGAAGTAGGTGTGCAGCCGACCCACCGTAGGCAACTCCACCGCCGGATCTTGTCGCCAGTCTGGGCTGCTGCGCAGGTGCTGCCGGATCTGCTCCTTAGTCGGGCCATAGGGGCCGATAATTCCCTGTTCCCCTTCCGCATCCACAAACCCATCCAGCAAGGAGAGCTCCAGCTCCGGCCAGGGGGTTTGCCCGGCAGCGCGGAATGTAACCGGCCAGCGCTGGAGAGCCGCCAAGTAGGTGAGGGTTTCGGAAGAGATCAGCTCTGTATTGGGGAGAACCCCCAGCGTGGTGGTCAAACCTGGCTGGATCAAGGATTGGATCCACTGCGTCAGCTCCTGTGTGGGGTGCTGCCCCTGCCAGCGCATCTGGATCCCCGTCCACAGAGGGGCCACCCCTGGGGTGAGGGGCCGACCCAAATTGGCCAAGGCCAAGCAGCCCAGAACTAGCCCTGCACAGACTCCCCTTTGCAAAGCCCACGCACCCCAGCGTTCCTCCAACCACCGGCAAGCCTTTTGGATCCCGCCTGCTGATAACACGGCCAAGAGAGGCAGCAGGGGTAGGGTGAAGCGCACATCTTTGATGTCCACCAGGGTGTAGAGAAGGTAGCCCGAACCGTAGGTGGCCCACAAGACTGCCTCTCGCCTGTCCAGGGATCCCCACCCGCTCAGCAGCGGCAACCCACACAAAAAAGGGCTCATCTGCAGGGGCAAAAAGCGCAAGTAGGCAGTCCACCAGCACAGGGATCCCGCTGGGCAAGTGATGTAGTAGTGGGCAGTCTCGGCGTAAGCCCAGCCATTGCTGAGCACAAACAGCCAATTGGCCCCATACCAGGGCCAGCACAAAAGCAGCATCACACCCATCCCCAAGGCCAAGTGGGCCAGCCGCGCCGGCCAAGGGATCCCTTTCCACCACCCCACCGCTTTCCCAGAGCGCCAGAGGGCCTGACCTGCAACTCCCACCAAAGGCAGCAGCAAAAACAGCACCCCTGTCCACTTGGTGAGCAGCACCGCCGCCACCCCCGCCCCCACCCCCACCGCCCCCCACCAGGAAGGCTTCTCCCCATAGGCCCACAGCGCCCAAAACGCCAGCGTCACCGCCACCACCAGCGGCAGCTCCAACATGTACACGTGGGCCAAAGCCGTGATCCCCGGATAGAGGAGCAGCAGCGCCGCCGCCAGCCAGCCCACTTCCCAGGAGCGATAGACCCGCTGTCCCAGCCGCTGGGTTGCCAGAACCAGAACCCCCAGCAACACCAAGTTGAGCAACTGCCCGTCCGCCCGGCTGAAGGGATGCAGAGCCGCCAAGGGGATCCCCAGCCAATAGGCCAAAGGGGGGTAGCGCTGGTTCAAATGCAAAAACTGCTGCCCCCACAGCCCATCCCAGCGAAACCGCTCCCAGGTGAAGCCCAAACGCCTGCGCCTGCAGCAGATGCTGCGCCTCATCCCAGGCCGGCGGCAAGGGATCCGTCCAATTCCAGATCACCAGCAGCAGCAGGGCCACCATCCCCAGCCCGGCCCACCACCGCAGGCAAGGGATCCCCGGCCTGTGGGGTCTCTCCGGCAATGTCTCTCTCTCCTCGTCTGTACCGTTCATGCTTTGAAAACAATCCGCAGAGATTCAGCAGACATTGGGATCCCTTGCAACTGCCACCTGGCCTTGCCCCCCAGAGCTAAACTCAACCTGTGTCATTCTCAGCGCTCCTCCCATAGACCGAGAGCTTCAGCATCCCATGATCGCTCCATCTGCCGGCCCAGAAGGGGTTTGGATCCTTGCGGATCAACTCCACCCACAGCAATCCGCCCTCGCTTCCCTATCAACCCTATCCCCAGACCGAGTTCCCGTCATTCTCATCGAATCTCACCGGTGGGCCAGCTCCCGCAACCACCATCAGCAGAAACTGGTGCTGGTCTGGTCGGCCATGCGTCACTTTGCCCAAGAACTGCAACAGCGGGGCTACCCAGTCACCTACGTGGAAGCCGACAGCTATGCCGAGCCCCTGCAAACCTGGGCCAAGCAGCATCAACTGCAGCAGATCCGCCTCATGCAGCCCGCCGATATTCCCGTCCGAGATGAAATAGAAAAGCTGAGATCCACCCTCCCTTGCCCCCTCCTGGTTGTGGAAAACAACCACTTCCTCTGGAGTACTCGTCAATTTATCGACTGGGCCTCAGGTCGCAAGCGCCTGCTCCTGGAAGACTTTTACCGCGAAGGGCGCAAACGCTTTCGCATTCTCATGGACGGCCCCAAGCCCCTGGGGGGGCGCTGGAACTACGACCGGGAGAACCGCCATCCTCCCAAACCGGGAATGCGCTATCCTCGGCCCCTCACCTTTTCCCCCGATGCCATTACCCAGGCTGTCATCGCAAAAGTTAGGCAACACTACGGCCATCACTTCGGATCCTTAGAAGGATTTGGCTGGGCCGTCACCCGCGCCCAAGCCCTGCAAGTGCTTGATCACTTCATTCACGAGCGCCTGCCCCACTTCGGCCCCTGGCAAGACGCCATGCAAGCCGGGGAAGACTTCCTTTTCCACTCGCTGCTTTCTCCCTACCTCAACTTGGGCCTGCTCACCCCCCACGAAGTCATCGCTGCCGTCGAACAAGCCTACCATCGCGGCGGGATCCCCCTGCCCTCCGCCGAAGGCTTCATCCGCCAGATCCTGGGCTGGCGGGAGTACATGCGCGGCTTCTACGAATACCAAATGCCCAACGGCTATGCCCAGAACAACTTTTTTGGCCACCAGCGACCCCTGCCAGAGTTTTTTTGGACGGGCAAAACCGACATGGCCTGTCTGCAGCACACCCTGGATCAAATTCGCCGTCATGGTTATGCCCACCACATCCAGCGGCTAATGGTGCTCAGCAATTTCGCCCTCATCAGTGGCATTCAGCCCCAGGCAGTAGAAGCGTGGTTTCAGGATGTGTTTATCGACAGCTACGACTGGGTGATGCAGCCCAACGTCATCGGCATGGGCCTTTTTGCCGATGGGGGCATGCTCTCCACCAAACCCTATGCCGCCTCTGCTCAGTACATCCGCAAAATGAGTGACTACTGCCGCCATTGCCGCTACAATCCCAGCGAAAAGGTTGGCAAACAAGCCTGCCCCATCAATACGTTGTATTGGGACTTCCTGTTGCGTCAGCGATCCCTCTTAGCCCCCTTGGGCAGAATGAAATGGGTATTGATCCATTTGGATCGCATGGAACCGGAGCTGAAGGCCCAGATCCAGGCGCAAGCCGCTGCTTGGTGGGATCCCTTGCAATCTGCACTCGACGAACAGAGTCCATCTCATTTGCAATCTGTCTAAGCACCAGAAGATTAAGCATCCGGTAAAATTGAGGCACCCTCCTACCCACCTGTCGCTTTGTAAGGACTGCAAGCCATGAAATGTCCCCGCTGCAGCAAACAAGAAATCCGAGTTTTGGAATCTCGTTCGGCAGAAGGTGGCCAGAGTGTGCGGCGGCGGCGAGAATGCATGTCCTGTGGCTACCGCTTCACCACCTATGAGCGCATCGAGTTCATGCCCATCATGGTCATTAAACGGGATGGATCCCGCGAAAGTTTCAACCGCAACAAGATCCTGCAAGGGGTGATGCGTGCCTGCCAAAAAACCCCCGTCACCGTCAGACAGATGGAAGAGCTGGTCAATGAGATCGAAGAAAAACTGCAATTGGAAGATGCCCAAGAGGTAACCAGCCTGCGCATCGGCGAGATGGTGCTGGAGCGCCTGCAACACCTAAGTGAGGTGGCCTACGTGCGCTTTGCCTCCGTTTATCGCCAGTTTCAGGGTATAAAAGACTTTGTCAATGAGCTGGAACAGTTGGAACCACCTCTGCGACGGGATCTGGAGCGGCTGCTGCAGGACTCCTCTGCCTCAA
>AFSR01000165.1_pt1 | contig 31074 bp, 36 predicted proteins | sample 296848 | NCBI WGS metagenome assembly AFSR01 (sample SAMN02954305, study PRJNA68063) | hot springs metagenome | biome: terrestrial; feature: Mushroom and Octopus hot springs; material: microbial mat core samples; isolation source: Yellowstone National Park Mushroom and Octopus hot springs ...
GGCACCCCAGGGGGCGTTTGGGCTTTCACCTCGGCCCGCAACAGATCGCCTGTGGAAATTTTGGGCGTGTGGTAAATGGCCGCCAGTCGCTCCGCCTGTGTACCTTTGCCCGCCCCCGGCGGCCCCAGAAAGATCAACCTCGGCACTACTGTTTGACCATCCCTTCGTAGCGTTGTGAGATGACATAAGTCTGGATCTGCTTGGAGGTCTCGATCGCCACCCCCACCAAAATCAGTAGCGAGGTCGCCCCCAAACCTTGGAAAGTGGTGATGCCGGTTGCCCGTTCCACCGTCGTCGGGATGATGGCCACCGCGCACAGGAACAAAGCCCCCAGCAGCGTCAGGCGGTTGAGGATCCCTTCGACATACTCGGCAGTGGCCTTGCCCGGGCGTACCCCTGGAATGCTGGCCCCCATCTTCTTCAAGTTTTGAGCCAGATCCACCGGGTTGATGAGCAAAGAGGCGTAGAAGTAGCTGAAGAAGAGGATCAGCACGAAATAAAAGGGAATGTAGAACCAGGAGGTGGGGGATAGGAAGTTGGCCACTTGCACCAAAGTCAGGTTTTGGGTGTACTGGGCCAGGGCCAGAGGCAGGGACATCACCGAGTAGGCAAAGATGATCGGCATCACCCCCCCTTGGTTTAGCCTCAGGGGCAGATAGCTTTTCTGCTCGCGGAACAGCTTGTTGCCCACCTGGCGCTTGGCGTAGACGATAGGGATCTTGCGGCTGCCTTCTTGGACAAAGACAATGCCGACAATGGTGACCAAAAAGATTGCCAGCAACAGCAAGATGCCACCGATGGTGCTGCTATCGGCACGGGCCAGGCTAATAGTCTGTCCGAGGGCACGGGGCAGAGTGGCAACAATGTTGACGAAGATCAAGAGCGAAGGGCCACTTCCCACCCCTTTCTCCGTGATCATCTCTCCCAGCCACATCACAAACAGGGATCCCGCCGCCAGAGCCAGGGTGGTGGAGGCCATGAAGGCCAACTCATTGGTGGTACTGGCAAACTCCCGCACCCAAAAGGAAATGCCAATGCCCTGGATGATGGCCCAAACCAAGGTGACATAGCGGGTGTACTGAGAAATCTGCCGCCGCCCCTGTTCTCCCTCGTTTTTCTGCAGGTTCTCCAAGGCTGGAATGGCCGAGACCAGCAACTGCATGATAATTGAGGCATTGATGAAGGGCAGGATCCCAAGGGCGAAAATTCCCAAAGCAGAAATCCCCCCGCCGGAGAAGACATCCAGCAAGCCAAACACAGGGCTGTTGGCAGCTTCGGCAGCAAAGCGGGCCCGATCGATACTGGGAATGGGGATGTAAATGCCCAGTCTGACCAACAGCAGCAAGCCCAAGGTGAGAAACAGACGGCTGCGCAGGCCAGAGGCCATAGCCATCTGCATAAAGGTCTCTTGGGCAGAGGGGGCGGAACCTCGTGTGTCAACCATAGGGAAGAGAATCTCGCGGGAGCAAAGGGCAAGGTTAGCTATCTACCACTCTACGCTGCTGGTGGAGCAGTCGGCAAAATCAAAGCAAAATCCAGAGAAAGTGCAACTCAGCGCCTTCCCACAGAAGCCGGCCAGAGCAGCGGGAAGAAGGGGTTTAGGATCCCAAGATTTCCACCCGACCTCCGGCTGCCTCGATCTTGGCTTTGGCTGAAGCGGTAATAGCCGCCGCCCTGATCGTCAGGGGCACGCTGACTTCCCCATCTCCCAAGATCTTCAGCGGGCCATCGTTGGTGGTGACGATCCCTCGTTCCATTAAGCTTTGCAGGCTGACCTCGCTGCCGGCAGGCAGATCCGCCAAGGCGCGCAGGTTGACCAGGGTGTATTCCAGACGCCGCGTGTAGCGGGGGAAATGCTTAAGCTTGGGCAAACGCCGGTAGAGGGGAGTCTGCCCCCCTTCAAAGCCGGGTCGTGTACCACCCCCCTTGCGGGCCTTTTGCCCCCGCATCCCCTTGCCACAGGAGGCCCCCTGCCCGGCAGAAACGCCACGACCTAGCCGCCGCCGCCGCCGCGTCGAACCTGCTTGAGGCCGAATGTCTTCCAGTCGCATGTCTACCTCTAGCTCACTTGCTCAATATCACCTGTCCATCACTTGCCCAATAGGCGGCGCACATCGATGTCTCGGTCTTGGGCCACCTGCTTAAAGGTACGCATCCGCCGCAGCGCATCGATGGTAGCACGGGCATTGTTGAGGGGGTTGCTGGATCCCAGTTGCTTGGCCAAGCTGTTGCGTACTCCCGCCAGCTCCAGAACGGTGCGGACTGCCCCCCCTGCGATGACTCCTGTGCCGGGAGCTGCTGGCATGACCAAGACGGTGGCACCGCCGCCTGCCCCCTGCATGGGATGGGGTACGGACAAACCTTTGGTGAGGGGCACCTCAATCAGGTGTTTTTTACCGTCCACAACTCCCTTGCGTACTGCTCCGATCACATCGTTGGCTTTGCCCACGCCAACCCCGACTTGGCCCCGCTCGTTGCCGACCACCACCACAGCGCGGAAGCTCAACTTCTTGCCGCCCTTGACCACCTTGGTGACGCGGCGAATCTGGATGACCCGCTCTTGCCACTCGGTGGGTTGCTCTTCGCGGTTTTTTTTGCTTCTGCGACGTTCCCTCTGCTCAGCCATGTGCTATGTCCTCAGTAGCTAGAACTGTAACCCTGCTTCTCGGGCAGCTTCTGCCAAAGCTTGAACGCGCCCGTGATAGAGCTTGCCCCCCCGATCGAAAACCACGCGGGAAATGCCCATCTGTAAGGCTCGTTCAGCAACTGAGCGGCCCACCAAGGCAGCCGCTTCTTGAGTGGCCGTCCCGGTTTCTTTGAATTTTTCGCGCAGCTCCGTGTCCAAGGTGGAGGCGGAGGTTAAGGTATGCTGGGCTACATCGTCGATCACCTGGGCGTAGATGTGTCGATGGGAGCGAAACACGGCCAGGCGAGGCCGCTCGGCAGTGCCAAAGACCTTGCGGCGAATGCGTCGATGACGACGTTGGGTGGTGATTTTGCGGCTGGTTTTCATAGGACTCCGTCCCGCTTTCGCAATGGGCTATTTACTTCTTCGCTTTCCCGGATTTACCCGCCTTGCGGCGAACTTGTTCCCCTAGATAACGGATCCCTTTCCCCTTGTAGGGCTCCGGAGGCCGGACGGCTCGGATGCGGGCGGCAGTATTGCCCACCAGTTCTTTATCTGTGCCTGAGACAACAATGATGTTGTTTCCCTCAACGGCAATTTGGATGCCGGGGGGAAAGGGGATCTCCACAGGGTGACTGTAGCCGACGTTCAAAACCAACTTGCTGCCTTGGATGGCAGCCCGGTAGCCCACGCCCACCAATTCCAGCCGCCGCTCAAATCCCTTGGACACTCCGTCTACCATGTTGGCGACCAAGGTGCGGCAGAGGCCGTGCAGTTGGCGGGCAGGACGAGAATCGTTGAGACGGCTGACCGTGAGCATCTGAGCGTTTTGCTGGACTGTGATCAAGGGCGGCAAACTGCGGGACAGTTGACCTTTCGGGCCTTTCACTGCAATGTGTTGGCCGTCGATCTGGATCTCCACCTTGGCAGGAAGGGCGATGGGGCGTCTACCAATACGGGACATGGGAAAAACTCCTGACCAGAGAAAACTTAAGGTCTAGTAGACAAGACAGAGGACTTCACCACCAATGCCCTGCTTACGAGCCTCCCGGTCGGTCATGATGCCGTTGGAGGTGGAGATGATGGCGATCCCAATTCCTCCCAGCACTCGGGGCAGCTCTTTGTGGTTGCGGTAAACCCGCAGGCCGGGTCGGCTCACCCGCTTTAAGCCATTGATGATGGGCCTGCAGTTGCGGCCTTTGCCCTTGTACTTCAATCGCAACACCACTCGGGCTTGGATCCCTTCTCCCTCCTCCTTCCATTCGCTGACGAACCCTTCCTCATGAAGAACGCGAGCGATGCTGCGGGTCATGCGGGTGGCCGGAACTGCCACCGACTCGTGCCGAGCCATGGTGGCATTGCGAATGCGGGTGAGCATATCGGCGATCGTGTCGTTGGTGTGGGCCATCGGTGGGTCAGTGCTCCTCGGAAGATCGATGCAGATCAAGAAAAGTCAGGGTGGGCAACCTAGGAGGCAAAGGGCATGCCAAACGCTTTGAGCAGGGCACGGCCCTCTTCGTCGGTTTTAGCAGTGGTCACAATTGAAATATCCATACCTCGCAACTGATCTACAGAGTCATAGTTGATTTCGGGAAAAATCAGTTGTTCGCGGATGCCCAGGGTGTAGTTGCCTCGTCCATCAAAGGCTTTGGGGCTGACGCCGCGGAAGTCACGGATACGGGGCAGAGCAATGTTGATCAGGCGATCCAAAAACGCATACATGCGCTCCCGCCGTAGGGTTACCATCAGGCCGACCGGCATGCCCTTGCGAATCTTGAAGCTGGCAATTGCCTTTTTGGCGCGGGTGATCACCGGCCGCTGACCGGTGATGGCGCTGATCTCGGCAATGGAAGATTCCAGAGCCTTGGCATTTTGGGAAGCTTCCCCCAAGCCGCGGTTGATGACGATCTTCTCCAGGCGGGGCACCTGGTGGATGTTGGTGTAGCCCAACTCCTTTTGCAGCTTGGGGACGATGACGGTGTTGTAGAGGATTTGCAGACGTTGGGGCATGGTGGCTTCTCCTTGCGGCTCTGGGCTGGGTCAGAGCCAAACCAATGATGGAAAGGGATCAAAAGCTTAGTCGAGAATCTCACCCGTTTTCTTAAGGACGCGAACCTTGCGACCATCGGCGGTGATTTGATAGCCGATACGGCTGGCCACCTCCTGCTTCTTGGAATAGGCCATCACTTTGCAGACGGGAATGGGAGCTTCCTTGGTCTCAATTCGGCCACTTTCCCCTTCTCGCTGGGGTTTACGGTGGTAGGTAACAATGTTAACCCCTTCCACCAAAACCATGTTGCGCTCGGGAAAAACGCGCAGCACCTCGCCGATTTTGCCTTTGTCATCGCCGGAGATCACCTGCACGGTATCCCCTTGCTTGATACGCATTTTGTAGCGCAGGCTGTTGCGGTGCTTGCGAATGCCGGGGCGCCGAACTAGGCGCTGAATTTGGCTGGGTTTGAGGGGGCGAACCATCAGAGTACCTCCGGGGCCAGGGAGATGATCTTGGTGAAGTTTTTCTCCCGCAGCTCGCGGGCTACAGGGCCGAAAACACGAGTTCCACGGGGATTGCCATCATTGTTGATGATCACGGCAGCATTGTCGTCGAAGCGGATGCACATGCCGTCAGGGCGACGTACCGTATCGACGGTGCGGATAACAACGGCCTTGACAACATCGGATTTTTTGACGGGCATGTTGGGCAGGGCATCCTTGACGACACCAATGATCACATCGCCCAAGCTGGCGTAGCGACGGCCACTGCTGCCCAGCACGCGAATACACATCATCTTGCGAGCACCGGTGTTGTCGGCCACCGTCAGCATAGTTTGCTGCTGAATCATAGTTTCTTCACCTCCCTCAGGATTTCGGCAACTTGCCAACGCTTGGTGCGGCTAAGGGGACGGGTTTCCGTGATGCGCACCAGATCCCCTTCTTGACAGCGGTTTTCCTCGTCGTGGGCCTTAAACTTCTTGGTCTTGACGACGATCTTGCCGTACTTCGGGTGAGCAACTCGATTTTCCACAGCAACAACCACCGTTTTTTGCATCTTGTTGCTGACCACAATGCCAATCTTCTCCCGAACAGCCATTACTCCTCCTTGGTTGGGCGTTTGCCCCGCTTACGCTCTCCCTCCACAGTTAGTAGTTGCGCCAGCTTGTGTTTGCGCAGCCGGATGAGATGGGGCTGGTTCAACTGCCGCGTGGCCTGCTGCAAACGCAGCTCAAACAGCTCTTTCTTGACGGCGTAGATTTCGTTGCTCAGCTCTTCGTCCGATAAAGCACGGGCATCAGCAATTTTGGGCATGGGCATGGCTGAACTCTCCTCATACACTGCTGGTGGCCACCTCTGAAGCCGTTGCCTGGGCGGGCTCTGGCTTTTCAAAGTCGGCTTTGGTTACAAACTTGACCTTAATGGGCAGCTTCTGGGCGGCAAGGCGCATGGCCTCGCGGGCGATGGGCTCTGCCACTCCCCCCATTTCGAAGAGGATACGGCCCGGCTTGACGACACAAACCCAGTACTCAGGGTTGCCTTTGCCGGATCCCATGCGGGTTTCAGCAGCTCGCTGAGTAACGGGCTTGTCGGGAAAGATGCGAATCCAGATTTGGCCACCCCGCCGAACATAGCGGGTCATGGCTCGACGGCTGGCCTCGATCTGTCGAGCTGTAATCCAGGCGGGTTCTAGGGCCACAAGGCCGTATTCCCCAAAGTTGATGCGGTTGCCACGGGTCGCTTTGCCTTTCATGCGCCCGCGCTGTTGCTTGCGGTACTTGGTGCGTTTGGGGCTTAACATGGCCGTTCCTTAAGTCAACTGCGATAGGGATCCCTGGACGTTCCGGTGTTGGCCCTCAGGCCTCCTGAGCCGAGCGATCTTCAAAGGTGGGCCGCCGCCGCTGCTGCCGACGTTTGGGCTGTTGCAGGGGAAACTTCTGTTCGTGGCGTTCCTGCCCGGGCAGAACTTCCCCTTTGAAGACCCAGACCTTGACCCCGATGATGCCGAAAGTGGTGTGGGCGAGGTGCTCGGCGTAGTCGATGTCGGCCCGCAAAGTATGCAAAGGGATCCGCCCCTCCCGCGTCCATTCGGTGCGGGCAATCTCGGCCCCGTTCAGACGCCCGGCAATTTGGATTTTGATCCCTTGTACACCTGCCCGCTGGGCCCGTTGGATCACCTGGCGCACGATGCGGCGAAAGGCAATCCGCCGTTCCAACTGTTGGGCAATGTTTTCCGCCAACAAGGTCGCCTCGGCATCGGCACGGGTGACCTCTACTACATTGATGCGAATGGTTCGCTCGCCACCACCTCGTGAACCAGGGCTTTGTCCCGCTAGCGCGGACAGCTCTTTCTGTAGACCTTGGCGCAAAGTCTCTAGGCTGGATCCGCCCCGACCCACAACTACCCCAGGGCGAGCAGCCCGGATCTCCAGGTCAATTTGATCCGCTTTGCGCTCGATTTGGATATCGGCCAAACCAGCACTGCTCAGTTGCTTGGTCAGGTAGGTGCGAATCTGGTCGTCCTCCTGTAACAAGGCTGGGTAGCGGGCTGGATCGGCAAACCAGCGGCTGCGATGCTCCTTAATCACGCCGAGGCGGAAACCGGTGGGGTGGATCTTCTGTCCCATGGTGGTGTCGGTTGAAGGGTAAAGGGCTAGAAATACAGGAGGTTAAGAGGCCGTCGCCGCTTCAGCTTCCTCTATGGGCCGGACGGCGATGGTGATGTGACAGGTGCGCTTGCGAATGGGGTAGGCCCGCCCTTGGGCGCGGGGGCGAAACCGTTTCAGGACGGGCCCCTGATCAGCATAGGCCTGGCTGATCACCAGATCCCGGGGATCCAAGCCGTTGTTGTGCTCTGCGTTGGCCACCGCCGAGCGCAGCACCTTACGAACCGGCTCACAGGCAGCGTAGGGCATGAACTCCAAAAGAATGAGGGCATCGGCATAGGTGCGCCCACGGATCTGATCCAACACCCGCCGCACTTTAAAGGGGGACATGCGGATATAGCGGGCTACCGCTTTAACCTCAGGGGATGAATCGGCCATGGCCCTCTCCTTGCCTACTCGATACTTTCCTGTTCGTTATTCCTCTCAACGGCGAGCGGCTTTTTTGTCGCTCCCCGCGTGACCGCGGAAGGTACGGGTGGGAACGAATTCCCCCAGCTTGTGACCCACCATCTGATCGGTGATGTAGATGGGCACGTGTTGCTTGCCGTTGTGAACGGCGATGGTGTGGCCGATCATGACCGGCAAGATGGTGCTGGCCCGCGACCAGGTCTTGATCATGTGCTTCTCGTTGCGCTCGTTCATCTTCTCCACCTTGAGAAGCAGCTTGGCATCCACAAAGGGGCCTTTTTTCAGCGAACGTCCCATAAGAACCTCAACCGTTTGATAAGCAATTCACTGTCGAAAAAGCTTCGGGAAGCGCATGGCCAGACGGCTATTGGGCAGCCCTTCCGCCCTTGTCTCGGCGGCCTCCGCGACGGCGACCGCGCACGATGAACTTGTTGCTGGGCTTGTTGCGTTTGCGGGTTTTGTACCCCAGGGTGGGCTTACCCCAAGGGGTGACGGGGGTACTGCGGCCTATGGGGGCTCGCCCTTCCCCGCCACCATGGGGATGATCCACAGGGTTCATCACCGAGCCACGCACCTTGGGACGGCGCCCCAACCAACGACTACGACCCGCCTTGCCCAGGCTGATGTTGTTGTGGTCAACATTGCCCAGTTGGCCGATGGTGGCGTAGCACTCGCCGCGGATCATGCGAACTTCGCCGGAGGGCAGCTTGAGGGAGACATATTTGCCTTCTCTGGCCACCACTTGAGCGCCAGCCCCGGCGGCGCGAACGATCTGCCCGCCGCGACCGGGATACAGCTCCACATTGTGAACCACCGTTCCCAAGGGGATCCGCTCCAGGGGCATGGCATTGCCGATCTCAAAGGGGGCCTCTGGCCCAGCCATGATGGTGGATCCCACCTGTAGGTTGCGGGGAGCGAGGATGTAGCGTTTCTCGCCGTCTTCGTATTCCACCAGGCAGATGTGGGCGCTACGGTTGGGATCGTACTCCACAGTTTTGACGGTCGCCGGGATCCCGCGCTTGTCGCGGCGGAAGTCGATGATGCGGTAAAGCCGCTTGTGGCCACCACCGCGGTGCCGGCAGGTGATGACGCCACGGTTGTTGCGCCCTTTCTTGCGGTGAATAAATTGCAGCAGCGACTTTTCCGGTCTGGGCCGCTTGCCGTTCTCGTCACGGGACAGCTCCTCGAAGTCAGAGACCGTCATGTGACGGGTGCTGGGGGTGTAAGGTCGGAGAGTACGAATGCCCATGGCTCGGGTAGGGGTGGGGGATGGGATGACAACAACTCAAAAAGGGGGGTTAGGTGTCCGGGAAGAGGGTGATGGAATCTCCCTCGGCCAAGGTCACGATGGCTCGCTTGGGACGGGTGCGATAGCCAACGAAGCGGCCCACCCGCCGCTGCTTGCGCGGGAGCTTCAGGGTGTTGACGGAAGTAACTCGCACGCGGAACATTTCTTCGACAGCAGCTCGGATGAGCGGCTTGGTGGCAGTGGGCAGCACTTCAAAGACGTATTTGCGCTGCTCCATCAAGGCGGTTGCCTTTTCGGTGATGACGGGGCGCAACAGGACGTCGGCCAGGATCCGCTTGCTCTCAGTCATCGCTTTCCTCCTCTGCTGGGGCTGTTTCGGCCTCTTCTACCGTTGACGGCTCTGCTCCTTGAGCCAGTTCTTCTGCTGGATCTTGGGGCTCTTCGGTTTGCTCTTCTGGCCCCTGCGGATCTGCTGGACGTCCTTGGAGGGCAGCTTGGTTTTCCTGGGCCTCAGGTTGGGCTGGGGTTTGCTCTGCTTCCTCGTGTTCGCTTTCTGGAACGGCCTGATCTTCCGGCCCATCTCCAGGCAGGGCCTGATCTCCGGCTATGTCGGCCTGAGGCGCATCCTCAGAGGGAGTCTCCAGAACTGCCGGCGCGGCGTCGGATCCCCAACGGGCCTTGAGCTGCTCTAGGGCAGAAACGGTGATCAGCACCCAATCGACGTTGAGCAGATCGAAAACGTTGATCTGATCCAGGCCGATCAGCTTAACGCGGGCGATGTTGCGCACAGCCCGCTCTACGGCTTCCGAGCGTTCGGCAACGATGAGCAGAGCCGATTGATCTTCCATCACCCCCCAGCGCAGCAAAGCCTGGGCCACGGCACGGGTTTTGGGCGGGTTGAGCTGCTCCTGGAAATCCTCCACCACGATCAGGTCTTCCACCCGACTTTGCAGAGCGGTGCGCAGGGCCAGTTGCCGTTCTTTGCGGTTCATGGCCAGGTTGTATTCCCGCTTGCGGGGGCCGAAGATCACCCCCCCTTTGCGCCAAAGTGGAGAGCGGATGGAGCCGGCACGGGCCCGACCGGTGCCTTTCTGCTTCCAAGGCTTGCGACCGCCGCCGCGCACCTCAGCTCGGGTCTTGGTGTGGGCGTTGCCCTGACGAGCATTGGTCATCTGCCGGCGCAGTGCCAGATAGAGGATGTGGGCGGCTGTTTCGGGACGAGCAACTTTAAGGCTCAGCTCCGCGCTGCCCACCGTTTCCCCTTGCCAATTTTTCACCACACAACTTGCCATGGTTCCCTCGTCTTTGCGGATGCCGGTCAACCTTGGTTTCACCCAGGGATCCCTCCTTAGCGCTTGTTGCCCACCTGCTTGGCAGGGGTGATCTCCAGCAGCCCTCCTTCTACCCCGGGCACGCAACCCTTGATCACCAACAGATCCCGCTCTGGATCCACCTGCACCAACTGCAATTTGCGGGTGGTGACTCGGCCACCTCCCAGCCGCCCCGCCATGCGCATCCCCGGAAACACGCGGCCTGGGGTTGTACCGGCGCCAATGGAGCCCGGTCGGCGGTGGTTTTTGGAGCCGTGGGACATGGGGCCACGACCAAAGTGGTGGCGCTTTTGATAGCCGGCAAACCCTCGCCCGATGGAGGTACCGGCCACATCCACCAATTGGCCAGGGGAGAACATCTCGACGGTAATTTTCTGCCCCAACTGGTAGGCTTCTGGCTGGTCAACCCGGAACTCCCGCAGGTGGCGCAGCAGCTCTGTCACCCCTGCTTTGGTGAGGTGGCCCCGCTGCGCCCGCGTGAGATGCTTTTCGGCAGTGGGCAAGTAGCCCAACTGAATGGCGTTGTAGCCATCTGTGGCTTGGGTTTTGATCTGGGTCACGGTGCAAGGCCCCGCCTGCACGACAGTGACCGGAATGGCCAGCCCTTCTGGAGAGAAGATCTGGGTCATGCCGACTTTTCTTCCGAGGATGCCAAGTGCCACAAGAACCTCCAATCGAGCCTGCACGACTCGTTTTCATCAACTGAGAGCCAGCTCACTCCGACAATCGGCTAGCCGTTCGCGAAGCGGGCCGTAGGCCAATGGCTCAGTTAGCCGGATGGATAGGCATACAGCAATAGCGTGGCAGCAGGAAGCTCAAGACAAAGCTGAGTCTGCCGGCTGAGGCGAAAGAGCAAGGTAGGGATCCCCCGAGGCCAAGTTCAGCGCCGGCAACGCTGAGCCTTTTGCTTAGTTCACCCCCAAAGCTGCACGCCAAACTGCTTTTGTTGAGAGCTGCTCAGACTTACCTGCTAAAGAGGCAGTATCTGGTGTAGCAGCGCGCCGGGTCGCCAAAGCGGATGGACTCAGTTGGCAACGGAAAACAATCATAATGAAGCGAAGGCCCGTTTGTCCAGACTTTTGCTGAGAAAATGGGTTGGTTGGAGAGGCCGGAGAGGGTAAGGGCAGCTCAAGTGGAAGAAAAGAGCCATTGGCCAGGGAAGCCATCTCCCTTCCAAAGTGTAATGGGCTGGGCAGGCAGTGGGCTGACCCAGGCTTGTGTGGATCACTATCGGAGATTGTTGCAGGCGGGATCCGATCCGGGCCGGGTCTTATTTTTGGTGCGGAGTCAACGGCAAGCGGATGAGGTGCTGCGGCGCTTGCAGCAGTCCAGTTCGGGCTTGGTGGGGCCGTGGCGGATCGAGACGTTCTTGCAGCGGGTTGGGCGCTCTCTGGCCGATCATTGGCCACAGGTGTGTGAGCGCGTCCCCCAGTTGCCACGCTCAGTTGGAGCCGATCCCCTTGGCCAAAGATCTCACTCAATTTCTCTGCGAACGAGCCTGCGCTTTGTGCCCTCGGCATGGGGAAGCCTTTGCCGGGGTCGGGCTCAAGGAGTTCCAGATCTGGGATCAGATCAGCAGTGCTGCTTATATTGCGGGGGCTTCGGGTTTGCCGGCAGAAGTGGTGGGATCCCGGCTGGCCCGGGCTTGGCCCGAGGAGGCAGATCCACGGCGGGCAGAGGCTTTGCAGGCAATGGGCTGCTGTGTGGGTCGGCTGTGGGAGGCAGCGCTTCGGTTGGGATCCCTGGATTTTGGTCTGCAAATTCGGCTGTTTGGCGAACACATCCTGCCGCTAGCGGAGTTTTGGCAAGAGTGGGATCATCTGATCGTAGATCAGGCGGAAGACAGTTGCGGGGTGGCGCTGGAGTTTTACCGGCAGGGGCAAGCCCATTTGCAAAGCCAATTTTTCAGCTACACCCTCGGCGGCGGGGTCTCTTTGACCGGGATCCCAGAGGCAGTAGCTGACTTCTTGATGGCAAAAACGCAGGTTCGGTTTCTGGAGGGGAGCCATCGCGCTTCAGCAGGCATGATCCGCTTAGGGGTGCAGATTGCGCGGGTGTTGGATCCCCCGTTTTCTCATCCGCTGCCCGAGCCGCAGGGGGGAGGACTGCCGCTGGTGCAAACGCTGGAGGAAGAGACCTAGTTTGCGGCAGTGGAGGTGATGGTTGCTCAAATTCGCCGGCTTTTGGGGGCCGGGATCCCGGCCCATCGCATTGCTGTTTTGCTGCCCCGTATGGATGTGGGGGTGAGCCTGAGCTTGCAGGAGCAGTTGTCGGAAGTGCCGGTTTTGTCGATTGCCCCCTTCCCGGCGTTGATCCGCTATCCCTTGGTGCGGGCGGTGCTGACGGCAGCAGAATTGGCCCATCCCGAGTGGGGTGCTTTTCCCACTTTGCCGGCTTGGCGGCTGATGTTGAGCTGGGTGCTGGGGCTGGATCCCATCCGGGCGGCTCTGTTGGCCGAAGATACCTGGGATCCGGTGGGGCGTTCTCTGCGTCCCCGAACAGCAGTACGGCAGCCAGAGCGAGTGGGGTTTGCCAACCTGGAGCGCTACCAGCGACTGTTCGATTGGCTGCGCGGCTATCATCCCGGCCCTTCATTGGCCGCTTTCTTCCAGCAGTTTTTTGCCGATCACTTAGCCCCGGCGATTGCTTCCCCTCAGGATCAAGAGCTGCTGCGCGTGTTGATGGAAGCGGCACGGCGGTTTCGCCAGGCCTTCCCCGCCGAAGGGGATCCCGCCTTTTTGGCCATGATCCGCTCGGGACAGACCCCCAGCAGCAGCCGCTTCGAGCCCGACTATTCCCGTTACTTGGTAGTTGCAACTCCGGGGGCCTACATCACTCGGGGTTTGGAGGCGGATTACCAATTTTGGTTTGATATCACCAACCCCAGCTGGTCCCGCTCCCTCTGGCATGTGCTCTACAACAGCCGTGTGCTGACGCCGGAATGGGACGGGGAGGTTTTCGATGCGGCGCGGGATTTACAGGCGCGTCAACAGATTTTGGCCCGCACGCTGCTGAACCTCTGTTGCCGCACTCAGAAGGGGCTGTGGCTGGTGCGCTCCAATTTTAATTATCGCGGCGAGGAGAACACCAGTATTCTGGACTACCTGATTTTGAAGGGGTTGAAGGCCATGGCAACCGCCGGCTAAGGGAGAGCCTATCCTGAAAGGGTGCTGGCAACTCAGGCCTCCAAGAAATCGGGGGATGCACTGCAGGAATGGTCAAAGGCAAGGGTTTTAGAAGAGCGGCGCAGCCGCCCCTCTTATTGTGGGGGTAGGAGTCGGCGGCAAAGTGTCTTAATCTTGTTTGAAACAACGATAAAGCAATACAGCAGAGCCTTTCCAAGAAATGGCTGGCCGGGATCCCTCTCAGGCAGGGGTAAGACTGATGACCTTGGGTGGCGCAGAGGGCCGGCGTCTCAAGCCGGCTGGAAACGGCTGTGGGCATTCCCTCTGTCTTCCAACACAGTCGAGTATCGAGTAGAGTGGGGGCGCCTGCTTTGATTTGGATTGGGTTTTATGAATCCAGCTACCCCTCCTGCTGCGCCCTCGTCCCGCCGCTTTCCCCTTCGTCCCGTAGCAATGGTGGCCCTCACTGCCGGCTTCTTGGCGGGGTTAGGAGCGGGGGGCTATGCCTTACTGCAGCGGCTACGGCTGCAGATGCACCGGGATCTGATCTTCTATCGGTACACCGTCTTTTCTGAGTTTGGCTATGGAGGCTCGCCAGCGTTCGATCCCGGCCAAAGTGATCGCTGGTTTCCTCTTACCTATCCGGTGTTGGCCCGCTGGGGGGGATCCGCCGACCCGAGCCGCCGCAGCTACGCCTTCTACACCTTGCAAAGCCATGGCCTGCCCTACAGCCGTTGGTGGTTGGAGGATCGGCTGCGGCAAAATTCGGCTCAGTTTTTCGCCCCAGCAGCTTTGTTCGGGGGCTATGACTACTCAAGCGGGCAGGAGATTGCGCCTCAATACGAGCTGTTTGGGCTGGATCGGCCAGAGTCGGTGCAGCGCCTCACCGAGCTGGCCTTGGCCGGGATCCAAGCCGATAGCCCCGAGTGGAGTTTTAATCTCAACTGGCTCAACAGCTTGCTGACCCAAGAAGAATTTCCCTTGCGAGATCAGGTCTACAGAGCGCTGCTCCCCGCCTTGGAAAGCAGCTCTCCGCAGCGGGCAAAGAAACTCTTGAGCGCCTTGCCCTACGAGGAGGAAAGGATCCCCTCTTGGGCGCTGTCGCAGGTGCAGGCGGTGCGGCAGCGGGTTGCGGGGAATGTTTCTCCATACACTGATGTTTATGGGCGTGCCGGCCAAGTGTTGATCCTAGAACAGCCGACGGTGCAAACGGTGCGCCCTTTGTACGAAGATTTACCGCCCCCATCCCGACACTTTTTTCTGCTGCAGATAGCGGATCCAGAAACTCTCCCCCCTGCCGCTCAGGTGTTGCTGCGCAGCGTGGTGGGCGATGATGCTGACCCGCAGCGGTTTTTGGCGGCGGCTCTTCTCTACTTAAAAGGGGATCCCAGCGGGGAGCCGCTGCTGCAGAAGGCTCTCAACGAGGACTTTGCCTCTCTTCACGGCATCGACGACCACCTGGTTTTGCTGCAGTTGGCAGAAGCTTTTCCCAATTCCCGCTTTACGCAAGCTTGCCGGGAATACGCCCGCATTCGGGGGGGCAGCTATTTTGGCCATTCCCTCTACAACCCCGAGACCGGCGAACCGATCCCGCGGCCTTTCCCCCCGGCAGAGGAAGAGACCCTTTGGCGGACTTGGCTGACCGTCTACCCGAATCATCCCGGTGCCGACGATGCCCTCTTCTGGCTGACACGCACCTTGGAGTGGCAGGGCAAAAGGGAAGAAGCACTGGTCCTTTTGGCCAATTGGCTGGCGGATCCCTTCGGCGATGGAGACATGCGCTACGTCTTGCGCCGCCGCCTGCTTTTGCTCTTAGACAGCGGTGCAACCCCCAGCGAGTTGCAAGCTTTTCTCGACCGCCACGGCGAGCATCCTCTGGCCGCCGCCGTCCGCTATGCTCTGGCGGTTCGCTTCGCCCGCGAACACCGCTACGACCTAGCCCTGCAGCTGACGGAAAATCTGGCTTTGGATGCTGTGTTGGATCGCTACCCCTTGCTGGATGGCGGCTACTGGCTGGACGACTGGGATCCCGTGCCCGCCAGCCGCACCCCTCTGCAACCGAAAATCCAGGCCCAACGAGAACGCTGGCGCCAATTGAGCCGTTGGCAAGCCCAATCCACTCCCCAACAACGCTATCAACTGGCCGCCCACTGGGCCGCTGCCGACGGTTGGCGCAATGGGTACCTGTGGCTGTTTAACCAAACCCGTGCCGGTGGCCTGAGTGGGGATGCTGATGGAAGCGCGCCGCCGCAACCAGCTTCCTCCAGTTCTCTATCGGACTATCAGCGGGCCAATCACCATGCTGTAGCAGCAGAGTTACTCGGCTCTGTGCTGGCGGATCCCACCGCCCCTGCCCATCTTCAGGAAGAAAGCCTGTACCGGCAGGTGCTGATCCTCTACCGCCAGTACACCACCTACCCTCCCGAGGAAACGGCAGCCATCTATCCGCTGCCGGGCTTCCCCCCAGGAGTGACAGAAGATACCAGCTTGTTCGACACGTCACTGCCGGACTACGTGGATCCTGGCAGCCTCAGCTACAGCTACTTTCTGGAAGCCAAAGCCCTGCAGGATGGCTATGCCCGCCAGGCGATCTACGCCGGCAATGAGCTGCTGAACCGCTTCCCCCAGAGCCGCTATGCCGGGGATGTGCTCATGGCTCTGTACGGCCTGACGGGAGATGTCGCCTTCCTAGGACGGCTGCTGACGCAGTTTCCTGATAGCGAGCGCGCTCTGGAGGCAGCGCTTGAGCTGGGGCCCGTCAGCCACTGAGTCTTTAAGCGTACCGCAGCTTTGCAGCTTTATAGCCTCTTCACAGAGCCTTCATGAAAGGCAAATAGGGGTATTCTTGGACGAGAGCTGTCTTGCGAGATCCAGGGAGAAAGGCTTTATCTCCCCTTTGTCTCGGCGGATCTGGACTAGCTTGGGTTGAGTTTCCTTGGGCTGCCATGGGCTGATGGATCCTGCCACCTTTCTGGAGCACTATGGGTTTGAGCTGGAAGGTCAACCCAGCCAGGTTTGGGTGGAGCGCTGGAGCCAGTTGTTCCCGGATCTTTGGATCCCGGCAGCCTTGCTAGAAGCCCTCTACCAGGGGCGGTACAAGGCCGCCTCTGTGGAGCAGCTTCTCCGCCTTTGGCAGCGTCGCGGCTCTCCTCATCTTACCTTTCCCCCAGAAATCGGCCAGTTCCTTTGGCAGGAGCAGCAGGAGCGGATCCGCTCTTTGGCTGCGGCTGCCTTTGCCTGTTCTCCTCTGCCGCCGGTACCCCCCGCGGGATCCCTGTTTTCCAGAGAACCGGCCATATCTCTAAACTTGTTGTTGGAGCAGTTGCAGGAGCTTCCCCCCAAGCTGCGCCGCCTGCTTGCCCAGTCCCCTCCTCCCCAACTCGCCCGTGCTGGTGGGGCAGAGTCCTCAGGGATCCTAGAGCTCCAGCAGACGGTCGTTGACCCTCCAACTCCTGCCGAGCCCCCTCAGGGACAGTCTTGATGGGCTTGCCACTCTCTTTCCTCAGGGATCCTGGCCATGAACTTTCCCCTCGATTGCGACAGCGGTGCGGAGCACATTGCCTCCTTGCCCTGTGGGGTGATCACCGTCAGCGACACGCGCACCCCTGAAACCGACCACAGCGGCCAGTTCATCTGCACAGCCCTCCAGGAATCCGGCCACCGGGTGGAGAGGTATTGCATTCTCCGAGATGAACCGCAGCTCATTCGAGAGCAGGTTCAGGATTGGGCCGGATCCCTGCCGGTGATCTTGTTGAATGGTGGCACAGGCATCGCCCCCCGCGACACCACTTACGACGCCATCGAGGCTCTCCTGGAAAAGACCTTGCCCGGCTTTGGGGAGATCTTCCGCCAGCTCAGCTATGCCCAGATTGGCAGTCGGGCCATCGCCTCTCGGGCCATCGCCGGGATCCACGGAAAGTGCTTGATCTTTTCCATGCCTGGCTCCCCAGCAGCCGTGCAACTGGCTATGCGCAGCCTGATCCTGCCGGAGCTACCCCACCTGGTTAAGCAACTGCACCAGGGCAAGCATTGAGGCAGCAGGCCGTCTTAGTGATCCCCTCTTAGGCCAAGAGGGCAGTCGCCTTGGCAAGAGCCTCCTCCCGCAGCAGAGCGGCTTTATCGGTGCGCTCCCAGGGCAGATCCAGGTGAGTTTGCCCGAAGTGACCATAGACCGCTACATTTTGGTAGAAGCGTCCCCCCCGTTGGCGGGGCAGCTCCCGCAGTTGGAACTGAGCCAAAATGGCTGCCGGCCTCAGATCGAAGTGGCGCTGCACCAGCCGCAACAGCTCTTCGTCGGGGATGCGCCCTGTGCCAAAGGTTTCCACCAAAATGTTGATGGGGCGGGCTACCCCAATGGCGTAGCTCACCTGCACTTCACATTTTTGCGCCAAGCCAGCTGCCACGATGTTCTTGGCCACGTAACGAGCCGCATAGGCAGCGCTGCGATCCACCTTGGTGGGATCCTTGCCGGAGAAGGCCCCGCCCCCATGGCGAGAATAGCCGCCGTAGGTATCGACGATGATCTTGCGTCCGGTCAGGCCCGCATCTCCCTGAGGGCCGCCGATGACAAACTTGCCGGTGGGATTGGTGAGGAAGCGGGTGTGGCTATCCGGCTTGATGGGCAGCTCGGCAAACACCGGCGTGACCACTGCCTCCCAGAGATCGGCGCGGATCCGCTCTTGCACCGCCGCCTCTTCCGTAATGGCGCCAATCGTGGGTGTGTGCTGGGTGGAGATGAGCAGGGTGTGAATGCCCACCGGGCGACCTTCCTCATAGGCCACAGTCACCTGCGTTTTGCCATCCGGGCGCAGATAGGGCAGGGTGCCGTTTTTGCGAACCGTGGCCAACTGGCGGCTGAGGCGGTGGGCCAAGCTAATGGGCAAGGGCATCAACTCGGGAGTTTCATCGCAGGCAAAGCCAAACATCAACCCCTGATCCCCGGCCCCGACCAAGTCGAATTGATCTTCCTGGGAGCCGCGACTTTCCAGGGCCATGTTCACCCCTTGGGCAATATCGGGAGATTGCTCATCGAAAGCCACCAACACCGCGCAGCTTTCTGCACAAAACCCATTCTTGGCATCGGTATAGCCAATTTCGGCCACCTTGTCCCGCACCAGACGGGTGAAGTTGACCTGCGCTTGCGAGGTGATCTCCCCGGTCAACAAAACCAGGCCCGTATTGACCACCACCTCGGCGGCCACCCGACTGAGGGGATCCGCCGTCAAGAGGGCATCCACGATGGCATCGGAGATCTGATCGCAGATTTTGTCGGGGTGCCCCTCCGTCACCGACTCCGAGGAAAACAAAAACGACTTGGACAACGAACCTTCTCCTTAAAAGCTAGAACTGAGAACCTGAACAAAAAACAAGGCTCACCCGCTCGTTCATTATCCGTCGGAGAAAGAGCCAACCAGGGATCCCCAGGTGCTCCGCACCAGCCCCAACTCAGCCAGAGGAAAGGCCCAGCAACCAGCAAGCGTTCTGCACCGCTGACGCACCAGCACTGCCGCGAAGGCCTTGCCCCGCTGCCGCGACCAGAGCTATGGGAGCTGCTAAAGGATAAAGTTGCCAGAAAAGTCCCCCGCCAAAGAGGGCTATCCTCTAGAGAAAACTTTATTGCCTTTATCTTTCGGTTACTGACTAACCGCAGGAATTGGCACCGTAGCGGAGGCTTCCGCCGGGTTGCCGCAGCTTCATTGGGCCTGGTCCCTCAGTCTGCTCTGGATAAAGAACGGAACTTGTCCCTATAGTACCCCCAACCTCCGCCCATTTGTCAAAAAAATAAGCTGTGGGCGGCTTCAGCCAAACAGACCCTGCCACCAGTCTGTCCCCTGAGCGGCTTTGAGAAAGAATGCGCCGGCCAAGCCCAGGGGGGAGAGAACGCCGAGAAAGCCAACTGTCCCCAATCCCCAAGCCAAGCGGTGCAGATGCTTTTTGTCGGCAGGATTTGGCGTCGTTTCGGCTGAGATGGCCAACAGGGATCCCAAGGCTGCCAATAGGGATCCCCCCAGACCTGCAAAGTAGCTGGGCGCTAGCCACGGTTGCAACTCGGCGGCAGATACGACTTGGATGCGGGGCAAGACTTGAAAACACCCTATTGCCAGCACTGCCCAGATGAAGCAGTACATTAGCAGGCTATCTCGGAAAGCAGCAGCCGGTTCTCTCATGATCCCAGCCGAATGAAACCGGATTAGGATAAAGGCGGTTCACTGTGGGGAACTTGGGTTTGCCCCGACGGTCGCGCCAGTGGTGCAGTTCCCCTCAGCCTGTGTGGCGAATCTCGATTCCTTTTGATTATGGCCCAACCCGCCCTGTCTGGCTTGCCTGCACCGGCTTCCGGATCCCAACCCCCCTCGACAACAGAACTTGAGGCTGCTTGCGATAGCTCACCGGGCGCAGAGGCCGACCCAAACTGGCGGCATCGCCAAAGAATGCAAAAACGCCAGCAGATCCAGCGGCAGCGTCTGTCGGGCATGCGAGATGACAAGGGCTTGATCATCGTGCACACGGGGCAGGGCAAGGGCAAGACCACGGCTGCCTTCGGCATGATCTTCCGCGCCCTCGGCCAGGGGCTGTCGGTGGGGGTGGTGCAATTTATCAAGGGGGCCTGGGATCCAGGAGAAGCCAAGCTATTGCGGAAATTGGCCGAGCATCCAGAGCTGGGCCTGGGGAAAATAGCTTTTTACGCCATGGGAGAGGGCTTTACCTGGGAAACCCAAGACCGGGAGCGGGACATCGCCCATGCACAGGCGGCCTGGGAAAAGGGGCGGGAGCTGTTCACCAGCGGGGAGTTTCAGTTGGTGCTTCTGGATGAGATCCATGTCGCCCTCAAGTTGGGATATCTCTCGCCGGACAGGGTGTTGGCCGGGCTAGCGGAGAAACCGGAGCGGGTTCACCTGATCTTGACGGGGCGGGGCGCGCCGGCAGCGTTGATCGACCGAGCCGATCTGGTGACGGAGATGACTTTGGTCAAGCATCCCTTCCGTGACCAGGGGATCAAGGCGCAAATCGGCATCGAGTTCTAACCCTTGGGCAGGAAAGATGGCCATTCTGCTGGCGGCGGCAGCAAGCGGCAGCGGCAAAACCACCATCACTCTGGCTCTGTTGGCCGCTCTGAGGCGACGGGGCCTGCGCATCCAACCTTTCAAGGTGGGGCCGGATTACATTGATCCTCTGTTTCACACGGCGGTGAGCGGGATCCCCTGTCGCACTTTGGATCCCTTCTTGACCGACGAGGACTTTGTGCAGCGCTGCTTTCGCCACCATTGCCAGGGCAAGGATGGAGCCATTGTGGAGGGGGTAATGGGCCTCTTCGATGGACGAGCGCCGGGATCCCTGCCCCTCCCCGAGGGCGGAACGGAGCCTTTTTTTGCCAGCAGCGCCCATGTGGCCCGCCTGCTCGGGATCCCTGTGGTGCTGGTGATCGATGGCAGCGGCATGGGAACGACGGTGGCCGCTTTGCTCTACGGCTTGAGCCGCTGGGATCCCCGCCTCTCCATTGCTGGGGTGATTTTCAACCGGGTGGCCTCGGAGCGGCATGGACAAATCTTGCAGCAGGCAGCGGCTGCAGCGGGGATCCCAGTCTTGGGCCAGTTTCCCCGGCGGGAGGATTTGCGGTTGCCCAGCCGACACCTGGGGTTGGTGCCTGTCTCAGAACTGGATCACTTCCCCCACTGGCAAGCTGCCTGGGCCGAGCTGGCCGAGCAACACGTCAATTGGGATAGCCTATTGCCCCTCATTCGGAGGCTTCCTCCAGCGGTAGGAGAGCTGTGGCCAGGGATCCCCCCTCTCACCGAAAGGACTCCGCCCCGCCGCTGCGAACAGGTACGGGTGGCGGTGGCCCAAGACCACGCCTTTAACTTCTACTACGCCGACAACTTGGATCTGTTGCGGGCCTGTGGAGCCGAGCTGCTGGAGTATTCCCCCCTCCAGGTGGGGCTATGGCCGCCGGAGCCCTGCGACGGCGTGCTGCTGGGGGGAGGGTTCCCGGAATTGTTTGCAGCACCTCTATCTGAGAGAATTAACCAACAACCTCCCCCGCCCACCCACCCACCCCTCTACGCCGAGTGCGGCGGACTGATGGTGCTGGGCCAATCCCTTACCGATTTTCAGGGAAAGACCTACCCGATGGCCGGGCTGTTGCCCATCACAGTAGACATGGCCAACCGGCTATGTTTGGGCTACCGCGCAGCTGCCGTTTTGCGCCCAACCCTGCTGGCGCCAGCTGGGGATCGCCTGCGCGGGCATGAATTTCACCGCTCCCGCAGCACCCCCATCTCCCCCAGCCCAATCTACAGCTGGGGATCCCCCGCCCAGCTTCAACAGGAAGGATGGGCCACCGAGCGTCTTCACGCTTCGTACCTGCATCTGCACTGGGGATCCCGTCCTGATTTGGCCCTGAGATTATTACAGAACTTCTTAAGAATCTCGAAAGGGGATCCCTAAAAAACCGTGCCATCGCTGAGCAGTTGGATGGGAGGAGAAGCATCTGGCCTAAGCTGGGCCGCTATTTGCCGTCCTGCCGTCCAGGTTCCCCCTTGCAGTATCTTCACCAGGGGCAACTCTTGGGCAGAGCAACCCAGTCTTTCCCGGATTAAGGAGGCAACTTGATCCAGCAAAATCACCGTCAGGGCCCGCCACTCCACAATCACCGTCGAATCTGGGGGATGCGGTTGCTGCCCAATCTCCGGCTGCTTGAGCTGGATCACCCCCAAATCCACAAACAGCCCCCCGTTGCGATACTCCGCCAAACCCGTCAGCTCATCCAAACCCCCGATTGGGATCCCCTCCTGCTGCAACGGCTCCAGCAGGGAATAGGTCATCCACTGGGACAACTTGTGAAAAGGCACCCAATGGCTCCCCGGCTCTGTTTGGGGCAGGTGGGGATAGGGCCAGACATCCCCCAGAGGGATCCCGGCCAGCGAGACTCGCCCAGGCCAAATGGAGCTAAACCCCCTCTGAACTGCCTGGAAGACCTGTGCTGCTTTGATCCCACGGCTGGGATCCTCAGGCTGGATGGCGTCCCACAACCGGCCTGGACGAGGAAGATTGTGACCAGATCCAAAGTAATGAGGTTGAGCCCGCAAAGTTTGTGCCAACCTTTGCAGCAGTTGCCAGCGCCCCTCCAGTCCCAGTAAAGGATTTTCCGGCCCCACCTGGAAAGCTGCTGCCAAATCCGCCAAGGTGATCCGCTCCAGGCCCGCCGCATCCACCTGCAGAGGCTGCTGGGGATCGCTGGAAAACCCACCTTGCCAGAACCAGTCGAAACTGGCCAAGGCCAAACCTTCGGAACGACCCACCACCGTCTGACTTTCTGGATCCCGGTACTTCCAGGCAGAGCCTGCCCCTGCGTCCAGCAACACGCTGACGATGGCCAGATCCCACTTGCATCGCAGCCGCTCCAGCGGATCCATGTCTTTAAGTCGATTTTCCAGACGGGTTAGGCGCTCCCCGGATCCCACCTGAAAATGTTGCCAGCGGCTGTGGAAGGGAATTTCCCCGTTGGGATAATGGGCCCGCATTGTGGTGATCACATAGTCGGCTACGGATCCCATCCGGTTCAGGTCGAGGCGAAAGTGCTCTGATTCACCGGCCAAAACCCTTTCCAATAGCAACTGACAGCGATCCCGAATGGCTTGGGGACTCTGCAAATAAGCCACTCGTTTTTCCAGATCAACAGGTGTCAGCATCGAGCCGTTCCTTCTCAATTGTCCATGCCGAGAATTTTCTCAGCATAATCGGGCGGGAACCCACCTTGATCTGCATTCGTCTGCAAGCCTTGGCCCACTTGACACTCCCGCCGGTCTCTTGTCAAAAGACCGCGTCTTACTTCGCGATCGGTGAGACCCTTGCAAGAGAAAGCTTTGAGGCAACTGTCCTGCTGACACGAGCAGCCCTGAGCCATTTTGAGAAAAGACTGGGCCGAGCACTGGGTGAGGATCCCGATAGATAAGAGCATTGACTCGAGGTAAATTTTGATGTCCCTGTTAAGAGAAGTGTTGAATACTACATTTCACTGAAGTAGACTTCGCCTACTCTGTGGCCTTAACCACTTCCTTGAGGGGTTGTCGATTGTTATGATAGATGTAATCCTAGCCCTAAGCATAAATTACTAGTTAGGTCATTTGCAGCTAGACTAAGCCCCAAAAGTGCCAATCTGTTAGGGAGGAGTGTGATGTTCACACGGTTGGCGGAACAATACCGCAGCTATGTTCAAGATCTGGTGATGAGTTTGCAGGCTCTGGCCATCGTTTTGGAGAAGCGGGGCTACCCAGCCTCTTGCTACACCTGTGGTACGTCTTTCGAGAGTGCCTCGTTTATGGTCAGTTTACGAGAGGGGCACCTAATCCGCTTTTTGGTTTCCGAATGCTCCATTAGCTGGACAGAAATGCGGGATGACCGGGAGCTTATGAAATTGGAAGGGGCAGAGGCGATTCGCCAACTGCAGGAGCTGGCAGAGCTTATCAAAGATGAGCTGTTGGTCGCCGCCACGCCGGCTGAAGCTCTGGTGGCCAGCACCTGATCCTGGCAGGCCCTAGGTCTGCTCAAACCCAAGCCGTAGCCGATTGGACAACTAAGCCTAACCTTCTAGGCCGCTGCTTTGGAGATTTTTCCCCTGTTGAGGAGTAAGGGTGGAATAGGGATCCCCCTCGACGGAGTGGCAGTTGGCTGGCTGCCCATGCCGCTTGTATGGGGATCCCAGATGACCCGCTCTCCCAGTTTGTATCTGGAGTGGTTTGTGGCAGCAAAGACTCTCTGAGTAAAGTCTGATAAGGTGTCACCGCTGCCAGGGATCCCGTGTCGACGGGCTCAGTCTCTCATGGCTCTTACGCAATACCCCCAAGGGGATTCGAACCCCTGTCGCATCCGTGAAAGGGATGTGTCCTAGGCCTCTAGACGATGGGGGCGCTCCCAAACGAGGCGATCCTAATCCTAAAGAAGGATAAGTAAGCTTGTCAACCTTTTAATCTGCATCCCCAGACCCACGCCCTGCCAAGTTCAGAATCAAGATCCCCAGCAAAGCCAGGCTCAGCAGGCTGGCAATCACAATCGGTTCATCTGGGATCACGTCCATCTTGGCTTCACCTCACCACATCACAAAGAGCCACACCTCAGACCCGTTCCACATCCCAGAAGAAGAGGGATCCCGCTATAACCACCCCGTCTCCTTGCTGTTCTAGCCGGCTCACACCCCATCGAGCCCCGTACGGAGGCGGGCCGGTGAGTCGTCCTGAGCAAAGCATCCGTCCAGTGGCTTAGACTACACTAGTAAGGACTGACCCATCGTTTGGACTGGCATGATTCCCACCGTTATTGAGCAATCTGCGCGAGGCGAGCGCGCCTTTGACATTTACTCGCGTCTCTTGCGGGATCGGATCATTTTCTTGGGCACCCAGGTGGACGACGACATTGCTAACCTGATTGTGGCCCAGATGCTCTACTTGGAGTCCGAAGACCCTGAAAAAGACATCTACCTCTACATCAACTCCCCCGGCGGCTCTGTCTATGCTGGCATGGCCATTTACGACACCATGCAGCACATTCAGCCGGATGTCTCCACCATCTGCATTGGTTTGGCTGCCAGCATGGGAGCCTTTCTGCTGGCAGGGGGCACCAAAGGCAAGCGCATTGCCCTTCCCCACGCCCGCATCATGATCCACCAACCCCTTGGTGGAGCTCAGGGGCCAGCTACCGATATTGAAATTCAGGCCAAAGAGATCCTCTTCATCAAAAACAGCCTCAATAGCTTGCTGGCCTACCACACCGGTCAACCTCTAGAGCGCATCGAACGAGATACCGACCGCGACAACTTCATGACCCCAGAACAAGCCAAAGAGTACGGCCTCATCGACCAAGTGATCAGCAAGAGACCCCAGCCAACCCTGGCAGCCGTTTCTTGACCCTCCAGATCCTGTGGGTGGACTTGCTCCGCTCCCTCAAAGAAGGGAGCTTTTGGTTTTGGCCGGGGATTCCACCCAAAAGATATTAAGAAAGCCAAAGAAATCTGTATTCTCAGCGGGAAGCAGGGGGTCTTACTTTAATTAAACTAATCAAACTCATAAAGAAAGTAATGATCAGCCCATTATTGCGGATGGTAGCTTAGGATTAAACCTATATAGAGTTGTGTTTGCCGAGATTCTAGCTTAGGCGCTGTATAAATTCCTTTCCGCTGGGTTTGCAAATCCAGGGAGTCGAAGCTAGTGATTGAAGGCGCTCGAAAAGAAGGGTTTAGGGCTTCCATCCGCCGGGATGAAGAGTGTCTTAAAGGCCCAACTTTGGCCTCGCGGTTGTGGGGCGGTCTTATTCACGGAAACTCGGCGGTCTCGAGTTTTGGCCCTGGGTTTTTCCTCTTGGTTGCATCCGTGAATGGCATTTTCTGGTTCTGTGATTCGTTCAGAGGGAGATCAACGTGGCCTATTCAGCAACCCAATCCAAAAGCGGCTATCAAGCCGGTGTGAAGGATTACCGACTCACCTATTACACTCCCGACTACACACCCAAGGATACCGATGTCTTGGCCTGTTTCCGGGTTACTCCTCAGCCGGGTGTTCCTCCCGAAGAGGCCGGGGCGGCTGTGGCGGCTGAGTCTTCGACAGGCACCTGGACAACGGTATGGACAGATTTGCTGACCGACTTGGATCGGTACAAGGGCCGCTGCTATGACATCGAGCCGGTTCCCGGCGAAGACAACCAGTACTTCTGCTTCGTCGCCTATCCGCTGGATCTGTTTGAGGAAGGCTCGGTGACCAACATGCTCACCTCGATTGTGGGCAACGTTTTTGGCTTTAAGGCCCTAAAGGCGCTGCGGCTGGAAGATGTGCGGATCCCGGTGGCCTACCTGAAAACCTTCCAGGGCCCTCCCCATGGCATTCAGGTGGAGCGGGATAAGTTGAATAAGTATGGCCGTCCGCTGCTGGGCTGCACCATCAAACCCAAGTTGGGCCTTTCTGCCAAAAATTACGGGCGGGCCGTGTATGAAGCTCTGCGGGGCGGCCTGGACTTCACCAAAGATGACGAAAACATTAACTCCCAGCCCTTCCAGCGCTGGCGGGATCGCTACTTGTTCGTGATGGAGGCTGTCCACAAGGCCCAAGCGGAAACCGGCGAGATCAAGGGCCACTATTTGAACGTGACGGCGCCCACCTGCGAAGAGATGTTCAAGCGGGCCGAGTTTGCCAAGGAGTTGGGCGCCCCTATCATCATGCACGACTACTTGACAGCCGGCTTTACTGCCAACACCAGCCTGGCCAAGTGGTGCCGGGATAACGGCATTCTGCTGCACATTCACCGGGCCATGCACGCGGTGATCGACCGGCAGAAGAACCATGGCATCCACTTCCGGGTGTTGGCCAAGTGTTTGCGCATGTCCGGTGGCGACCACCTGCACTCTGGGACGGTGGTGGGCAAGTTGGAAGGCGACCGCGCCATCACGATGGGCTTTGTGGATCTCATGCGGGAAAACTACGTAGAGGCCGATCGCTCCCGCGGCATTTTCTTCACCCAAGATTGGGCTTCCATGCCAGGGGTGATGCCAGTGGCTTCCGGTGGGATCCACGTTTGGCACATGCCGGCGCTGGTGGAAATCTTCGGCGACGACTCGGTGCTGCAGTTTGGCGGCGGAACCTTGGGACACCCCTGGGGCAACGCGCCGGGCGCAACCGCCAACCGGGTGGCCTTGGAGGCTTGTATCCAAGCTCGTAACGAAGGTCGAGATCTGGCCCGCGAAGGCAACGACATTATCCGGGAAGCAGCCAAGTGGTCGCCAGAGCTGGCGGCTGCCTGCGAGCTGTGGAAGGAAATCAAGTTCGAGTTCAAGGCCGTCGACACCCTCTAGAGATCTGCTGGGGGCAGGGGATCCCCACGGTTCTCTTGCCCTACTGGCTCCCTCCCTGGATCGGCAATGGATCTGAAACAGATCGCCAAAGACACCGCCAAGACCTTGATCAGCTACCTGACTTATCAGGCGATGCGCACGGTGCTGGCTCAACTGAGCGAAACAGATCCCCCCAGGGCTCTTTGGCTACAGCAGTTCTCCGCTCGGCAAAACCTTCAGGATGGGGAAGCCTACCTGCGGGCTTTGCTGGCTGAGCGTCCTGAGTTGGCCTATCGCATCATGACCGTTCGTGAACACATTGCTGCGGAGGTGGTCGATTACCTGCCGGAAATGGCCAAAGCCGGCATCCAGCAAGCCAACATGGAGCACCGCCGCAATCATCTAGAACGGATCACCTCAGCAACAGGATCCCTACCCGTTACCCACCCGGAAGCGGGATCCCCCCCACAAAACCCTAGGCTCGAAACGGAGTGATACCGATCATGCAAACCTTACCAAAAGAGCGCCGCTACGAAACCCTCTCCTATCTGCCGCCGCTGACGGATCTGCAGATCATCAAGCAGGTGCAGTACATCTTGGATCAGGGCTACATCCCGGCCATAGAGTTCAACGAATCGTCTGAACCAACGGTTCGCTATTGGACGCTGTGGAAGCTGCCCCTGTTCAGCGCCACTTCTCCCCAGGAGGTGCTCAGCGAAGTGCAGGCTTGCCGCAGCGCCTACCCCAACTGTTTCATTCGCGTGGTGGGGTTCGACAACATTAAGCAGTGCCAAGTGCTCAGCTTCCTGGTCTATAAGCCCAGCGGCCTGCGCTAAGGGAGCTCTGGTCAGCGAAAGGGGAGAGCTTCTCCCCTTTTGGTCAAGCCTCCTGGCTTGACTTCTTTGTATGGCCGTTCTCGGTGGCACGGCAATAGAGACCGTGGTTCGGTAATGGTCATGTACAACGTTGCCGTCAACGGGCAACCGGGGTTGGGAACCAGCCTCGTTGGTCTCGGATGTTGCAGCACTCCTTCAGAGACCTGCGGGTCTATGAAGCAACTGGGACAGAGGAAGGGACAAAAACCTCACTGTTAAGGGGATGGGGCACTAGAAACCCCATCTGCCTATACGGTGGGGTAGTTCATGGTGACCCTATTTCTAGGATCCGATGCCCATAAGGGATCCCAGCCCTACCGCCAGAAGAGCGGCCAGGGTTGTTTGAATACTGTTTACAACTTCGTTGGTCATCCAGGCCAAACGGGGTTGTAACACCACTCCCATCCAGCTTTCCGCCAGGGTGGCCAGGATCCCAGCCAGCCAGCAGATGCCCAACCAAAATGGGCTTTCCCCCACCCACTCCCCGCCAATCCCCCAGGCCAACCCGGCCATCCCTGCCGCTGCCGCCACCCCCGCCAGGGATCCCTCTCGGCTGATGGCTCCTTCTGTGCCCGCCGGCACGGACTGGAAGGTGGTGATCAAAAAGGTCTTGCGGCCATAGGCTTTCCCCACCTCGCTGCTGACGGTATCGGCCAATTTCGCTGCAAAGCTGGCGCTGTATCCCAACCACCACAGGGGATGCGGGAAGAAAGCGTATCCTAGCGCACATACTGCCCCGGTTAAAGCGGATCCCCAGACGTTCTCCGGCCCTCGCGCCCCCTCTCGCTTTTCGGCGATCCCCTGCGCCTGCTTGCGCCGGATCCCCAGTTTGGTTACGGCTGTTCCCACTAAAAAATAGGCAGCTACCACCGCGTAGCCCCGCCCCCCCAGCCCCCCCCACACCAGCAGGCCCAGCAGGCCCGCGTGGATGACCCCTGCTCGCGTCAAAGCCTTCTGAGGGCTCAGCAGACCCAGCACCACCAGAGCCAGGTTGAGCCAGAGTGCCACCCCCCACTGACTCAGAAGCCACGCTTGCCACATATACCCTTAAACTTTAGCCACAGCAATTTGGCCAGATAATTCTCAGCACAAGCACCAATATAGCAATCCGTGTTAAATCGCAAAAAAATCTTTTATCGACTAAATGCCTCTCCCTGTAAACGTGCCGGTCAAATCTCCCACCACCCTCCTATTCCTCTTAGAAGGAATCAGCACCCGGCCTTCCCTTGTCTATCCTCTCCCTGAATTCCTGAGAATCTTATCCCCTATCACCTTCGTATGCTCTTCTTGCCAACTCTCTGGTAATGCCTCTGCTTGGGTAATATCCTGCTTTGCCCTGCTGTGATTCTAAACACTAACGGCTTCCCCAAACCATCCACACTCACATGGATCTGAGTGCTGTATCCACCTCGACTCCTCCCCAAAGCTTGCTCCCCTTTTTTTGCGGCTGCCCAGGGGTGAGCACGAACGACAGTTGAGTCAAGGATAAGATGCTCTAAGTCAGGGTCTTTCCCAAACTCCCAAGCAACTCCAGCGATGGAATCTCTGGTGTATCATTTTCCATATCTTTTTGGGAGGTAGCGCCACGGGGATCCAGAGCGAGCTATTACAGCAGGCCTTGGATAAACTGTTTGCATCCTGCCTCTTTGCCGATGTGGATCTGGATTCTGTTTTCAGGAAAGCTATAATTTTTTGCTATTTTATTTGCTGTGATCTGCAGCAAGATAACTCATCAGACCTTACCCAAAAACTGTCCTTATCATAACTAAATGCAAAAAACCTAACGACTACACCTTTTGCCGTTCAACTGGGATCTTCAGCCAACGGCTTAGTTCCGAGGCCAACCACTCCAGCTCTGGCTCCTGCAAAGGGATCCCCGCTCCCAACTCGTATTTGCGGTTGCCCGCCCAGATGTTCAACTGTGGGCTTTGGCGTGGGATCAGCTCTAGCCGGTCAATATCCCATCGCCGACTGGGGGGAACATTGCGAAACCTCAGGCCAAACACCTCGTGAGCCAGGCGAATGTATTCTGTGTCGATCTGCAGGTGGACTTTGCCGAATAGACCGTAGAGGATCCCGCCCACCATCCCCAACCCCACCCTCCAGAAGGGCAGGGTGAACAGGCCAACCACCAGATTGACCGGAAAAGGCGCAGGCACAACCGATATGATCGTGAAAAAGGTGATGAAGGAGTTCCAAGCGATGGCGAAAGACAGCAACACCAAAACACCGGTTTGCCGGGCCGGGATCACCACCTGAAAGGTCTGTTCGGACTTGTGCAGTTGAATCCGGCTGCCTGCTGGCTGTCGAGGAGGGACTGCTGCTGCGTCTGAGGGAATCAAGGCGGGACGACGATCCAAATGCTCCAGCGCCTCCAGGGCCTGCCGGGCGGAAGCGGGACGATTCGCCACCAGAGGCTCCGTCAACCACCGCAGCCAGTCGCGAAAGGGCGGGCTCAGTTGCACCGCTTGCTCGAACGCAATCCGGGATCCCTCCTGGGGCAAGTCCGCCGGATGTTGTCCGGTGAGCAGGTGGATTAGGGTGGCACCTAAGCTGTAGAGATCAGAAGCGGGCACGGTTCTGCCGCCAAATTGCTCCAGGGGCATGTAGCCGTAGCTCCCCACCACGGTGTAGGATCCCTGCTCCCGGGGGGCAGCCGCCTGAACCGAACCAAAGTCCACCAGATACACCTGCTGGTCGGATCCCAAGAGAATGTTGCTGGGCTTGAGATCCCGGTGAATGACGGGGGGATGGAGTTCGTGCAGGTAGACGAGAATGCGCAGCAGCTTTTGCGCCAGCTCCCGCACCTCCGGCTCGGCAAAGCGCCGCCCTTGCTCCATCCACTCTTGCAGCGAGGGGGCGTCGATGTAGGTTTGCACCAGGGCTAGGCCCCGTCCTCCCTCTAGGCTGATCTCGAAGTGGTCGCGGTATTGGGGAATGGCCGGATGGGAGAGGGTCTGCAGGATCTGGGCTTCCCGCTCGAACAGCT
>AFSR01001281.1_pt1 | contig 31032 bp, 17 predicted proteins | sample 296848 | NCBI WGS metagenome assembly AFSR01 (sample SAMN02954305, study PRJNA68063) | hot springs metagenome | biome: terrestrial; feature: Mushroom and Octopus hot springs; material: microbial mat core samples; isolation source: Yellowstone National Park Mushroom and Octopus hot springs ...
AAAAGAAAAAGGTAAATGGACTGGATTTAGTAAAGGTGAAGCATATGACAGGCCAACAATGAGATATGAAATTTTAGGCGTTAATATAGAAGTAGGTCAATGGAAATGGGAAAGAAATAGAGCGTATAAAGCTGTCGAAAACTATAAAGAATACCTGAAAAATCATAGTAATTTAAGTTTAGAGGAATATTGGGTGAAAACCGGAAAAAAGTTAGAATTTATAAGAAAAAATGAAAATGGTCAAATTCAATATTGGGTTCATCCCCGAGATTTTGTTTTGCTTGATAATAATTGGCTTGACTTAACAGGGTATGCATCTACAACAGATTTCCAAACAGAAAATTCTGAATATCCCTTAAAAAGAATAATAGAAAATATAACACCTGAAAAATCTATCGTTATGGACTTTTTTTTAGGTAGTGGCACAACAACCGCGGCAGCCCATAAACTCGGCAGAAAATGGATAGGCGTAGAAATGGGAGAACATTTCTACACAGTAGTTTTGCCAAGAATGAAAAAGGTTTTGGTTTATGACAAATCAGGGATATCAAAAGAAGTAAAAGAATATAAAGGCGGGGGCTTTTTCAAATACTATGAATTAGAACAATATGAAGAAGCACTTGCCAATACGGTTTATGAAAATCACGATATGTTTTTAGTAGGTAACAAATCGGTGTATGAGCAATATGTATTTTTGAAAGATGAGAAGATGCTCAAAGCGTTAGAGATAGATTATGAAAATGAGAAAATCAAAGTGGATTTATCGAAACTCTATCCCAACATTGATGTAGCTGAGACGATTTCTAACCTAACAGGCAAATGGATAAAGCAAATAAAAGAAGATGAAGTTATTTTTGAAGATGGCAGTGTAGTGAATACGAAAGATTTGGATTATCTGTTAATAAAACCACTAATTTGGTGGGAATAAAGAGGTAGCAGTTAAAAAAGCGCACAAAAAAATTTATGAACCTACACTTGCAAGAAATTGTAGAGCATTTCAGCCTAAGCAACCTGCCTGCTGATTGGTTGGGAGTAGGCTTTGCCAAGTTTTCAGAGGGTAAAACGCTATTTGAGTATCAGCAAAAAGCCTTAGAGCATGCCTTGAAGGCGCTGTATTTGTATTTTGAAGTGTGCAGAGGCAATAAAAGTGAATTTTACAGGCATTACCGAAACAACGGTTTGATAGAGGATTTAAGTTACAATCTTAATAGCGGCAAGGCGAAAGAATACCTTTTAGATTATGAAGAAGAGTTTAAGATAAACAATGGGAAGGTATCGTTTGAGCATTTTATCAATCGGATGAGTTTTTGGATGGCGACAGGTTCGGGCAAAACGCTGGTGATTGTAAAGATGATTGAACTACTGGGATACTTGATGGAAAATCAAAAAATTCCAAAGAAAGATATACTCTTTTTGACGCATCGTGATGACCTTATAGAGCAATTCAAGCGGCATGTTGAAATGTTCAATCGTGCAGGCGCTTCAATTCATATCAATTTAGTTGAGTTAAGAGAGTATGAATCTCATAAGAATAATCTTGTGCTATCATTTGGTAAAAGTGTAGATGTTTATTTTTATCGGAGCGATTTAATTGCAGATGAACAGAAGGAAAAAATTGTAAGCTACAAGAATTATGACAACGGCGGCAATTGGTATGTGATTCTTGATGAAGCTCACAAAGGCGATAGAGAGGAAAGCAAGCGGCAGATGTTTTACTCTATTTTGAGCCGTAATGGGTTTATGTTTAATTTTTCTGCCACTTTTACCGATGAGCGGGATTATGCCACATGTGCCTTTAATTTCAATTTAGCTCGGTTTATTGAAAGTGGCTATGGAAAGCACATTTATGTTTCAAAAGAAAGTGTCAAGGCTTTAGAAGAAAAACGAAAAGAAATAGAGAGCGAGAAGCAAAAGATTTTATTGAAGTTGTTTATTCTTCAATCTGCCATTAACAAGCAGTGCGAGGCGATAAAAAAGCAGAATTCAGCACTTTATCACAAGCCTTTGCTTTTAGCACTTGTGAATTCAGTCAATACAGAGGATTCGGATTTAGAGCTTTTTTTCAAAGAAATAGAGAAAATTGCATTAGGAAATTTAGACAATGGGTTATTTGAGGTAGCCAGAGAGGAAATTATTAAAGAATTATCTGCGGAAGCGGCAAAATATGAATTTGAAGAAAAGAGTGTTGATAAAAAAGTTATTTCAATCATTGAGGGGCTAAAAGTAGGGGAAATGCTCAGATATGTGTTTAATGCAGAAACGGCGGGCAGGATAGAAGTTCTAAAAATTCCTTCCAACAAGCAGGAATTGATGTTTAAGTTAAAAACTTCGGAGAAGCCTTTTGCTTTGATGAAAATAGGCGATATTTCGGAATGGATAAAGAATAAACTTACAGGTTACGAAATCAATGAGCGGTTTGAAAATGAAAGTTACTTCAAAAGTATCAATGAAAGAGAAGATGTTAACATTTTGATGGGTTCTCGTTCGTTCTATGAAGGTTGGGATAGCAATCGTCCGAATATGATTTTGTTTATTGATATTGGGAAAGGGTCAGATTCAAAGAAGTTTGTATTGCAGTCTATTGGTCGTGGTGTAAGAATTGAGCCGATACCAAACAAGCGGAAGCGTGCTGTATTTCTCTACAACAATTGTGAAATAGAGCCGACGCTATACGAGGCTATCAAGGATAACATTGACGCACTTGAAACGCTATTTGTCTATGGCACGAAGGCAGAGAATTTGAGAGAAGTGATAAGCACACTGAAACAAGAAAAGCAAGAAGTATGGCTTGGAGATTTATTTGAGGTAAACCCTAATGTGAAAGATAAATTGCTGTTAGTCCCTGTGTATCGGGAGACCAATCAATTGCTCGCAGAGGAGCAAGAGGTTGTAAAATACCAGATTCATCCAGAAGATTGTGAGGTTGTCAAAAGTTACCTGAATTTTATTGGTGATAAGGTGGCGGTGTGTAAGTTTGAGTGCGATGTAAAGGTTTTACAAAAAGTGAAAGAAGCCCTTAACGGGAATAAAGAGGCGTTTTTTCTTGAAAGCAATGAGGTGCTCAGAATTCAAAATCCTGAATTTTTGCTTCGGAATATCTTTAGGCATTTTAGTCAAAGAGTGAAGAAGTTTGACAAGCTCAAAGCATTAGAAGATGAAATTATTCACTTTAAGCGAATTAGCATAAGTGAAGATAAGTTAAATTCTTTAAGAGATAAGATAGAAAGAGTGAAGGAATCGCAGTATAAAGATAAAAAAATTGCAGACCTGAAAGAAAAGCAGAAAAAAGGAGAAATTGATATTGATGAATATACAAAGCAAATACAAGAAATTGAGAATCAATCAAAAAAGAAAGATGAAGTTATCTATTCGGTTAATGAAAAACTTACAATTCGCTACCTTGCCAATCATTACTATATTCCTATTTTGCTGACGGAGTCGGAGCGTGTATCATTCATACAGCACATCATTCGGAACAAGAGTGAGGTTGATTTTATAAATGAATTGGAGCAGTATTTGAGTAAAGACGATAATGTTTTCAAGCAATTTGATTGGTGGTATTTCTCGAAGATTGATGAAGCCTTAGATGAAATTTACATTCCGTACTACAATCCGAAGACGAACCGAATGGATAGGTTTAAGCCTGATTTTATTTTTTGGCTATGCAAGGGGAAAAAATATATGATTCTTTTTGTTGACCCAAAAGGCACAGAATATGCGGATGGCTATCGCAAGATTGATGGGTACTTACGGATATTTGAAAGGAATCAAGCGGTCAGGGAGTTTTTGCATGGTGAATTGAGGGTCACTGTGGGGTTATTGCTAAAAGGGAAAATTGAGAGTGTTTTAGAGAATTACAAGAAATACTGGTTTGATAGTTTCACGGAGTTTAGCGAGAAAATTGCTCAATTTTCTACGAATGTATTGAGTTCAACTTGATTGGGAGTAGGTGCAGGGCAGAAGTGTGAGAGATGTTCTTTTTGCATCTTTCCTGCCATTTCGAGCGAGAGCAAGGAATGCACTATGGGTGCTTCACTTCGCTTATGCTTCGTTCAGCATGACAAAAGCAGGAGTGTCATTCCGAGCGCAGTGAGGAATCCAGCATGGATGCTTCGCTTCGTTCAGCATGACAGAGCAGTGGCATTTCGCACATCTTTTTTGCCGTTCCGAGTATTTTGTGTAGAATAGGGCGTGATAACTAAACACGGCGTTATGCGCCTTTTGGCATACTTTTACTTCTATCTTTTCGGTTGTCTCCCACTGCAGCAGTCCATTTCAGCAGGTGATGAAGCCTTTCTAAAAATGGATTACCCGAATGCGATTGCCATCTACGAGGCAGCGCTGGAGAAATCGCCAGACAATGCAGACTTGCTTTGGCGGTTGGCACGCGTCTATGTCTGTCAAGGAGAGGTGGTGCCCTTTTCAGAGAAGGAGAGTTTTTATCGCAAGGCGGAACATTATGCACGGCGGGCTATCAAAGCCGATTCAAACAAAAGTGAAGCCTATACTTGGCTGGCGGCGGCATTGGGCAATTTGGCGATGTATTACGGCGGTGGTGCAAAAGTTCAATTGGTGTCGGAAATCAAGTGGGCGTTGGATAAAGCCATTGCACTCAATCCTAAGGATGATGTGGCATACTCGATTCTTGGCTCGTTTTATCGTTCGTTAGCAAGCGTCGGATGGTTTGAGCGACAGGTGGCGAATGTGTTTCTGGGCGGTCTGCCAGAGGGCGGCGTAGCGGAAGCTGAACAAGCACTGCAGAAAGCCATTGAGCTTTCGCCCAAAACCATGCGTCATCACTATGAATTGGGGATGCTGTATATGGAGCACAATCGGCGAAGTGAAGCACGTAAAGCGTTTGAGGCGGCACAACAGTGCCCGATACTGATTGCTAGCGACCGATGGCGCCTAAGTCAGGTGAAAAAAATGATTGCCTACATTGATGAGCAACTGCGCTAATTACAACCATAACACCGTAACATCAGCCCAACCGTGAATGCGACACTGACACGCCAAACTTAAGCCGCACCTTGCCAGCCCTTTTGGAGCATGGCAACGCCCGCAGAAAGGTAAGCGACAGATTTGTCTATTGACAAGCTACAGACAGCCAGTTTTATTTTCATCTGCGAAAAAATTGAGAAGTCAGAAAGCTCCGAACAATCTGAAAGCAAGGTGCAGGAAATTGTCATAGCTCAGACTCATTCATCCGATGAGGCAATACTTTTGCAAGAGGAAAGATATTGCTCATAGACACTTTGCGTGTAAGAGTGTGCTGACTTTCGTGAGTGTACTGGCTACGGTGATAAGCGCAGCGGCTATGCCTCTTCTGAATGAAGAACTGACAGCGCACATCGCGGCAAAAGGCTTGACTGCATGGCTATCGCACTGGATAGGCGCTGGCAAAAACAAAACGGCACCGAAACAGACATCTAAAAAACGCTTAGTTAGGCACTCATTACGAATTTCCAATTTTGAACGTAGCACAAATCAGACAAACCCAGTCGCAGATACCTTACAGCTTGAACCTACGGCGGCAGGCACGGCAGACGCAGAGCATCAAGGTATGGCACTAATGGAGGCACCGAAGCGAAACGTGGAGGCAGGCACAGATTCAGTGCAGCGCAGTAGCACCTACGCAAGCGTGATTGATTCCCTACTGGCAACACCATTTGATTCAACGGCGCGCATAGAGCAATTTCGCTATCGGCGTTACGATTCGCCGGTTTTGCGTGTAAGCGAGCCATTTTTGTCGCCGCTTTTTTTGCCAGCTACAGCCCCCAAGCGCGAAGTGACATTAGACTCGACAGGTCAGTTTATTACCATTTCGGAAAAAATAGATGGTTACAGCGTGAAGCCATCGGTGCGTGTGCCCTTTGAGCTGTATCGGAAACTGCGCTTTGAGGAGATGCTCAAGCAAAATTTTCGCGAGATTTCAAATCGGCAGTTTAGGATGCAGTCGCAGGATGCCTTTTCGGATGTGCTGGGCAAAATCACGAAGCTGCAGATTTTGGTGCCGGGCGGCGAGAGTTCATTTTTTGCCACGCTGTTCGGTCCGCCAACGGTCAGTTTGCAAGTGGCAGGGAACATTGACATTCGGGCTGGCGTGGAATTAGAAGATAGCAAAGACCCCCAGCGCATTGCCATTGGGGCAGGGCGACGCGCCGACCCACGCTTCGACCAGCAAGTGCAGTTTAACCTCTCTGGTCTTATCGGCGATAAGCTCAATCTGACTGCGGATTGGAACACACAGCGCCCATTTGAATTTGAAAACCAACTCAGATTAGGCTACCGTGGCTACGAAGATGATATTGTGCAGTCAATTGAAGCAGGCAATGTAGCACTGACCTTACCGACATCGCTGATTGGAAGCAGCCAAGCCCTGTTTGGTATCAAGGCGAAAATGCAGTTAGCAGGGTTGGGTATAACAGCCGTTGCCTCTCAGCAACGCGGACGCTCGGATGCACTGAGCATTTCTGGTGGCACACAAGAGACCACTGTCAACTTGCAGGCGTGGGAGTATGACATTCTACGACACTTTTTTATCAGCAATTTTTATGCTACGAACTGGGATAGAGCATTTTCGACGCAATTGCCTCAAATCAATGTGGCGCAAGACCCAGAGGGGCGACAACTTGGCAGAATTGAAGTTTGGCGGTTGCCTGAACAAGGCGCACAGCAATTTCCCGAGCGCCGTGCCGCCGTTGCACTTTTCAACTATGGCGACGAGCCTTACGACCCACGGAAATTAGAAGATGGTATCGGCTTTGCCTTTCCACGACCGCGCTACTATGATGTGCCAGAAGCTCAAAGTGATGCAGTGCTTGAGCGATTTCGCAATGCCGATACTTTAGAAGCCTTGCCAGTATCGCAAGGTGTAGTCGGCGAATTTGTCTTGCTCAAAGAAGGAGAAGACTACACAGTCGATCGGCGGTTGGGCTACATTTCATTTCGCAGTCCAGTCAATGATGGCGATGCGATTGCGGTAGCGTATCAGTTTGTGCGGCAGGGGGTGCCACCTGTGCAAATTGGGGACTTTTCAAACGACCCGCCACGCCGACGATTGATACTCAAGCTCATCAAGCCAGCGCAACTTACCAGCTCTAATCAAGGCGCATGGCTACTGATGCTCAAAAATATCTATAGCCTACGCACACAAAACATCTCGCCAGAAAATTTCAGCCTGAAAATTCTCTACTCCGTGCCGGGCAATGTACCACCTGAACAAGAAAATTTGCCAATTCCGGGCAGTGGGTTTCTGCTAACGATATTGGGTTTAGACCGCTTCAATCCAAACAATGTGCCGCCAGCTGACCAGCGCTTTGATTTTATTCCGGGCTTGACCATTGACCCACAACGCGGGCTCATCATTTTTCCGTATCTGCGACCGTTCGACAAACAAATCCGAGAAGAATTGCGGCGCTTGGGGCGCATAGATGCAAGCGGCAACTACATCAATCCAAGCGATAGCAACTTTGTCTATCAGGAAATTTACTTCAATCAGCAGCGTCCGACCGCCAGCGATGCGGGCACGAAAAATCGGTATATCATTCGAGCAAAGTTCAGCGGCGGGATTCAAAACCCCTTGCAAATTGGTTTCAATGTGGCGCAAGGTAGCGTGCGCGTCTCCAGCAACGGTCAGCCGCTGACGGAAGGTCTGGATTATACGGTCGATTATCAACTTGGACAGGTGCAAATTTTGCGTCCTGAGCTACTGGCGCCGGGCGCAAACCTACGCGTCGATTACGAACGCAACGATATTGTGCTCTTGGCAGCCCGAACCATACTGGGCTCGCGTGCGGAATACACCTTCAGCGAAAACTTCAAAATCGGTGGCACATTTTTGCAGTATGCAGAACGACCGCTTGCCGATAAAGTGCGCGTCGGCGATGAACCCATTTTTAACCGCATCTATGGCTTTGATATGCAGTTCAAGTCAGATATGCCGTGGCTGACACGACTCATCGATGAACTGCCACTTATCAGCACAAGAGAGCCATCGGAGTTAAACATCAACGCAGAATTTGCACAAGTCTTGCCGGGCACACCTAGCGAGTTGCAAACCTCACTTGACCCTGACGGCGTCAGTTTTATCGATGACTTTGAAGGCTCAAGGCAAAATCTGACACTGGGTTTAGAGAGCAATCTCTGGACGCTGGCGTCGCCACCTTCAAACGACCCCAGCCCAACGCTCTTCCAAGATTCCGTGCGTCACGCGCAGCGTGCGTATCTATCGTGGTATCGCTTGCCACAAGGTGACCCGCGCAATGTGCCTACAGCGGTCATTTTCCCTAATCGGCGTGCCGCACGAGAGGAAATTCAGCAGCGCCCATTTTATCTCGAATACTACCCACGACGAAGAGGACAGTATAACTTTTCACTTGACTTTCTACGCCAAGCGCAACTGACGCGACCCGATGGAGCTTGGGCAGGCGTGATGCGCTTCTTTCCACAATTTGTCCGTAACCTCCAAGATGCCAACATAGAGTTCATTGAGTTCTGGTTCAAGTACGACTCACTGGGCACAGGCACGGGCAACGATGTAGGAAACTTACACATTGACTTAGGTATCATTAGCGAAGATGTTATTCCAAATGGCAGGCTCAATACCGAGGACGGTATGCCAATTTCATCTGACCCGAATGGACAAAACGATAACCCAAACGATATTGGTCGCGACGCCTACGGACGCTTCTTGATAAACACAAGTCCAGCGCGTGTCAATGGTGTGGTCAATACAGGCGATGTGGGCACAGAGGATGTAGGCTTGGATGGGGTTCCAGATGAATTGGAGCGGCAGATTCATAGTGCCTTCATTGATGGTGCGCGAACGATTTTGGGCGCAAATAATCCAGAGTTCTTGCGCCTGCAGAGCGACCCAGCTGCCGATAACTTTGTAGGCACAGATATTCGGGTGTTAGACCGTGTGGCAAACACTGAAGGCAACAGCAGTGCACAGGGTGCATTAGTGGGCACAAAAATTCTGCCTGATACCGAAGACCTGAACGGAAATCAGGCGGTCGATAGGCAAAATAGTTTTTACCGATATACGATTCCCATCAATCCGGCAGAGTTACGGCAAGGGCGAGGGCGATTTGTAGTGGGCGGCGGAGAGCGCAATGGTGGCTGGGTACAATTTCGTATTCCCTTGCAGGCTTTTACAAGCAGGATTGGAGACATTGGCGATTTTCGTAACATTGCCTATGCTCGAGTGTGGGTCGATGGCTTTCGTCAAGCGGCACGGTTTGGATTTGCAACCTTTGATTTCGTTGGCTCGCAGTGGCGACGCACCGATTCCCTATCTGCTGTTGCTTCCATCAATGTGGAAGAAAACAGCGCCGTCTATGCCATTCCGCCGGGTGCGCAACGGGCACGCAATCTGCAACGCCCTGACCAGAACATCTTAGCCAATGAGCAATCTTTGGTCATCATTGGACGAAATATAGAGCCCGGTGCTGTGCGTAGCGCATTTCGCAACTTCGCTTTGGGCGGGCAAGGCTCTGGTTTCAATCTCAATCCCTACCGACGATTGCGCGCCTTCTTGCATGCAGACGCACGTGGCATTATCTATAACCCAAATAACCCACAAGATCCCAACAACACGCAAGCTGTGATTCGCTTTGGCGATGATATTGAGCAAAACTATTACGAATATCGACTGCCGCTAAAACCCTCGCCGAATGTGGTAGTACCAGAGCTCAACTCGCCTGACTACGAAGCTGTGGCACGCTTAGTGTGGCCACGCGAAAATGAGCTGGATATCGACCTGCAAGCCTTAGCCGCACTCAAATTGCGAGCTCGCGACACTCTGACACGGCAAATCAAAGAGCGACTGCCAAACGGACACGAAATTATCATTCAGGGAAATCCAACACTTGGCAATGTGCGATTTTTCTTGGTAGGCATTCGCAACCCAGCGCCTGTAACGATTGACTCTGCTGTCATTTGGATTAATGAACTGCGCGCCTCGGGCTACAATCAGGAAGCAGGTTGGGCAGTGCGCGCCAACGCCACACTCAAGCTGGCAGACTTTGCCGCACTGAGCGCAACACTTTCGCGCCGCACAGCAGATTTTCATGCCATTGATGTGCGACTCAATCAATTGGCGGCGCAAAATAACACATTGGATTGGTCAATTAGCACGACAGTCAATCTGCATAAATTCCTGCCTGCTGAAGCAGGTTGGTCTATCCCCATCTCATACACGCGTGCAGAACAGTTTGCAGAACCAAAGTTTCAACCGGGACAATTCGATATCCAACTTCAAGCAGCGATTGAGCGCGCTATTGCTGACACGCTCGAAAAGGGCGCAACCCAAGAACAAGCCGTCGCATTTGGCGAAACACTACGCAGACAAGCACAGTCACTTTCGAGCACAACACAGTTCAGTATTCCACGTGTGCAGAAAAGTCAGCCTTCTGAATCTTGGCTGGCGCGCCTTACTATCGACCGTCTGGCTGTTAGCTACAATTCAACCTATTTCAACTCACGCTCACCTGTTCAGGAATTCAACAATTCATGGTCATGGAGTGCTAATGTAGATTACACTTTGCCCATAGCTGCAGAAGGAGGCTTTTTTATTGAGCCCTTTCAATTCTTGGAAAAAGTGCCCGTGCTGAACATCTACAAAAATTGGAAGTTCTACTACCTGCCTCAAGCCATAGGTTTGTCGCTGTCGCTACAGCGCTCGCGCTCGCAATTTCAAAACCGTGGTCAGCCGCCTGCCACGCCTAATGTGCTTTTTACTGCCGTGCGCAACTTAACGATTGATTACAGCAAAATCACCGAAACCTTTGGCATGCGCTATTCATCCAGCATTGGCTCAAACCTGTTTTCAACCGTGTTTAACGTGGCAGATACCAGCGAGCGCAGCGACTCGGAAGTGTGGAACCGTATCTTGCAAGACCTTTCGCGCTTTACACTGGGGCGCGACCAAAGCTACAACCAAAACATCGCCTTCGACTGGCGACCCAAGCTGATTGAATGGTTGGACTGGATAAATCTTAGCCTGAACTACACAGCACAATACACATGGCAAAATCCACAGCCTGATGCAGTGCAGCCCATCGGTAATGCCACATCCAGCACAGGCAATTTCGGCATCAACGCCTCACTAAACATACGCGGCTTGATAAGCAAACTTGGCGGCTCGCGCTCGGGTAGTTATTATCAACATCCGTTTGGGCAACTCACGGCTGTAGCCGATTCGCTGGAGCAAGAGCCCGCATCAGTCTCGCTGGCCAACGTGCTCTCAAGCGTGGGCAGTGTGCTAAAAGTCTTCACCAACTTCGACCAAATTTCCATCCGCTACTCACAAACCAATAGTACGCGTAATACTGGCGTAGCTGGCGGCGCAGGCTTTTTTAATTTCTTCCCATTCAACCTTAGTCAGCGCAGAGATGTGCCACCGCCGCCTTCACTAGCTTACCAACTGGGCTTGAGCAGCGACCCGGGCGAACGCATTCGCCTCGAACCCGTCGGAAATACCGTGCTCACCTTCCCAGATGCACTAAGCAAAGTCATCAACATTAGCGCGCAGACGACTTGGAACATTGCCGAGAACTTCCGCATCGATATTACTTTCCAATCTAACTGGACAGACAATCAAAACCGCATTATCAATAGCGCCACAGGGCTTATCACGCAAGATGATTTTTCAGGCACACAGACGCTGTCTTTCGTCTTGCTCTTCAAAGACGTCGGCAGTTTCGCCAGTCAAGTGCCTCGCGATTCGGTGGGCGGATTTTTAAGCGATAACGCCAGACTATCCAGCGCCTTTCAACGCGGATTTGAAACCTTCTCCTTGGGGCGCAGCGTTGGCAGCTTGCTCGGGCTAAGCGACCTTGCCCAGTCGCGTTTCCCTCTGCCTAATTGGAGAATCAGCTGGACGGGGCTCGAGAACTTTTTCTTCTTCCGAGACCTCTTTGCCTCAGCCGTGCTCGAGCATGGCTACACGGCAACCTTTACAAAAAACTACACCCAGCCAACAGGTAATGAACAGCAAGTCTTAAACGCAACCATCAATGAGCAACTCTCACCACTGATTGGCTTGACCGTGCAGTGGAAATTTGGCATGTCCATGACCATTGCATATGGCACATCGCGCTCGTTTAGTTTGCTGCTGGCAAACAACACCTTAGATCGGAGCACGAGCACATCCTTCTCTATCGCCATGAATTTTCAAAAACAGGGCTTGAAAATTCCGCTAGAGTTCTGGCCCTTCAACGGCGCCGTCTTAGAAAACACCTTAGACCTCAGTTTTAACCTCACCTTAGCTGATGAAGAGCGTCAGCAAATTACCTTTCCTGCAGGGGCGCAAGAGCCGCGTGTCAATCAGGGCGTAGGCACCACACGCTTTAACTTCGAGCCGCGCATTGGCTACGCCCTAAGCTCACGTGTAAGTGCGAGCTTTTTCTGGCGCTACACACGCATCACGCCAAAAGCCAGCGGCGGACAGATTTTTGAATCCGTGCGCCAAGATATTGGCTTCAACTTCCGCATTGGCATTGGCAATTAGCGCGCGCTGTAAGTGTTGGAGTGAATGTGTAGGTTTTGCCGTATCGTTCTGCACTGTCATTTGTCATGCTATCGCAGAACACAGATGTTCTTACACATCTTCTTTCGGTCATGATATCGCAAGCACGGAAGTTCCGAACACCCTTTCCTGTCGCTCCGAGCACCTTTTTCTGTCATCACAGCATTCCGAACGCAGTGAGAAATCCATACGACAATGCACACGAAGCACACGAATTGAGCGTCCTTGCAAAGTAACCTCACCCTGTTGTCCCTCTCCTTCAAAAGGAAAGGGACGTCTGCGCCAGAAGACAGGGTGAGGTCAATCCAGCGTGGATGCTTCACTGCGCTGCGCTTCGTTCAGCATGACAATCACGCTGTCATTGCGAGCAGAGCAAGGAACATTACATGCGCTCAATTTTAATGGTCAACACAACCTAAGAAGACTTTGCTGGCGCTCGAGCAGCAAGAATGAAGAGAATCACGACGGCTTGCAAAATGAGAAAAATTTCTTTAGGCACATCGGCATTGATGGTCAAGCCACCATAATCTAACAACCCAAATAGTAGCGACGAGAGCAAAATGCCCAAAGGATTGGCATTTGCTAGCATTGCGACGGCAATGCCAAGAAAGCCTACGCCACTAATGCCTTGCGCTTCGTAGTAATGGCGATACCCCAAAACGTAATTTGCCGCCACAAGCCCTGCACAAATTCCGCCCAAAGTCATGGACATAAGAATATGGAACTCGGTGCGGATACCGGCATACTTTGCCGCATCGATGTTGAGACCAACGGCGCGTAGCTCATAGCCAAAGCGACTGCGAGTGAGTAGCAAATGTGTCAGCACCGCAATCAAGAGCGAGAGGAATATCGCTGAATTGAGCGGAGACTTTGCAGTCGGTCCAAGGAAGCTAAGGGGAGGAAGATATGCGGAGGGTACAATTTGAGCCGTGCGCACCGTGCCCGGAATCGCCACTTGCGTCAGCCAGTAGCTGACAAGGGCAAGCGCAATGAAGTTGAGCATAATGGTAGAAATCACCTCGTTGATGCCAAAGCGCGCTCGCAATGCTCCAGCTAAAGCACCCCAAGCCCCGCCTACTGCCGCCGCAGTAGCTAGGCAAATGGTTAGCGCTAGCCACGATGGCATTTGAGGCGAAAGTGCAGCACCAACAAGTGCGCAGAAGAATGTGCCAAGCAGGGCTTGTCCTTCGCCACCGATGTTGAAAAGTCCAGCTTGGTATGGAATTGCTACAGCAAGACCAGTCAGCACGAGTGGCGTGGCGCGAAAGAGAATCTGTCCCAAGCCGTAGCCTGTGCCGAGTGTGCGCATCAGCATCTTTCCATAAATCTCAAGGGGATTTTGTCCAATAAGCCCAATGAAAACCGCTCCAAGGGCAAATGCCGTAACTACTGCACCAAGTGGCTTAGCAAAGTGTGTGAGTCGAAGCGACAGCGTCTTCTCCATTTTGCGTTGAGCTTACTCCACTGTAACAGACTTGGCAAGATTACGCGGCTGATCGACATTGCACCCGCGCATCACCGCAATGTGGTAAGCCAAAAGCTGGAGCGGCACCACCGTCAGAATCGGCAAGAGTGCATCAAGCGTTTCAGGGACGCGAATGACAAATTCAGCCAAATCGTTGATAGCTTCGTCGCCTTCCGTAGCAATAGCAATCACACGACCTTTGCGACTGCGCACCTCCTCGATGTTGCTGATGACCTTGTGGTAAATGGCGTCTTTTGTAGCAATAAAAACTACAGGCATATTTTCGTCAATGAGCGCAATTGGACCGTGTTTCATTTCGGCGGCGGGATACCCTTCGGCGTGAATGTAGGAGATTTCTTTGAGCTTAAGTGCGCCTTCAAGGGCAACGGGGAAGTTATAACCACGCCCCAAGTAGAGAAAATTGCGCGCATCTTTGAAAGTTTGTGCAATCTGAACAATAAGTTCATTTTGAGATAAAATGCGCCGCACTTTTTCAGGCAAAAGGTAAAGCTCGTGGATGAAGGTTTTTACTTCTGCATCGGAGAGCGTGCGGCGATAGCCCAGCGACAGCGCAATGAGCGCCAGCACTGCCACCTGCGCCGTGAAGGCCTTCGTGGATGCCACACCAATTTCAGGACCGGCATGCGTATAGACTCCGCAATGCGTCTCGCGCGCAATGCTAGAGCCCACCACATTACAGATGCCCATCACCAATGCCCCGCGCGATTTGGCTTCACGCAGAGCCGCCAGCGTATCGGCAGTTTCGCCTGATTGAGAAATCACAATCACAACATCGCCCTCGCCGATAATCGGATTACGGTAGCGGAATTCAGACGCATACTCCACTTCGACTGGAATACGGGCAAGGTCTTCAATCAGGCGCTCGCCAACAAGCCCAGCGTGCCAGCTGGTGCCGCAGGCACAAATGATGATGCGTTTTGCGGCGCGCAAAGTCTCAATGTGCTCACGAATGCCGCCCAAGCGCACAGAATTTTCCTCGCGAGAGACTCGACCGCGCAGGCAATTGAGAATCGAATCAGGTTGCTCATAGATTTCTTTGAGCATGAAGTGCTCATAGCCGCCTTTCTCAATTTCAGCGATGCTAAATGTCAGCTCCTCAACTTGCTTCGGCAGTTCAATGTTTTCAATGGTCTTGACGCTGTAGCCTGTGCGCGTCAGCGTTGCAATTTCGCCATCGGAAAGATAGACCACTTTGCGCGTATGCCCGACAATTGGCGATGCATCGGAAGCTACAAAGAACTCGCCTTCCCCAATGCCAATCAGGAGCGGACTGCCATTGCGTGCCACAATGATTTTATCTGGCTCGCGCGATGAAATGACGCACAAGCCATATGTGCCAACCACTTCTTTGAGTGCCAATCGCACAGCGGTTTCTAAATCGCATCCAACTTCGGTGGCAACTTCCTCAATCAGGTGCGCCAAAACTTCAGTATCGGTTTCGCCCTTGAAGCAATGCCCCTTGCGCAAAAGTTCGGTGCGGATTGCCGCATAATTCTCAATAATTCCATTGTGAATGATGGCAATGGTGCCATCGCCACTGGTGTGTGGATGAGCATTGATGTCGTTCGGCTCGCCATGTGTAGCCCAGCGTGTGTGCCCGATGCCAATCGTGGCATAGAGCAGGTCAGCAGGCAAACGCCGTTCAAGGTCGGCAACTTTACCTTTGCACTTGTGCAGTTCAAGCCTGCCGTTGAGGAGTGCAATCCCCGCTGAATCGTAACCGCGATACTCTAAGCGTTTTAGCCCTTCAATCAAAATTGGGGCAGCGTTCTTATCGCCGATGTATCCGACAATTCCGCACATGTAAGTGGTGTTTTGTGGTTCGTGATTCTGCTAAATTTATGGACTTACTATATCGAAATGCTTGATTTAGGCAACACTGACTGCAAAGCCTTATGCCTGACTTCACTCTGTTTCGGCGTTGCCGAAGCGTTCCTCTCCTTTGTAAGGAGAAAGATGTCGCAGAGCGATAGGGTGAGGTTACATTCTTCTCCTTGCACAAGATAGACGCTCAATTACGCAGGTTTGTGGTTAAAATGCTTGCCATGTTGAGCCTTCTTTCTTTGAACTTGTCTTCAAATGTCTCAAATCGTCTTTTTTGCACTAATTTTGAGTGTAGCAAGTCTACTCTTTTAGCACAGCAAAGAGGCAAAGATAAAAATCATTCTGCAAACCGTTGCTAGCTGCGTGCCGCATTCAGTGAACGGCTTGAGCAACGCTCGTTTAGGGTGAAGAAGAGAGTGCAATGCCACTGACACGAAGATAGCAAAACGCATGCGAAAAAAAGCGGTATTGCCTAAATTTGCGCTATGAAGGCTTTTGCAAAAATCAATCTGGCGCTCTTCATCACAAACCGTCTGCCAAACGGTTATCACACGCTCGAGACGGTCTTTGCACCCATCAACTGGTTCGACGAGCTCGATGTGCAAGCGTCCGATAGGCTTGAGCTGACTTGCTCCAATCCGGATATTCCGACTGATGAGACTAACTTATGCTTAAAGGCGGCGCGGGCACTTCAGCGCTACACGGGCATAAAAGATGGCGCAAAAATTCACCTAGAAAAGTATATCCCAGTAGGGGCTGGATTGGGCGGCGGGTCGAGTGATGCGGCACTGACACTTCGAGCACTCAATGCTTTTTGGCAGTTAGACTTGCCCGATTCGGTGTTGCATGAGCTTGGCGCGTCAATCGGAGCAGATGTGCCGTACTTTCTCATGCAAAGTGAGCTGGTCTATGCCACAGGCATCGGCGACAAAATGACAGATTTGCAAGCGGCATTTCCAGCCGCTCTTGTTACGGCTTACCCAAATGTGCCTATCTCCACAGCATGGGCATACAAAAATCTGAAACTCAACTTTCCGCGTAGTGCGCCAGACCTCAAAGCCCTCACGCTGAATTTGTGTGCTTCACGCGACTTGGAAATTCTGCGCAAATTTGAAAACGATTTTGAGCCTACAATCTTTGCAACATACCCAGCGGTCAAAAAATTGAAAAACATTTTTTATTTTGACTGCAGGGCTGATTTTGCATTGATGTCAGGCAGTGGGTCAGCAGTCTTTGGTGTCTTTGAACATATGTCGCGTGCCAAAGATGTAGCACGCCAATTGGCGTCAGACTACGCTGTCTCGCTAACCCCTCCCTTCTTCTCACCAAAAACCACCCAAGACAAAGCCGATTGAGGGAGTTTTGCTATTTTTGAAGCTAAAAATAGTCAGACAAGCCGAATGAGCATTTCTCAAAAAACCTTTGAGCGATTGCTGCATGCAAAGGAGCGCAAGGGTGCAGGCTTTCTTTTGCTGATAGACCCCGACAAATACTCTGACAAGGATGTCACCCGCTTAGCTTGCGATGCTGAAGACTGCGGTGCCGATGCCATTCTCATTGGCGGCAGTGTGATGGTAACTTACCGTTTGGACGAGTATATTCGCTCTATTAAAGCGGCAGTCTCGCTGCCTGTGATTATTTTCCCGGGCAGTGTGATGCAAATTTCAAAGGAAGCCGATGCCATACTTTACCTCTCACTCATCAGTGGGCGAAATCCGGAGTATCTGATTGGCAATCATGTTGTAGCAGCGCCAGTGCTGTATCATCTTGGCTTGGAGCCCATTTCTACGGCATACATGTTCATTGAATCGGGGACGAGCACGGCAGCAAGTTTTATCTCACAAAGCATACCTATTCCGCGCCATAAGCCAGAAATTGCCGTGGCGCATGCGTTGGCAGCAGAGTATATTGGCATGAAGGTGGTCTACTTGGAAGCAGGAAGTGGAGCATTGCATCCTGTGCCTGAAGAGATGATTCAGGCTGTGTCGCAAACAGTATCCATTCCGGTCATTGTAGGCGGTGGCATTCGTTCCCCACTCGTGGCACGTGAGAAAGTGGAGGCTGGCGCAAGTTTTGTAGTAGTTGGCAATGCATTTGAACAGCGGCGCGATAAATCGTATCTGCGCGAAATGATTGATGCTGTGCATGTCAAACTTGCAAAGGAAGTCTGATGCCTATGCCGAAAGACCTACCGCGGTGACCAGCGCGCCGCATCCAAAATTGACCAGAGATGAATAATCCAACCGAGAAAAATGAACCAAAGCAATGCGGCTAACACAAAATGCACAATTGCCATGAGCAATCGACCCTGAAGCAATTGACCAAGTCCCGGAATGAAAAAGCTGCATAGTGCCGCCAGCACATTGCCTGCAGAACCTTGCCCTGCCATTTGTGCTAAGTGGAAAGTTTGTCAGCAAGGTATGCTTTTGCTTGACTAATGTGGATTCGCACTTGTGCAGTGCTATCGCGCTCGCGCACGGTAATCGTATCGTTTTGAAGTGTTTCGTGGTCAATTGTAAAGCAGTATGGCGTTCCCACCTCATCCTGACGGCGATAGCGACGACCAATTGAGCCGCTATCATCATACTGCACCTTGAAGTGTTTTTTCAAATCTTTGAACAATTTTTCGGCAACTTCAGGCAGTCCGTCTTTTTTCACCAAGGGCAAAACACCAGCTTTAATCGGTGCCAGACGAGGATGAAGACGCAGCACAGTGCGGGTTTCATCTTCCAAGATGTCTTCGTCGTAGGCATCGCAGAGTACAGCAAGGAAGACACGGTCGCACCCAGCTGAGGTTTCTACAACATATGGGATGTAGCGTGTTTTGCCATCGGGCTCGACATATTGCATGTTTTTGCCTGAATACTCCTGATGACGACGCAGGTCAAAGTCCGTGCGCGAGTGAATGCCTTCGATTTCTTCTGTGCCAAACGGAAACTTGTATTTGATGTCGTATGCCGCATCGGCGTAGTGGGCAAGTTTGTCGTGCTTATACCAAACTAAATTTTCTTTCTTGAAGCCTAAGCATTCTGTGTACCACTTCATGCGCTGCTCTTGCCACATCTCAAAAGCCGCCATCTGTTCACCTGGGCGAACGAAATACTGCATTTCCATTTGTTCAAATTCAATCATGCGAAATGTGAAATTGCCTTTGACAATCTCATTGCGAAAGGCTTTGCCAATTTGCGCAATGCCAAAGGGAATTTTCAGTCTTGCCGATTCGCGCACTGTGTGAAAATTGACGAAAATACCTTGCGCAGTTTCAGGGCGAAGGTAGATGATAGAAGTTTCATCCGAGACGGCGCCAAGTTCAGTTTTGAACATGAGATTAAACTGCCGCACCTCAGTCCAGTTAAACGCCCCTGAATCTGGGGATTTAATTTGCTCTTTGAGAATGATGGCGTAAAGCGCTTGAGGCATGTTCTCAGCTTGTTGTGCGGCGATGTATTCTGCGCGCACGCGCTCGGCGTCGTCGTGTTTGCCTTTCTTTTCAAGCGAGGCAATGTAGTCTTCAATCAAATGGTCGGCACGGTAGCGCTTTTTACTGGTTTTGTCATCAATCATCGGGTCGTTGAAGCTCTCAACATGCCCAGAGGCTTCCCACGTACGCGGATGCATCATGATAGCCGCATCAATGCCGACAATGTTGTCATGAGCTTTGGTCATGGCATCCCACCAGGCATCTTTGATATGGCGTTTGAGTTCAACACCAAGCGGACCGTAGTCGTAACAAGCACTTAACCCCCCGTAAATTTCAGACGATTGAAAGACAAACCCACGACGCTTGCAAAGCGAGACGATTTTTTCCATCACTCTTCTTGGCGCTTCCGGTTCCGCCTTTACTACTGATTCCTGTTCCGACATTTTGTAAAAAAGTTTGAGTGTGAAAGGAAACTGTGTAAAAGTAAAAATATACGAAAACCCCTGTGCACAAGGGATGGAAAACGAAGACACTGGGCTTGAAAAATCTACAAGCAAAGTAAATTCGAGCGCCTATCAAAGATATTATGCCGTTGGATAGTCTCTTGCAAGATAGCGAGCAATTGCTCCAGCTCATCTACGAAACGCCAATTACAGACCTGATGTGGCTAGTGGCACCAACTACTTGGAGAAAGTGCGCAAAGAAGCCCAGCTGCAAGCCCTGCGCGATACGATGACCACCGTGGCTGATATTGTCTTTAACGGATTACAGACCATGCTATTTATTCGTGCAAGATTGGAGCAAAACCGCGCCACCCCAGAAGAAATTCACCGCTTCGATGAGGCTATCAGGCGTATAACGGAGCGCATCAACGAGCTGGCAAATGTCTCTCGCTACGAGACGAAAAAAATTGCCGAGGGCGTCTATGTCATCAATTACAATACTTCTGAAAAAAAGTAAAAAGCGACTTCTTGGATGAAGTGCAGAAGCCGCCTTGCTTCAAAGAAGAAAATGGAGAGCCTCGTATGCTTCAGCGGTTGAGCAGACTGCCAATAACATATGAGGCTTGTACAGAAAAGAACCGGCGCATAATAGGAGAGCCCAACACATCAGGCGTTTGATTGTCAAAAATGTTGTTAATGCTGCCTTGAATGGTTACCCCAGCATCTTTCCACTCATAGCCAATGGTGAGGTCGACGACGGTGCGGTCGTTCAAAACCCCGTTCCAGCGTCCGGCGCGGAAGGTGTAGCTGGGAATATGACGAGCGTGCAAGATGGCATAGGTGCCGGCGATGAGCTGATTGCGTAGTGTCAGTGTGCCTTTGAATTTCCAATTAGGCACATTCAGCAAAAGCGGAATACCTTGTGCTTCAAACGGATTTTCGGCACTGGTGAGCGTGATGTAAGAGATGCTCCCCTCAAACAGAATGTCGTCGCTAAAGTAGTATGATACGCCTAAATCAAAGCCGACAATGGTGGCGGCGCCGTAGTTGAAGTAAGTCGTCAGCTGTCCAGCGATGCCGGGAAAAAGCGGTCGACCTTGTGCATCTTCCAGAACACCTACACGGCGATTGGTGCGATTATCATATGCAAAGGTGCGCACGCCATCCGAGATTTGAAAAGCCGGGCTAATAAAGTTTGTATAGCGTGAGTAATAAACAACAGCATCGAGGAATAGCTTGCGCTCAAAAAGTCCCTTATAGCCCAGCTCAAAAGTGTTCACTTCTTCAGGGCGAAGCGGGTCATAGACCGCCACGATGTTGCCAGTAGGATTGCCTTGTGCATCAGGAGCACCATCACGCACAGTGTAGCCACCAACATTGCCGCGTGCCGCACCATTGAAGAGGAAAAGATGGTTTTCCAAAATCACTGGCACTTTGAATGCGCGGTTGAAACTGGCGCGAAGGTTTTGATTCTCGACAAGCTCGTAGCCTAAGCTCACTTTCGGGCTAAATTGTGGGTCGTAGTAAGTGTGGTCGTCAAGTCGGGCGGCAAGCGTAACGCGCAGTTTGTTGTCAAAAAAGCGCTGGTCAAGTTGAAGGTAACCGCCGATTTCAGTTGCTGTGATGTCAATGGCAAGAAAGTTCGAGACATTAGTCAGCACAATGTTCGGATTGTTGGAAAGGTAACTGGCTTTCGGGTTGTAGAAGCGATACTGAAAGCCACCGACGACCTCAAGTCCGCCAAAGTCGTAGCGCAATTGTAGTTCAGAATCCCAAAGCTGGGATTGGTCAATCGTAGAAGAGGCGGAATCAATAAAGTCGCGGCGGACTTGCGAAAGCAATTGCTCTCGTGTAAGGGTGGCGCCGCCGGGCTGTGAGCGCAAACGAATAGCTTCTCGGGCAAACCACTCAGCACGGTCATGCAATTGGAAAGATTTGCCTGCATCGTTTGCCGTACGCGTGATTTGGAAGAACCAGCCTAACTTATCGAACGAACCATTGCCTTGCAGGCTTTGATACTGAATTTGATAATCATTGGCTTCCAGCACGCCGAAGTTGCTCCCCACAAAGCCTGTCGAGGATGAAAAGCCCGCCATGAAGCGTAAGTTCACATTATCGGTGCGGTAGTAAAGCCCGCCATCTAACTTGCGCAGCCCAGCACGCATGGCGGAAACTTCAGTTTCGCGGTAAGCATAGCCAAGGTTGAAGAAGTTGTCGAGTGTTGCACGCGAAATACGCAGCGGTGTAGGCGTCTCAGGATTAAGCAAGGTCTGATTCTGACCAATGTAAGTCGGTGGAACAAACATGAAGATATTACCGCTTTCAAACTGATTGGCATCCATCCATTGACCGGTAATTTTCCAACCAAAGTTGCCAGCATAGTCAGCATAGCGCAGGTTGATATCGTAAAGTGATTGTGTGCCGCCGCGCACCGAAAGGTCAGCGCCAGCGTAGTCAAATGGATTTTTGGTCAGCATATTGACGACGCCCGCGTGTGCATTAGGACCGTAGAGTGCGGCGGCAGGACCGACGACAATTTCAACGGCGGCTAAATCGCTGGCAGGATTGGGAGCGAGCATAAACTGCGGCAAGCCCAAACCGGGTAAAGTGGCTAAGCGCCCATCAATAAGCGTGAGCATACGTGTATTGAACTGGGTATTCAGACCACGCGAGGTAATGTCGACAGTATTGATGCCGCGCTCAACAAAATCAATGCCTTTGAGTTTGGCAACGGCGCCAAGCGGAGACGGACTGGCACTCTGTCGCATGGCTTGAATATCTGCCGTCTCAATCGTAACGGGAGCATCGAGCTTTTTTTCGGTACGACCCTTCGAGGCTGTCACCACCACTTCATCAATGATGCGAACCGATTCACGCAAGGCAAAATTGAGTTGGGCTGTGCTGCCTGCCGATAGTGTTACCTCAAGAGTTTGCGGTTGATAGCCAATGTAGCGTGCCGTAACCTTGTATGTGCCTTCGGGCAGACCGGTAAGTTCAAATGTGCCGTTGGCTTTCACGCTCGTGCCAAAGCGTGTGCCCTGAATGCTGACGCTGGCACCTACAAGCGCCTCACCGGTCGCCGCATCTTTGACAGTGCCAGTCAGCTTTGCGGTCTGTCCAAACAGGAGCGGCGGAAAAAGTAGAAGACAGGCAAAAAGTGTGAGCAATAGCCGTGCTTGCATGGTCGTAGTGTTTTTTGATGGTAACGAAACGAGCAAAGTTTTATTTTTCACAAAAGTGCGGCAAGCTAAGGAATTGAAATTTTTTTAGCAAAAATCGCAGTATCAGCGGTGTGCGTTGCAGATATGTGATGATACTTTGCCCTCAGCAAGTAAATTGCCGTGCGCAACGAAGGTATGCTCAAACTTTTTGGTAGATTTTCTTCTAGCGCGACTGGCAGGCGGGAAGAGCCCAAAGGAATGTTTCGCAACTATCAAGCAGCCAGTGGAGTCGCACGGCGGCAAAGTATGAGCTGAATCAAAAAGAGCAAACTTAGGCACCACTTTCTTTCTTAGCTTGCCAGTAATGGAAAAACATCATGCCATCATGGCAAGCCTTGCAAATCAAAACTGTGAAATAAAGATGCCAGCAAGGCGCCTGATTAGCAACGGCAACAGCCGCGCTGCTGAACTCTACACCGACGCGTATCGGTAGACGATTTCAACCGTATGCAAGACATTACCGCAACTTACAAACGAAAATCAGAAAAAGTGTTTAGTTTGATTCATTACAATTCTCCGCAATCGCTGCACACATTCTTATCGCGGCGCGCTGTCTTTGACGAAGAAACTGAACGGCGTGTGAAAGAAATTTTAGACCGTGTCAGAAAAGAGGGCGATGTGGCAGTGCGTTACTACACTAAGGAATTTGACGGGATTGTGCTCAAAACATTTCGGGCAACTCCGAAAGAGCTCAATCAGGCGCTAAAGAAAGTGCCGAAGTCGTTGATGCAAATTCTGGAGAAAGCCGCTGAAAACATCTCGCACTTTCATGAACATGAGTTGGAAAAAAGCTTTTTCTACGATGATGGCGATGGCGTCATTATCGGTCAGAAAGTAACGCCGATTGAGCGGGCGCTTTGCTATGTACCCGGTGGTAAGGCGGTCTATCCCTCGTCGGTATTGATGAATGTAATTCGTGCTAAGGTGGCAGGCGTCAGTGAAATTTTCCTGACCTCGCCAGTAGGTCAGGCGCAAGCCGTGCATCCGTACATAGCAGCAGCGGCAAGTGTGGTAGGGGTAAAAGATGTCTTCAAACTCGGGGGGGCGCAAGCAATTGCGGCGTTTGCCTTTGGCACAGAGAGCATTCCAAAAGTGGATAAAATCACAGGACCGGGCAATAAGTATGTGGCAATGGCAAAGCGCTTGGTCTTCGGTGAGGTCTCCATTGATGCCATAGCTGGACCGTCGGAGATTGTCATAATTGCTGATGAGACGGCAAATCCACGCTTTGTCACCATGGACTTATTTTCACAAGCTGAACATGACGAAGATGCCTCAGCTGTGCTGATTACGCCCTCGCAACGCTTAGCAGAACTTGTCCAGAAAGAAGCTAGCGCATCTATAGCCAAAATGAAGCGTAGAGCTATCATTGAAGCGGCAGTCAAACAGCACTCGGCAATTATTCTGGTCAAAGATGTAGATGAGGCTTGCGATGTGGCAAACCTGCTGGCGCCAGAGCACTTAGAAGTGCACACTGCAAGCCCGTGGGAGTTGATGCCGAAACTGAAACATGCAGGCGCCATTTTCTTGGGCGAATACTCAAGCGAACCTGTAGGGGACTACTTTGCTGGACCCAATCACACATTGCCAACCGGTGGCACAGCACGCTTCTTTTCAGCACTCTCAACACGGGACTTTCTTAAGCGAACTTCTATCATCCAATACTCCAAAGCACGCCTAATGGAGACTGGAAAAAGCATAGCCGCTTTTGCAGATGCCGAAGAACTGCAAGCTCACGCTGAAGCCATACGAATCAGACTCGAATCAAAACGATGAAGATTCTCACAAAATACATCCTTAAGCAACATATTGCGCCGTTTCTCTTCGCGTTCTCTACGGTCATTTTCATCTTCACGGTACAATTTCTGACGCGCAATCTCGACAAGTTGGTAGGCAAAGGGCTTGCGATAGAGACAATTGTCGAGCTCGTTGTTCTGCAAATGGCATGGATGGTGGTGCTGGCAGCACCAATGGCGTCGCTGGTGGCGACACTGATGACATTTGGCAACCTTAGTAGCACGCTGGAAATGACCGCAATTCGTGCAGGCGGTATCTCGCTCTGGCGTGTGCTCATGCCTGTGATGGGAGCAGGGTTAGTGCTAACCTATCTGGCAGAGCGCTTTGGAAATGTGGTGTTGCCAGAAGCCAATCATCGAGCCAAGGTGTTAATGATGGATATTTCGCGCCAAAAACCAACTTTTGCACTCAAGGATAATATGTTCTCAGACATGATTTACGGCTACTCTATCCTTGCTAGAAGAACAGTGGATACAACATCCATGCTCTATGGTGTAACGATTTACGATTACTCACAGCCGACAACTACAGCAGTCATTACAGCTGACTCGGCAGAGATGGAGTTTAGCAGCGATGGCGCTCATCTAGTGATGATACTCTATCATGGCGAAATGCATGATATTGATCGTGATACATACAGCAGTTACCGCCGAGTAAGGTTTTATGCACATCGTGTTGTGTTTGATGCAAGCGGCTATAGTTTTGAGCGCACCGATGAGGGCACTGTCTCGCGTGGCGACCGTGAAATGTCTGCCGATGATATGTTAGTGCTGTGTGATAGCATTACGGCGCAGATGGTAATTGTAGAAGAAAATTTTCAGAAAAGTCTCTTGGGGCACTTGCATGAGCTAATACTTCCAAAATCCATGATACCAAGCGATAGCCTATACCAAAGCCGCCAAGTCCGAACAGCGGAGGTGTTTAGTCCCGAGACCGATTTACTGCTGGAAAAGCTGGCGCAAAACCCAGTTCCTGCAATGCACTTGGATTCCGTCGGATATATCCGTCGCATAGAGCAGGGGCGTCGTGCAAGCACCATAGACTATGCCATCTCCATGCTACGAAACAACATGACAATTACATCAAGTACGCTCTACACAATGGACAATCACCAAAATGCAATAAGCACCTACATGGTAGAGGTGCATAAAAAATATGCTTTACCATTTGCCTGCTTTTTCTTCGTGCTAGTGGGAGTGCCGTTGGGCGTGCTGACAAAGCGCGGCGGATTTGGTGTAGGGGCAGGTCTGTCACTAATCTTTTTCTTGCTGTACTGGGTATTCCTAATTGGCGGAGAAAAGTTAGCCGATAGGCGACTTATCTCGCCAGCTGTAGCAATGTGGTCAGGCAATGTGGTAATACTTCTTATCGGAACAGTGCTACTGTTTCGAGCCTCAGGTCTGAACGTGGCGTCAATATGGCGAAAAAGACCTTAAGTTAACTCATTATGCCAACAAAACTTAGGCGGAAGAGGTTTTGAATAGTCAAACAAAATCGTCTATATTTGCGCACGGTGTTCAATGAAATGCAGTCATGTAGAATTTTTGGAGTAACTAAAACCAAACATCAGTTTTCACACATCTCTGTCAATCCAAAAATAAAACCAACATGAGTTACAGGAGACCCTTTCTGCTCATTTTCTGCTATGCAGCACTAAGCGTTATCGTTGCAGGATGCGCCGCATGCAGTTCAGCCCCAGTTCCACCGCCGAGGCCGGTCATTAAGCTATTCGAGGCGAAACATAACATTATTGAGGAGGGCAAGACAACCACGCTATCATGGGCAGTAGAAGATGCAGACACAGTAGAAATTAGTGAGATTGGAATCGTAGAAGCACAAGGTTCTAAGACCTTACAGCCCAGCTCCAGCGTCACGTATAGAATTAGGGCGGTCAAGGAAGGTATGGTGACAGAAATGCCGATTAGTGTGACGGTTGTACCTCCGCCGCCAGCGCCTGTTGTCGCATTTTCCGCTAACCCGACAAGCATCAAAGCTGACGAAAAATCCACGCTCTCTTGGGATGCCAAGAATGCAGATTATGTAGAACTCCGAGAAGGCAATACCCTTATTGGACTCTTTCCACCAAAAAGCACCTACGAAGTGGTAGGAAAGACCAAAGGCACACTAAATTATACACTTACTGCCTTTGGCAAAGGTGGCAGAGCAAGTGCCAATGCCTCGATTAATGTTACAGACTTTACCGTAGGTGACAAAATTGCTATTTCCATCAACTTCCCCACAGGAAGTGCTGTGATTCCACGTGCCGAAGAAGTAAAACTCAAAGAAGCTGTAGAATTACTCAAGCAGAAATCAAACCTACTTGTTGAAATCTCTGGTCATACTGATAACACAGGAGGTGGCAAGCTGGCGCCAAGAGGTAAGAAAGAAACTGATGCAGCATACGAGAAGCGTGTGAAGCAGTTCGAGGAGCGTCGCAAAAAAGCAAACCAAGTCCTATCGCTGCGACGCGCCGATGCTGTGCGTAAGTATCTCATCAAGCAAGGCATCAGCGCACGACGCCTGTCAGTCAGGGGCGCCGGTGAATCTGAACCTGTAGCAGATAACAGCACTGAAGAAGGTCGTGCACAAAACCGCCGCATTGAACTGCGTGCAATCGGCACATTCCAAGACGTCAAGAAAGCTCGTGAAATCAGAAAACAACGCGATAAATAATTCACTTAAAACATCTTAGGAAAGGCAAGCATACAGAGCTTGCCTTTTTTGTTTGTGAAACCAATGCGCACGGCAAAATGAGCTTAATGGTGAGTGTCTCGGGCATTCGTGGCATCGTGGGTGAAAGCCTTACGCCAGATGTCCTTCTGACCTACACGCAAGCCTTCGCAACATGGCTCTATGAGCAAAAAAGCAACGGTATCATTGACTTAAAAATCGGTGTGCCAAAAGTCGTTGTCGGGCGCGACACGCGTCCGACAGGTCGCCCTATCTTGGATTTTATTCAATCGATACTGGTGCAGTCGGGCTGCATGGTGGTCAATCTGGATGTGGCAACCACGCCAACCGTAGAAGTTGCCGTCTTGGAAGAGCAAGCCGATGGCGGCATTATCGTCTCAGCATCGCATAACCCGCTGGAGTGGAACGCGCTCAAGTTGCTCAATCATCTGGGCGAATTTCTAACCGCTGCACAAGGCGAAGAAGTCAAAAAAATTGCCGCAAGTCGCAAGTTCGTCTGCGCGCCATGGAACAAGTTTGGCGTGGCCGTGCCAAATACCACTTATGCCGATGTGCATATCCAAAAAGTACTGGCACTGCCCGTGATTGAACCTGCCAAAATTGCCGCCAGACGCTATAAAATCTTGGTAGATGCCGTCAACGGCGCTGGCTCAGAGATTATTCCAAAACTGTGCGAACGCTTAGGCGCCGCTGAGGTCATCAAAATTGCCTGCGCAGGAAACGGACTTTTCCCACGACCGCCCGAACCGATTGAGGAAAATTTAGTCGAGACGCAAGGGCTAACAGCCTATCACGGCGCTGATATGGGCATCGTGGTCGACCCCGATGTCGATAGAGTCTGCTTCATCTGTGAAGATGGCTCGCTTTTCGGCGAAGAATACACGCTGGTGGCATGCGCCGATTTTTACTTGAAGCATAAGAAAGGTGCAGTCGTCAATAATCTCTCAAGCAGTTTAGCGCTGCGTGAAGTAGCGGCGCGCCATGGTGTGCCCTGTTACAGCGCAAAGGTCGGCGAAGCCAATGTCATTGAGCTCATGAAACGTGTGCAAGCCAGCATCGGCGGCGAAGGTAACGGTGGCGTGATTCTGCCCGACGTGCATTATGGACGAGATGCACTGGTTGCTATTGCCCTCTTCTTGCAAGCGTTTGCTGACTACCAAGCAAGTAATCCCCAAAAGAAATTGTCAGACTTTAAGCGCACCTTCCCGCAATACTACATGGTCAAGCAAAAGTTGACCTACAAAGACAGCTTTGACTTAAACGACGCCCTAACAAAATTACTTCGTGTCTATCCCACGGCGAAGGTCATCACTGAAGATGGGCTCAAATTAGAGCTGGAGCAGGCGTGGATACATCTGCGCCAATCCAATACAGAACCACTCGTGCGACTCTATGCAGAAGCCCGAACCAAATCTGAAGCCGAAGCCATAGCAGAAGTTTGCCACAAAGCATTGCAAGACCCATTGAATGTGTAGGTTTTGCGGCACTGTTCCGCACTTGTCTTTTGTCATTCCGAGCGGTAGCGAGGAATCCAGTGCATGGATGCTTCACTGCGTTCAGCATGACAGCGTAGAACATGCCGCACGCTTTTTTCTGTCATTCCGAGCACCTTTTCCTTGTCATTCCGAGCACCCTTTCCTTGTCATTCCGAGCGGTAGCGAGGAATCCAGTGCATGGATGCTTCACTGCGCTGGCGCTCCGTTCAGCATGACGGTGCACCTGCAAGACACCAGAGTATCATCGGTTCAATTCGTATCTTTTTCAAAACGTGCATCACCCAGTTCTAATTGTCAACACAACCTAACATCAGCTAAAAAATGAAACCGCCTGCATCACAGAAGATGCAAGCGGCTCGGTGCAGGGTAGCAAGTGACGAGCAAACAAGTGCAAAACAACTCTGCAAACTAATCGCACTCAAACGACGGAAAGACCTTGACACTTTCAATGGTGCCTGTCTCATTTCGAAGCAAAATGTTAAAGCCTTGGCTTTTTCCAGCGTCGACCTGCCGCAGTGGCGTGCCCCGAAAAGTCCCATCGTTGGTGAGAGAAAAGGTGGTAATCGCTTGAATTTTGCCGTTTTTGTCATAGCCTGCGGCAATTGCAACTGGATTTTTGCACGGCGCTTTGCCTGTGGCATTAAATATCCCTCTAATGCGGAAACCATTGCCTTCGCGAGCAGTTTCCACATTCGTAATCGTCGCTGCAGCGTTGGACTCTTTGAGTCGTAAGCCCTTCGCCGTGATTTTGCACGAGCGCACCGCACCTTTAATCTTCCCCATATCACGAACGCGCTCAAAGGGCGAGGTTTCGCCGGGCGGAATAACTCCACGCGAAGCCATGACTTGGTCGATTGCCATCGTGCCCGCGTCCTTCGCTGTGAAACGGTCAACTCCAATCGGATTGCCCTTGTCGTCGAGATACTCAATATCAATCTGCACAAAGCAAAGTGGGTTGGGGTGGGTGTTACGAACCTCGCCGACCACGATGATAGAGCCAACCCCAGATTCACGCAGACTGTAGGAGACAATCTCCACAGGCACTTCGCTCTGAGCCCAAAGCAACTTAGAGAAAAAAACACTCACAGCAGAGAGAATAAACAAGCGTGTTTTCATCTGTCGGAAACAGTTTGATGTTGATGATGATAGGACAGGCAAACTTAGATAGGCTTGCCACGCCAACAAGATGAAAAACAGCAGTAACCAAATTGTAACCGTATCGCCAAAAGAAATGCTCAAAGCGTGATGAACACGCCCGAATGAAAGGGCAAGACTTCACAAAAACTTAATTTCCCGCACAACAAAGACAATTTTTATCTTGCATGCGCAACAAAGGCAACGAACCATCAACCTTCATACTAAATCTGCACCGGTTATGAACAAAAAGATACTCTTGCTCTGCTTCTTACTTCTATCTGCGACTGCCTACGCACAAGTGAACATTTACGAGCCATTTAGCGGCACAGGTAGTTTGAATGCAAATCCGAACTGGACGACACACAGAGGCACGGCAGGACAGATTCAGTTCCTGACCACTGCCAGCGATGTGGGCAATAGCCTATCGTATCCGCAACTTGCTCCACCACAAGGCAACCGCGTGCGAACTGTGCGAGGCAACTCCGAAGATGTCAATCGCGGATTTACTGCCGTAACATCTGGCACGCTCTACTACTCGGCACTCATCAAAATACTTGACACATTAGGATTACCAGCAAGCAGCGACGACTTCGGTGATTATTTCTTGCACTTTGGCACGACAAGTGGAAGCAGTGTGACGACATTCTTTGCACGGCTCCATATTCGCAAGGGGTCATCGAGCAATACGGTGCAAGTTGGCGTTGCCAACCGTGGTTCAGCAACGACTGTTCAACCGACATTTAGCACGAGTAATTTGGCGGTCAATCGGACGCATTTTGTGGTGGTCAAGTATGATTTTGCAACTGGGGCGGCGAGTTTGTGGGTAAATCCGACGACGAATTTTGGGGCGGCGACGGAGGCGGGTGGTGCGCTGACCAACACGGCGGGCACGACCAGTATTTCGCAGGCGGCGAGCATTTGCATTCGTCAAGGCACCAGAACGGGCAACATTGAGATTGATGAGATTCGTGTCGGACAAACTTG
>AFSR01000282.1_pt1 | contig 31020 bp, 28 predicted proteins | sample 296848 | NCBI WGS metagenome assembly AFSR01 (sample SAMN02954305, study PRJNA68063) | hot springs metagenome | biome: terrestrial; feature: Mushroom and Octopus hot springs; material: microbial mat core samples; isolation source: Yellowstone National Park Mushroom and Octopus hot springs ...
AATCAACATTGTTCAACCGACTGATCGGTGAGCGCCGCGCGATTGTAGAAGATATTCCCGGCACCACACGCGACCGGTTGTATGGTGATACGGAATGGAACGGTCGCGTGTTCACCGTTGTCGATACCGCTGGTCTGCTCCTCGACGAAGATGACCTGACGCCGGGCACGCCGCAACTGGAAATTGCCCGGCGCGTGCGCGAACAGGCGGAAATCGCAATCGAAGAAGCTGACGCGATCATCTTCATCGTCGATAGCCGCGAAGGGTTGACCGCTGCCGACGCCGCTGTTGCCGAAGTGTTGCGTCGCGCCAGCAAACCGGTCGTGCTTGCCGCCAACAAAGCCGACAACCGCGAACGCGCATTGGATGCGGTCGAGTTTTATGCCCTGAACCTGGGTGAACCCATCCCCATGAGCGCCTACCACGGGATTGGCGTTGGCGATGTGCTCGACCGGGTGACCGACGTGTTGCCGATCATCGAAGCGGAGGAAGATGATGCTGCGGTCAAGATCGCGATTGTTGGGCGTCCAAACGTCGGCAAGTCGTCGCTGCTCAACCGGTTGATCGGTCAGGAGCGCAGTGTCGTGAGCGATGTTCCTGGCACAACGCGCGACAGTATTGATACGCCAGTTGAGATCGATGGCATTAAAGCGTTGCTGATCGACACTGCCGGAATCCGTCGTCGCGGCAAGATCGAACGCGGACTCGAACGCTACAGCGTGATGCGCGCCTTGCGTGCCATCGAACGCTCCGATGTCGCCCTGCTCCTCATTGACGCGACCGAAGGGGTGACTGCGCAGGATACGCATATTGCCGGCATGATTCTCGAATCGCTCAAAGGGGTGGCAATTCTGGTCAACAAATGGGATCTGGTGGTGAAGGACAATACAACCTTCGATGCCTTCAGCCGTCATGTTCGTGAAGCGTTCAAGTTCATTTCCTACGCGCCGCTGCTGTTCATTTCGGCAAAGACCGGACAGCGCGTCGATAAGGTCTTGCCGCTGGCGCTGGAAATCGCCCGCAACCGCCAGCGCCGCATCCCGACCTCTGAACTCAACATGCTGCTCCGTCGCGCGACATATGAGCATCCGCCGACTGCCGTTCACAAGGGTGCACATCTGCGGATCTACTACGCAACCCAGCCGCAGGTTGCACCGCCAGTCTTTCTGTTCTTTGCCAATCAGGCGGAACAGGTGCACTGGGGGTATGCGCGCTATCTGGAAAACCGCATCCGTGAGCGGTACGACTTCACCGGCACGCCGATCAAGATCGTTTTCCGCAGTCGCCCCAGGCGTGATGAGCGTGACAAGCCAGCAGTTGCCCGGACGCGCGCCGCACCCGCAACGCGCGCTCATAGTGCAGTGTCGGAGGAGCGCATCGAAACCTGGGAGAGCGACGATTTCGACGAAGAGGCCGAGGTTTACTGGACGAACGAGTAGCGTCACTCCGGCAGCGCAACGGTCTTCAGCGCGCTAACCGACGACGGCGTCCCTGGCGCATGGTATGAGACGGTGTACGGACCAATCGTGCAGAACATGCCATCGGTCAGCAGATGTGGTTTGTGGGGCGTCAGGCGGTGGCCGTTAACAAAGGTGCCGTTGGCGCTGCCGACATCCACAACCATAACTCCTTCCGGACAGGGATGGAACTCAGCGTGACGACGCGAGACCCCCTCGTAACTCAACACCAGGTCGTTGCTCAGCGCGCGTCCGGCTGTCACAGCAACCTCTCCCAACACGATGCGTCGTTCAATCACGCCGTCGCGACGGACGATCAGGCGCGCAGCCGGTGAAAGCCCGATGAAGGACGTGCTGCTGTGTGTTTCCGAAGGTTGTTGATCTGAACCGCTGTTCATGATTGCTCCTGAATGTTTTGGTTACTCTCTATGATTGTAGCAGATCGTGGATCGTGGGCGCGTGTGATGATCGCTTGAAAATCGATGTGCGCAGATGCAGGTCTGCGCCGCAACAGGTGCAGCGTCCATCCTGGACTCCCGTCATACGTGCGATCCGACCGCTGCGCTCGATCACCACCGATGCGCACGACGGGCATATCGTCTCCTGTCCCGGTTCCGGTCCGTACACATAGAACAATCCTGCTTCGGCGCCAGCGCGTCGCGCGCGTGCAACTGCTGCTGCCGCTGCCGCACCAGCGTCGCCTGGCAGGACGTGCCAGGGGGTGAAGGGGCTGAGCGCGGATCGGATCCAGCGGGCGAGTTCGTGGATCTGGTCGGCGGCATCATTCACGCCAGGGTGCAGACGAGTCACCACTTCGACATGGCAGTGCCAGCGATGAAAGGCATGTTCCACCACCTCCAGAATGCCCCGCCATTGCTCAACGCCAGCAAGACGCCGGTAGGCAGCATCATCGAATGCGCGCAATTCCAGGCAGATACCGTCGAGATAATGCCCGATCTGATCGAGCGCTTCAATCGTCAGGAACCCGCTGGTTATCAGCGCCGTGTATCGGCTGGCGGCGCGCGCGGTGCGCAGCAGATCGAAGACATACTCATGCGCCACCGAAGGGTCGCTGTGCCCCCAGACAATACCACGGCACAGGCGCTCCAGCGCGAATGTGGCAGCGCGCTCCGGCGCAAGCCGCCGTCGATGCTGATTGTCGAGCGGTATGCTGCCATACTGACCACGATGGCCATCCTCAGGGAAAGCGTAGCCCCACCCTCCAAGCGTCAACACCTGTGTGCCGGGAAAGAAGTGCCACAACCGGTGCTCGTCGATCGGTCCAATCGTCGCCACACTGATGAGACCATCGTTATGCACCGCAAGACCGTTATTGTCGCGCACACGCACTCTGCAACGCCCTGCCTGGCGTGGTTTCAACTCGCACCGCCACTGACAGACGTTGCAACGCAACGTCTCATCATCGAGCGCGTCAACGAGACCGGTGTAGCGCATGGGTTCACCTGCTGGCATTCTTGTTCCTGATCGGGTATAATCCCTGACGCATGGTGCGTATAGTGCAGCACGCCTTGCAGATCGTCATCAATTCCCGAAAATCTGGCGCATTGCCCGTGCGTCAGCACAATCTAGTCTAGTACAGAAGATATGGACGAAACACCACTCCGTCGCCGCCTCGGTCTCGACCGACCATCAATTGCCGAGCATCCGGTCGAAACAACCGACGTCTCAACCGTCGTTTCGCACCCAATACCAGCAGTTCGCAGTGTGGTGCGGGAAATGCTGGAAACTGCCGTCTTCATTCTCCTGATCTTTCTGATTGTGCGTGGTGCGATCCAGAACTTCAAAATCGAAGGGCAAAGCATGGAGCCGAATCTGCACAGCGGGCAATATATTCTGGTCAACAAACTGATCTTCTTTCACTTCGACCTGAATGCGCCCCTGCGTCTGTTGCCCGGCAACGCCGATCTGCCGCCGCGCGTCGTCTATCCTTTTCGCACCCCGCGCCGCGGCGATGTGGTGGTGTTCGAGTATCCGCGCGACATGAGCAAAGATTATATCAAGCGCGTGATTGCCCTGCCGGGGGAGACGGTCGAGATCCGGGAAGGGCGCGTGTATATCAATGGTGCTCTGCTCGATGAGCCGTACCTTCAGGGAATCGCTACTACGTGCCGTCTGGAAGACCCGTGCGCGCGCGGTCCCGTCGTGGTTGAGCCAGGCACGGTGTTTGTCATGGGGGACAACCGTACCAATAGCAGCGACTCGCGCGAGTGGAACAGTTTGCCGCTGGATCGGATCATCGGGCAGGCGTGGATTTCGTACTGGCCGCGTGAGCATTGGGGCGTTATTCCTTCGCCAACGTATGCTGCATTGCCTTAATCTATTATAAACGAACCCCGCATGCATATTGCTATCAATGCGCATCTTCTTGCCCATACGCGCACCTTCCGCCGCGCAGGGGTCTCGAACTATGTCGAGGCGCTGCTGATCCATCTGGGTGGTATCGACAGGGAGAATCGTTATACGGTCTACACCACTCGCGGTCTCGACGGCGCTGCGCTGGGGTTGCCGCCCAATTTTCGGGTCAAACCCAGTCGTTTGCCGACCATCAATCCGCGTGTGCGCATTCCATGGGAACAACTGCTGGCGCCGTTGCTGCTGCGTCTCGAAGGCGCAAACGTGTATCATGGCGTGCTCAATGTCGTTCCGCTGGCATGCCCGGTTCCATCGGTAGTGACGATCCACGATCTGAGTGCATTTCTGTTCCCGCAGACGTTTCGCCGGGTCAATCGGGCGTACACGCAGTGGGCGATCCGGGTTGCAGCGCGACGCGCCCGCTATCTGCTGGCGGTATCGGAGTTTACCAGACGCGAGATTGTGCGCTGGCTCCACGTTCCGCCGGATCGCGTGGTGGTGACGCCCAACGCCGCTGATGCACGCTTCGCACCGCCCGATCCTGTCCGGCTCGAAGCCTTTCGCCGACGTACTGGCCTGCCTGATCGATTCATCCTGTTTCTCGGCACGCTCGAACCGCGCAAGAACCTGCCACTGCTGCTCGAGGCGTATGCCCGGATTGCGCGCGATGTCGATGCGCCGCTGATCATCGGCGGTGCAAAAGGCTGGCTGTACGAGCCGATCCTGAAGCGCGCCGAACAACTCGATCTCGGAGACCGGCTCCGCTTTGCCGGTTACATCGATCAGGACGATCAGGCGCTCTGGTACGCCGCTGCCACGATGTTCGTCTTTCCCTCGCTCTACGAAGGGTTTGGCATGCCGCCGCTGGAAGCCATGGCGTGCGGTACGCCGGTCATCGTCAGCAACAGCAGCAGTCTCCCTGAAGTCGTCGGTGCGACACAGGGATCGCTGGATCGGGCGGCAGCATTGATCGTTCCGCCTGACGACGCCGATGTACTGGCGCAGGCGATGCTGCGTCTCCTCGCTGACGCCGACCTGCGCGCCGAGTTGCGGGCACGCGGGTTGGCGCGTGCGCGCTGCTTCTCCTGGCGCACGACCGCAGAGCGAACACTGGCGGTGTATCGCGCTGCGGCGATGGGGACGCCGCTGCATATCGAATACGGGTATGCTGAACGTTGAACGCTCCAGGCGATCCACGAAACTGCGGCATTTCGTTGCTCGATTTCCGTTTTCCGGTTTCAGACTGCTGGTTTTCATCATGCTGACCACGTTGCTCGCCAGCGCTCTGACAGCATCCATAACCGTCCCATCACACGCGCAACCCTTCGTGCGACCGGCGTTTGCGCGACAGATGGAAGCATTGCGTCCGGTGATCATCAATGCGGCGGCGCGTCACAACGATCCGACCGTTTCCGGGATGGATGATGCTGCATTTGCAGAAGTGATTGCCCTGGTGCTCTACAACGAGCATTTTGGATGGCTGGAGGAAGCGGTGCCGCCGTTGCGCCCGTTGACGCCATGGTACCAGGCGGCGCAGATGGTGATCAACGCCTGCGGTGCAAACCTGACAGTCTGGCCCAGCAACATTCGTCCTTCGGTGGCGCTCGAAATGCTGCGTGGCGAACTTCCGGTCAAGGGGTGAGCCGAACTATCTTCACATCCCGCTGCGCATCGAGGGGAGCCGGATTGATCCGGAACACTACCGCACACAGGCAGAGTTGTACGCCGCGATCAACCGTGAATTGATCCAGCCGGCGCTGGCGGTCGAATACCTTGCCGCCAACCTGGAGCGTGGCGTCCACCGTGCGCGGTATGAGGGCGTACCGGTGACCTGGCAGGCGCTCGCCGCCTGGCACAACCAGGGGATCGTCGCACCGGAAGATATCGCCGCCAACCCGACCGCGCGCGACTACGTGCGACGGGCCGCTGTCTATCGCGATCTCGCGCGGGCGTTCATCGCCGCAGATCCGGCGGCACAGCATAATCGCGTACAGCCCAGTAGATCGCCTTCGGCGTTCCATCCGCAGCCACAAAATTCCAGTTATCCTGATAGGTGCGCGCCTGCCAGGGCGTGCTGAATTGCCACAGGCACATTGCTTCCAGCCATGTCCACTCCAGCGCCATCTGGTACGCACCAATCGTCCAGCGCACGCGCTGTGCCGGACGCACCGCCGCCGACCAGCGCGGGTGATCGTTCCATCCCCCTTCAGTGATGAAGATTGGTTTGTGGCGATCACCCAGGTATACCAGCAGATCACGGATCAGTTCGACACGTCGGAAGTTGACTTCTTCCGGGGCAGGCGGAGCGTCGTGCGGTTGTTGTGCTCCGTAGTTATGCACCGCCCAGGCATCGAACCATGGAGCGGCGCCAGCAGCGTACAGCTCGGTGATGTAGCGCAAATCCCCCATCCGCACTTCAGCCTGGTCACCCAGGTCGCCGCCCGGCGAAAGTGCCCCGGCGATCACCACGGCATCGGGCACGGCAGCCTTGACCCGCGGGTACACTGCCTTCAGCAGCGCGGCATACCCGGCAGGATCGGGGGGGCGCCGCCCCCACTCGAATGCCAGATTTGGCTCGTTCCAGACAATAATATGCCGCACTCCATCGGCGCGGTAGCGCTGGAGGAACGCTGCCGCATAACCGGCAAAGTCGGCGTAGTGCGCTTCATCGAGATACCGGTCGCTCGAATTGCGGGGACGCGCCCACTGCGGGACGATGTCGAGCCGGGCGATGACCTGCAATCCCTGGCGTACTGCGTGACGCACGACCATATCGGCGCCCGCCCAGTCGTACCCGAAACGGGAGCGCGGCTGGACATACGCCCAGGGAAACAGATCGACGATCCAGCGCGCCCCCATTTCACGCACCTGTTCCAGCGTTCGCCGGATGTACCCCTCGTTACCGATACCGGTGAGGCGGGTATGGATGCCGATCTTCGGGTTGATCGTGACAACCTGCTGCTGTGGGGGAAGGTGGAGCGACCGCGGTGCGCGCAGCGCCCAGAACTCGGCTGCCGCAGCGCCGATCACCAGCGGTGCGCCGATCAACAACCGGCGATGACGCCGCCAGGCGGATCTGCCTGATGTCGCGGCGCTTCCCGCTCACAGGGTTATTCTGGCGTTCATCTGTCATAAACCTGCATGCTTGACATCGCGTGATTGGACGTTATAATCGGCTCAGGCGTCTTCGCAACAATCCACCCTCTCCGTTTTCAATCGTCCATGCCGACGACGGCAGCCGCCGGGGAACATCTATGATGCGCCACGTTGCTCGCTCGACCATCATTGTCCTGCTGATCGTCGCTCTGGCGACAACATACGCAGCAACACCGGCATCTGCCCAGGCGGGTGCACTCTATTTTCCACGCACGGGTCATCACCTGACCGATGATCACGGTTTCCTGAGTTTCTGGCGCAGCCACGATGGACCGCGCCTGCTCGGTTTCCCTGTGACCGAGACATCGATTGTCGAAGGGATCGGTCCGACGCAATACTTCGAGAAGGGGCGTCTGGAGCATGTTGCCGCCCCCGACGGAACGCCGGTCGTGCGGACCGGCGCTGTGGTTGCTGAGTATGTCGCTGCGCTCTACCGCACCTTCCCGCCGCGCCCTGATCGCCAACCGGTGGAGGGTGAACTGCTCTTTGCGGAAACCGGTCACAGTGTGCGTGAGCCGTTCATTGGTTTCTGGCAGACAGCCGGTGGTGTCGAGTTCTTTGGGATGCCGATCAGCGAACCGCTGTGGGAACAGACCGTCGCTGGATTGCGTCAGGTGCAGTACTTCGAGCGCGCCCGCCTGGAGCGCGTTCCAACGCTTACAGGCGCTCCCGATGAGATTCAGGTCAGCGATCTTGGTCGCGCGCTGGCGGAATTGCGCGGATTGAACACTGCCCCTGTGCCCAACCGTGGATTCGAGATCTTCGGACCACCTGTGCCTGCTGCGCCGGATGTCGCTCTGCTCAACGCACCATCCGGCGCACCCACCCCGCCGCCTGGCGCGTCCTTCGCCTTCACCGCGCACTCCTGCGCCGTCCCCGCCCACCAATCGCGCCAGCGTTCCCGCTCCGCGTTCTGCGGGTAAAGCCAAACGGATCGTCGTCAACCTGAGCAAGCAGTGGCTTTACGCATACGAGGACGATCGTCTCGTGTTCGATGCGCCGGTCGCTACCGGGCGCGACGGCATGAATACGCCCACTGGCAACTTTCAGATTTACGCCAAATTGCCGGTGCAGACGATGGATGGCGTTACCGATGGCAAATACTGGGTTGTGCCGAACGTGCCGCACGTCATGTATTTCTCCGGCGGCGTCGCGCTCCACGGAACCTACTGGCACAATCTCTTCGGCACCGGCGCGCGTCCTTCGCACGGGTGTGTGAACCTGCCGTTGAAATCGGCAGCGTGGCTCTATGAGTGGGCGCCGGTTGGCACGCCGGTGCGTGTGACCTACTAATTCGCTCATGACGACCCGGCGCGCACGGCGCGATAAATGGTGACACCGGCGTCACGACCGGCTGCCGCCAGTTGCACCCCGTCGGGACTGAACGCCAGCGCCAGAATGCCGAACTGCTGCTCAACGCGCCCCATCTCCGCGCCGCTTGCCGGGTTCCAGAATTGCATGACGCCGGTAGGGGCGCCGGTTGCGAGAAGCGCACCATCCGGCGAGAATGCCAGCGCAGTAAACCAGCCATCCTCCGGCGCGGCGCGAATATTGCGTTCGGATACGCCTGTCCGATAGTTCCACATCCGCAACGCTCCATCGGTTCCTGTGGCGGCAAACAACGTTCCGCCCGGCTGAAACGCGATGCTGGTAATCGCATTCTGCATGCCGCTCAGCGTTCGCACCCGCTGACCATCCGAAACACGCCAGATCTCGATCCGTGGATCGTTCGGCGTCCCGGCTGCTGCCACAAACTCACCATCGGAACTGAGCGCCACCAGAAACACAGCGGGCAGATCGGTCTTGAGTGAACGCAACAATCGACCGGTCGAACCATCCCACAGCACCACCGTTGCATCGCTTGTGCCGACCGCCACGACAGATCCGCCGGGATCGGCTGCGATGCAGAGCGGTGTTCCTGTCATCCCCCGCAGATCACTGGTCGTTTCCTGAACGAAATCGATCAGTCTCACCGTATCCTGCTCGGTGAGCGTCGCCAGGCGGCCATTGGGCAGGAAAGCCAGTGATTGAACCGATGTGGCTGAGCCAGCGAATTGACGCACCTGGTCATTCGCCAGCAGTCGCAACTGAATGATCCCGTTGTAGCCGACCGAGCCAAGCACCTCGCTATCTGGCGAAAAAACGAGCGACGTGATCAATCCAAGACCGATTCGCAGGTTCAGGTCGGGACGCTGCTGCATCAGATCCCAGACAATGACGCGCCCTTCCTGGTCACTGACCGAAGCCAGACGCTCACCGTCGGGGCTGATGGCAATACTGAAAATATCAAGCCGATGTACATCGAGCGTTGCGGTCTGCACGCCACGCTCCACATCCCAGATGCGCACGGTGGCGTCCAGTCCCGCCGAATAGAGCGTCTTCCCATCCGGCGAAAATGCCAGTCCACGGATGACGATCCAGTTGGTATGACCGCGTAGCTGATGGATGATCTGACCACTCGTGGCATCGATCAGGTAGACCACCCCTTCAGTCGAACCGACCGCCAGGGTCTTGCCGTCGGGCGAGAATGTGACACCCGTCGCCCAGTAACGCAGATTAGTGGTTGGGTCAAGAGCCGTGCGGAAACTGAAGCCGCTGATTTCTTTCCCCGATGCCACATCCCACAGACGGACGCTTCCATCACGCGAGGCAGATGCCAGCGTCGCGCTGTCGGGTGAGAACGCCACGCCGCCAATAAAACCGGTGTGACCACGAAGTGTCGCCAGCAGTTGACCGGTAGCGGCATCCCATATGCGCACCGTCTGATCGGTACTCCCCGAAGCCAGCAATGTTCCGTCGGGAGCGAAGGCGAGACTGCGGATCCAGCCATTGTGCCCGCTCAGACGTCGGATGACCTGTACCGGTTGATACATCCCAGATTCGGATATCGTTATCATCGCTGGCGCCCGATGCGAGGAGCGTGCTATCGGCAGACCAGGCGAGCGACGTGATCTTCCCCGTATGGTCGAACCACGTGCCGCGATCATCGAGGGTGGTCGCATCATGCAGGCTCACGGCCTCACTCACCCCAACCGCCAGCAAACGACCATCGGGCGAATAGGCGACCGGACCGAGCACCGACATCGATAATTGTCGGGTTGCAGTAATTGCAGCGACGTTCCGGGGTGAAATCGCGTTCGGACTGAGCGTCGTCGATCCGTCAACCGGGATCGGGGTGGGAGGCGGAACAGTTGGTTCGGCGCTTGCGCCACTCTCTTCGGTTGGCGTGGCTGTCGCTGCGGGAGTCGCATCAACGGGCGCCGCAGTCGAGGCGGGGGCAGACCCGGCAATGCCGAGCATCTGGCGCAACGGACTTCCCGGCAGAAACACCGCAATTGCCAGGCACACACCGATCGCCGCGACAGTCAGCAGGACTGCCGAGGTGATCAGGCACCCGGTGCTCAACCCCTGTCGCTGCGGGACGGGGGCATAACCAGGGGGATAGGCGACTGGCTGCGGGTATGGTGGAGGTGCGACAGGCGCAGGAGCGGGTGCAACCGGTGGAGCGGCTGGCGGGGGTGCAACGTTCGATGGTGCAACCGATTACCGATGTTTCGGGCGGAGCGGCGACCGGCTCTGGCGCTGCCTGAGCCTCGGCAGTGGTCACCTGGGTGAGCACATCGGGACCGAGACCAAGCGAACGTCCGCCCATCATCTGCGCCGTTTCCAGCGCGATCCGCATTTCACGCGCCTGCTGAAACCGATTGACCGGTTTCAGTTGCAGTGCGCGCAACAATACCTGTTCAACCAGCGGAGAGATCTGCGGGTTGAGCGTCCGTGATCCCGGCAGCGGCATGCCTGCGTTCTGCTGCTCCGGCGTCGGCGGCGCCCAACCCGTCAGTGCGTGGTACATCAGCGCGCCAATCGTGTAGACATCGCTCACCGTCGTCGGTTCCGCATCGGCGCGCGCCAGTTCAGGCGCACGGTAGGGCGATGGCGCCTGCCCGATGGGTATCGCCAGCGTGAACGGGGTCACCATCCAGACGCCCCGATCGGTGATCCAGACATCAGTCACTGCCAGGTCGCCGAGGAACAGGGGCGGACGCTGACTGTGCAGATGTTCCAGAAGCAGGAGTAAACGGTTCGCCTGCGCCAGAACATCGGCTTCCGGCAGTGGACCGCCACGCGCCCGGATCGACCGCTCCAGGTCCTGACCGCCGGGATCGGCGCACACCATGAAGTAGTGTGAGTCCCCGGCGAAATGATCGCGCAGCGGCAGCAGCGCTTCGTGACTCACTGCCGCGATCTGCTTTGCGAGAATTGCCAGATCGCTCCGCGCCTCATCATCAACCGTGAACTCCGCAACCAGCGTCAACTCGCCGCTCTGTTCATCGCGACACCGATATGTTTTCACGCCGGGTCGCTCGTCGATCGTGTAGATCGTGCGGTAGCGATCATGGATAACCTTCTCGCCTGAACTCATGGAAGCCTCGTTGTGATGCAGATGATCCGCCGCTACCGTATCGCCTGAAGTGACTCCGGCGCACGGTGCATGATCGACTCAGGAATGCCATAGTCCTGCGCGATAATCCGCGCCGTCATCTTCGCCGACATCATCACCGATGGCGTGCCGCCGCCTGGTTGGACGCTTGCACCGACCAGGTAGAGGCGTTCGATATCTTCGCTCCGGTTGTGTGGGCGGAAGTACGCCGACTGGATCAGCAGCGGTTCGACGCCAAATCCGTTCCCCAGCCAGCTGTTGAGCGTGCGCTCGAAATAGTCAGGCGTGATGTAACTCTTGTGCACCAGACGATCCATCAGACCCGGCAGATAGCCGCGCTCATCGAGGAACCGCAGCACCCGATCCACGAATGGTTCTGCGATCTGCGACCAGTTCAAGCCAGAACCATTGTGGGGAACCGGCACAAGGGTGTATGCCGCATGGTGACCGGGAGGCGCCAGACCCGGATCGGTGAGCGTCGGAATGTGCAGATACTGCGAAAAATCGTCCGCCAGCGTCTTGCGATTGAAAATATCCTCCAGCAACCCCTCGTAGCGCGGACCGAGGATGATATTGTGATGCCGCAACTGCGCATCACGCGGATCGGCGCGGAAACCGAAGTAGATGACGATCAGCGACATCGACTGACGCGCCAGGCGCACCCGCAGGTCGTTATTGATCCGCCGGTACGGGCGATCGATCAGGCGGAGATAGGTCATCGCATAATCGCCATTCGACACGACCACGTCCGCTTCGATGCGGGTTCCATCAGCCAGTTCGACGCCGCGGGCAATGCGCCGCGCGCGCAGACCGCGTGGTTCACGACCATGCTCATCGGTCACAATAATGCGCCGCACCTCGCTGTTGTATCGCATGACCCCGCCCAATTCCTCGAACTTCCGCACCAGACCCTGCACCAGTGCGCCGGTGCCGCCGCGCGCGAAGTGGATGCCCCACGTCTTTTCGACAAAGTGGATCATGGCATAGATCGCCGGAACCTGCAATGGATTGCCCCCGATCAGCAGCGGCTCGAAACTGAACACCTGCTGCATCTTGGGATTACGGAAGTAGCGCTTGACGAACGAAAAGAGCGGGCGCACCGCATCGAGACGCACCAGATCGGGCACGACCCGTAGCATCGTTCCGAGGTCGCCGAAGTAGGTGTACCCCAGTTCGAGAAAACCGCGCTTGAAGATCGCTTCAGCAGCGGCATGGAACTGTTCATACCCTTCCAGGTCTTCTGGCGCCAGCCGACGAATCTGCTCGCGGGTGTGTTCGGGATCGCCGTCGTAATCGAAGAATGTCCCATCGTCGAAGTAGATCCGGTAGAAAGGAATAATTGGCGTGAGCGTCACATATTTCGATGTAGCGGGACCGCCGCTGACGCCGCGTGTGACGCGCGCCCCCGGCGCAAGCACGTCTGGCGGAAAATCCGGCGCGGCAAGGTTCGCCGCGTCGCGTTCGAGCGCAAACAGTTCCTCGATGAAGTGCGGCACGGTGATGACCGTCGGACCCATATCGAAGGTAAAACCATCGACGCGCTTCACATACGCGCGTCCCCCGGGTCCGTCCAGTTTCTCGACGATGATGGTGTCGAAGCCAAGGCTTTGCAGGCGAATACCCATCGCCAGACCGCCAAAACCGGCGCCGATAACCACTGCGCGTTTGCGTTGCATAGGCGTTCTATATTCTTTCTGTACACAGGCAACACGTGGAGACCAGGCAAACCGGGGTCTCCTGCACCTTCCATACGCGCCCTGCACCATCCTGGATGCGACGGGTGAATCATACCATGAAATGCTGTTGGTGCGCTGTGCCCGGCAGTATCTGGTACAATACTATTCGGAAACCATTGCTGCGAAGGTTTATGTCGCTGCCGGGCGCCTCACGGCGCGCTGAGCAGTCTGTCTGTTGATATCTTCAGGAGGAGTGCCATGCCCGCAACATCCGAAGCATCGACTGTGCTGACGCCGGGTGCGACCGCGCCCGATTTTACTCTGACCGATACCGTTTCGGGGCGGCAGATGTCGCTGAGCGAACTGAAATCGTCGAAAGCGACGGTGGTCATGTTCATCTGCAATCACTGCCCGTACGTCAAGCATGTCAGTCAGGCGCTTGTTCGTCTGGCGAAGGACTACATGCCGCAGGGCGTGTCGTTCATCGCCATCAGTTCCAACGATCCCGTCCAGTACCCCGAAGATGCGCCCGATAAGATGCGTGAAGAGGCGTTGCGCGTCGGATATCCCTTCCCCTATCTCTTCGACGAGACCCAGGATGTCGCGCGCGCATACGGCGCTGCCTGCACCCCCGACACCTTCATCTTCGACGGCGACCTGCGCCTGGTGTACCGTGGTCAACTGGATGACACCCGCCCGAACAGCGGCATGGAAGCAACCGCAGCCGATGTGCGCGCAGCGCTCGATGCCATTCTGGCAGGTCAGCCGGTGAACCCCGTGCAGAAACCGAGCGTTGGTTGCAGTATTAAGTGGAAACGGTAGAACGACGGAGGCATGCGCCTATGCGCTCATACCGTGAGGAACTCTGGTTCAACACACCAACCCGGGTTGCATTCGTGCGCATTACCGATCAGGTCGCTGCCGCAGTGCGCAAATCAGGGGTGCGCGAAGGATTGTGTCTGGTGAATGCCATGCACATTACTGCCAGCGTCTTCGTGAACGACAACGAATCGGGTTTGTGGCACGACTTCGAGCGCTGGCTGGAAAAACTCGCGCCGCACGCGCCGGTGTCGCAGTATCGCCACAACGATACCGGCGAGGACAATGCCGATGCACATCTGAAGCGCACCATCATGGGGCGCGAGGTGGTGCTGGCGATTACCGACGGAAAGCTCGACCTCGGACCATGGGAAGAGGTGTTCTACGGCGAGTTCGACGGTCAACGGCGCAAGCGCGTGCTGATCAAAATTATCGGGGAGTAGACATGAGGGAGGAGCGATAGTGCTGGCAACGTCACTCCTCCCCTCGCACTCCTGTGCTCTACGACTGATCAGCGGGTCACGAGCGGCAGGTTCACCCGGTTTGGACGTTCGATCGTTTCGCCGGGGGAGTAGGCGAGTCCGAGCGGTGATCCGCGGAAGCCGGGAAAGACCTGATCGACCGTCTGAAGCGCACCGCGCTTGATCAAAACCTCTGCCAGCACTGTGCGATAGTCGGTGGTGATCGCCAGATCCACGCCATTATCGAGTTGCTCGGTCGCCAGTCCGGGCCAGACGCCGTACATCTTCCCGCCGCGGATCCCCTCGCCAAGCACGAGCATGACATTGCCGTGCCCGTGATCGGTGCCGCCACTGCGGTTGGACTTGAGCCGCCGCCCAAATTCGCTCATAACCACCACCGTCAACCGATCATGGTACCGCCAGAGATCGTTGTAGAATGCGTACAACCCTTCTGCAAGCCCCGCAACCAGTTCGGGAAAAATCCATCCCTGCCCTTCGTGCGTATCCCACCCGCCATAATCGACCGTTGCAGCAAGCAGACCGACATCCATTTTGATCAGGCTTGCGACCGTGCGCAGGGCATTGCCGAGACTGGCGCCGCGCCCGCCCGGATATCTGACCCCTATCTCCGGCGTGTAGGGAATGACCCTGCCCTGCGAGTCACGCGGCAGACGCTCATTGATCCTGGCAATCGTCGTCAGCGTGGTGCGGCCCGCCTGCTGGACGGGCGAATCGCCAGAGTAGAACGCATCGAGCGCCTGGTTGAGTTGTGAGCGATAACGCCACGAATTCCAGCTCAGGCTAAATGAAGCCGGATCGGTCAGCGCAGCAGCGCCGTTGAAGCCGACCATCGAGAACGGCACGCGTGTTCCGGCTGCCACTGCCGGAAGATAGCCACTGGCGCTGATACTGTTCAGATAGCGAGCGAGCCATCCATTCGCCGGTACGCCACTCTCTGGGATCCCGCCTTCCATGTAGTCCATCGCTTCAAAGTGGCTGCGTGTGCCATTTCTCAGACCACATGCGTGGACAATTGCCAGTGAGCGGTTGATGTACAGCGACTGAAGCAGCGTGGCACGCGGGTGCAGGCGAAAATCTGCGCCAGGAATGGTGTTGCTTAGCAACAGTCCGGCGTTCTGCCCGCTTTCTTCGACCCGCAGTTCGCCGCGCGCTCCCTTGTAGAATGGGTCATTCACCGGCGCAACGAGGCTCAGTCCATCGCAACCGCCACGCAGGAACACCACAACCAGAATATCGCGGCGGGTGGTATCGCCGGGTTGGGCAAACGCAAGCCCGCGAACCGCGCCACCGGTCATCGCTGCAATCGCAGCGCTGCACCCAACGATGAAGGTACGTCGTGAAACAGTCATAGTCTCCTCTAACGCAGTTGAAACTCAGGCGTCATCGCAATCAACGTCACAACACTCTTGATGCGGTCGACAATCTCGTCGGCGCTGCCGGTCGGCGGGGCGTCCGCCGAACCGTTCTGGCGCATCAGGTCGATCAGGCGGTTCATGGTTGATGTTGGAGGTGGCACAGCCAGCAGACGCCCGACCCAGAACTCCACGATCTGCCGCGCCGTCAACCCTGGTGGCGTCTGCCCTGGCAGATCGAACGTTGCAGCCTTGAGCCAGGTGCTCTGCAACTGGTTGATGATATTCCAGCGCCGGAGCATGCCATTCGTGCTCAACCACGCCGCGCTCTCCTCCGGGTGTCCGGTTGGCGGTCCCCAGTTGAACATCCGATACCCCATCTCCTGCAACTGCCAGAAGAGATCGCGGTTGGGCGTGACCTCCGCATTCGTGGCGCGCAGGAATGAAACCACCACTTCAAACGGTCGTTTCACCTTTCTGCCGAACGTACTGGCGAATTCGTCCGACAGGAGGAGCGCGCGAACGGTTCTGGCGATCTGATCGGGTGCGTCCTTGTTGGTGAGCCAGATGTTCGCCAGCGTGTTCACCAGCGAGGCGGGCGGATCGTCGGCGAGCAGGCGACGGCAGAGTTTGCGGCAGATGTATCGCGCCGTGCCGGGATGCTGGCTGACCAGGCGAATCACATCCTCGCCGTCCGCAAGTGGCGGTCGGTTGGGGTCGATCTCAAAAGCCAGCACTCTCTTTTGTGCGTTGTCGTGCCAGAGATCGACATACGCAAACTCACCCGTATCCGGCAGACGCAGACTGCCGCTGATCGTCTGACCGTGGGCAATCGTCCATCCGGTAAATGCACGCGCCGCCTCGTACACATCCTGATCGATGTAGCCGATCGGATTTCCTTCAAGCGCGCCGGGAACATCGCGCCAGCGGTTGTACAGGTGATTGAGATAGTTCTCCTGCCCCAGCGTATGCAACTCGAACAGTTCGCGGGCATAATTCTCATTCGCGGGACCGTCGCGGCTGAAGGCGTTATCAAGGTAGAACCCCATGGCGATGCTTTTCGCAACGTCCCGCACCATGTTCCGAAAATTGCCCAGACAGTGCCGCCGGATGACATCACGGTCGTACAGGGGCCAGGTTGCGCTAATGCGGGTGTCAGAGTAGGCATCGACATTGAAGTGGTTGTGTCAGAACTCGACCAGCACCTCACGCAGCTGCCATTTGCTGTAGACGGCGCGGATCAGCGTGGCAGCGCGCACCTCTTCGACGGGACGGATGCGCTCCTGATAAGCCGGATGCTTTGTCAGGGGCCAGAGTTGCGCCAGTCCCCAGTTTTCGGTGATCGTGCGCAGCGAGCGCATTTCATCGACTGCCGGATAGCCCATACCGGCATCGTACTGGATGCGCAGACGTGCGCTGGCAAGTTTCGATGCACACAGCGCATCGTCCGCATCGTTGGGGTTGAGTTGTTCATCAACATATGCGGTCAATCCCATCTGTTGGACACGCGCGACATCGCCGGGTCGAGGTCCGTATGCCATGCGGGTGAGCGCGATCAGTTCGATGGGAGGGTTTGCCGCTGGATCTGCTGCGAATGTGTCCGAAAGGTGCTACTGGTGTGTTTTCCGGGAAAATCAACCATCCGTGCGCGTGCCATGGTTGCGCTGATGCCCAGAAAACGACGCCGTGACCAGATCATTGCGTGTCTTCTCCTTCACTGTTTGCGTTGATGTAAAACTGGTACGTTATCGAGTGCACGCACGCCGGGACAGATCGAGCGAGATCCCATCCGGTCCTAACAGTGGCGATACTTAGTGTAAGGTACGACTCGTGCAGCGTGGATTACAGATGTATCACAAGGTAGCATAGTGCTTGTGATGCCTCAAGAACCCACCAGGCCTATTCGATTGTGTGCTATGCTCATGCTGTATGAAGAACATGGATGCCTGCTGTTTGAATCGCCCATTCGATGACCTTCGTTAGCCCCGTGGCACAAGGTCGAGCACTGGTTCATATTTTCAATCTTCATAACGCAGTCGCTTTCCGGGCCTGTGCTATAATCGGTACTGTTTCCTGTCAGTGGTACATTGTGTTCAACAGTGCAAACGCGCGAAGGAGGGCGGGTCATGGAGATCACGCACAAACGGCTCAACCGTGTCGATCTGCTGACGATCAAGGGACGACTCGATGCGATGAATGCGCCGCAACTCAAGCAGAAGTTCGAAGAACTGTTCGACCAGAATCGCTATCGAATCGTGCTCGATCTCGCCGGGCTTGAATATGTGGCCAGCCCCGGGCTGCGCGTGTTGATCGAGGCGCGCAAGCGAGCGCGTGACTGGAAACTGACCGACCTGGAAGGGGGCGATGTGCGGATTGCCAACCTGCCGCCACGGATTAAGGAGGTCTTCGATCTGACCGGCTTTACCTCGCTGTTCGAGATCTATCCCGACACTGTCGAAGCAGTCGGCTCCTTCTGAAAATAGGCTGACGTCGGCAGCATCACCCATGCTGCTCGCGTCACCCGACCCCGGCTCCGGCGCCCGTTTGACGCGCGTCGATTGCGCGTAACGCGTGATGACTGGCGATGCAAATGGAATCTCTGACAGTCCCGGCCACTCTCGAATCTCTGGCGCAGATCAGCGCTTTTGTCAACGAGGCGTCTCAATGCGCCGGTCTTGACGATCATACCGCCTGGCAGGTCGAACTGGCCGTGGATGAGGCGGCGACGAACATTATTCAGCATGGGTATGCCCCCGATCATCCGGGAATCATCGAACTGACGTGGCGGATCGAGGACAATCGCCTGGTGATGACGCTGCGCGACTACGGACGGCGTTTCAACCCGGATGACGTTCCGCCGCCCGACGTGTCATCGCCGCTGGAAGAACGTCAGCCAGGCGGTCTGGGACTGTACCTGATGAACCAGTTGATGGATCAGGTGCGATTCGACTTCGACGATGCCAATGGGAACCTCCTGACCATGGTGAAGTACATTCAACCGCGTGTCCGCGTCGAGGTGCGTGAGTTTCGCCTGAGTGGCAGGCTCGACGCGGTCGGTGCGGCGTCGGCGCTTGCGCCGGTGCATCAGGCGATCGCCGATGGCGCTGCATATGTCTTGATCGATTTCGGCAATGTCACATTCCTCAGCAGCACGGCGCTGCGTTCGCTCCTGCTGGCGCGGAAAGACCTGCTGGAGCGTAACGGTGAACTGCGTCTCTGCAATCTGCGCCCGCAGGTGCGCGAAGTGTTTGAATTGACCGGTTTTACTCAGGTGTTTGCCATTCATTCCTCGCGCACCGAAGCACTGGCGGCATTCGGTCAGGAACACGTGTGAGTCGTGAGCGGCAGCTCGTTCTTTACTGTCTGGTCGTAGGCGTAGCTGGCTGGACTGCGCTCGTCCTCAGCAACCCCGGTGTTGCATCGTGGGATGTGCTTGCGTTGTTCATCGTTCTGGCATTGCTGATCGAAGTAGCAGCGTTTCGAGTTCCGCCAGCCGATCCACACAGCCTGACCGGCATTGTCATTCTTGCTGCGGCGCTGGCGCTTGGTCCTGCTGACGGGGCACTGGTCGCCGCGGTGTCGGGTTTGATCTTTGGCGTGTTGCTGCCGTTGATCTATCGTCGCCCACGCACCTTCCACCTGCTGGTAGCGCGCCCACTCCTGCGCAGTGGTGTGCGCGCTGGCGCAGTGCTGGCAGGCGGTGCGCTGGCGCGGCTCCTTACCGATGACACACCCGGTGATGTACTGTTGCTCATGGCACTGATCCTGTGCTATCCAACGCTCATTCAACTAAATCGCGTCGTCCGCGAGTATATTCAGGGCGGCGCGACCGGTGTCCTGACGTGGTGGCAGTCGTCCTGGATGCCCATTCTGGCAGCGGAAATTGCGCCACTACCGCTGGCAGCGCTCTTCGCTACCATTTATACCCGCCTGGGGACCGGCTACTTCGTGTTTGCAGCCGCCGGTTTGTTTGCTGCCAGCCTCGCCGTGCGCCAGGCAGCGATGAACCTGCGCAACCAGGGCGCTTCCATCCGCGAGTTGGGGTTGCTGAACGAAGCCAGCCGCGAGATCATCCGCGCTGAACTCGATGTCGATGCGCTGAGCGAATTGATCTACCGCGCCGCCAGCAAAGTCGTCGATACGTCTTCGTTTCACCTGGGGCTGTTCGACCCGGAGAGCGATCGTTATACGCTGGTCGTGCGCGTCCAGGATCGGGTGCGCCTGCCGCCGCTCACGGTCGATCTGCCGAGCGGCGATGGACTGGTCGGCTGGATGCGTCAGACCGGGCGCTCGTTGCTGGTGGAGGACTTCGCCACCGAGATGGATCGCTTGCCAGCGCGTCCACGCTATCAGAGTGAACGACCGCCGCGCTCCGGCATCTATGTGCCGTTGCTCGATGGCGGCAGGGTGATCGGGACGATCTCGATCCAGAGTTACCAGCCCTACGCTTTCGATGCCGATGATCTGCGCATGCTGTCGCTGCTGGCGGATCAGGCGGCAGTCGCAATTTCAAAGGCGCGCGCCTTTGCCGCCGCCAACGAACGTGCGGTGCAACTCCAGGCGATCCAGGACGTCAGTGAGCGCATCACTGCGATCCTCGAACTGGACCAACTTCTCTCTTCCGTCGTTCGCCTGATCCGTGAGCGCTTCGGATACCATACGGTTCACATTTTCCTTATCGGTGAAGATGGACGGCTGCACTTCGGCGCCAGCACCGTTGAGGGACAGTCGCTCGAACGCCTGCGGCGGATGGTGCTGCAACCGGGCGAGGGCATCGTTGGCAGTGTGGCGTTGACCGGTCAACCGGCTCTGGTGAATGATGTGCGCACCGATCCACGTTACATCAGCGACGACTCAAGCACCCGCGCTGAACTTGCGGTACCGCTGCGCTATGCCGAAAAGGTCATCGGCGTGCTCGACATTCAAAGCGCCGAGGCGGGGCGCTTCCAGCGCAGTGATCTGTTCGTCACTCGAACACTTGCGGATCAGGTGGCGGTTGCGGTGGAACGTGCACGCGCATTCCAGGCGCAGCGCGAAGAAGCCTGGACACTGAATGCACTGTTGCAGGTTGCCGAAAACCTGTCGCGCGCAACGTCGCTCGATGTGCTGCTACCGGCAGTGGTGCGCCTGCCGCCGCTGCTTCTCGGATGCGACCGCTGCGCCTGCCTGATCTGGGACCGACAGGCGGCTTCGTTTACGCCACTTGCCGCGTATGGCTTGAGTCCTGCCGATCGCGCGACATTCGTCGGATGCCCGATTGCCGAACGGGATGCACCGCTGCTGGCGGAAGTGGTGCGCACGGTTGCGCCGCTGGCGCTCGACTCTGCCAGGGGGCACGGGCATCTCTGCGCGCCGATTATCGAACGTTTCGGTAGTGCGTCGCTGCTGGCAACGCCGCTCTGGACGCGCGGCGCTGCCCTGGGAGTGCTGGTGATCGACTATGGACCGGCAGAACATCGTTTCACTGCGCGCGACCTGATCCTGGCAAATGGGTTTGCCTCACAGATCGCCGGAGCGCTCGAAAGCGCACTGCTGGCGCAGGAGGCAGCACAGGCGGCGCGGCTGGAAGAAGAACTGCGCGTTGCCCGCGATATTCAGCGCACCCTGCTGCCGTCGCGCGCGCCCAACCTGCCCGGCTGGGAAACGGCTGCCGACTGGCGCTCGGCGCGCATGGTCGGCGGAGATTTTTTCGATTACTGGTACCTTCCGCCTCCACAAGAACCATCCGATGGCAGCGGTCGATCCGGCATCCGCACCACACCGGACCATAACGGCGCCGTCTGTCAACCGCTCGGTTTTGTGATTGCTGATGTCAGTGATAAAGGCGTGCCGGCGGCGTTGTTCATGGCACTGGCGCGCAGCCTGGTGCGCGCCGCAGCGCTCGACGGATCGTCGCCTGCGGCGGCGCTTACCCGCGCCAATCGCTGGATTACGCGCGACACTGAAGCTGGCATGTTTGTGACCGTTTTCTACGGCGTACTCGAACCGCACACCGGACGCCTGCGCTACTGTTGCGCCGGGCACAACCCGCCGCTGCTGTTCCGCGCCGACGGCGGCGTCATCCCCTTGCAGACGCCGGGGATTGCGCTTGGCGTGCTCGAAGAAGTTGCATTGACCGAAGACGATGTGTCGATGAGCGATGGCGACGTGCTGGTATGCTATACCGATGGCGTCACTGAAGCGATCAATGCCGCCGAAGAACCTTTCGGCGTCGAGCGACTGATTGAGACGGTCGCCGCCGTGCGCACCGGCAGCGCTGCCGCCATCCTTGACGCCATTAACGACGCCCTCGGTCGCCACGCCGAGGGAGCGCTCTACGACGATGTCACCCTGGTCATCATCAAACGTGTGGCGGCGCCGTTGAGTGTTGACACGATGCCTTGACGCAGTGTGTTATAATAGGTATGTGTGATCTGGAGAGCATGCATGCAAACCATCAAAAAGTACGCCAATCGCAAACTGTACCACATTGATCGCAAACAGTACATTACCCTCGAAGGCATTGCTGCACTGGTTCAGGCAGGCGAGCAGGTACGGGTAGTGGACAATGAAACCGGTGAAGATATTACTGCACAGATCCTGGCGCAGGTTGCACTCCAGACACGCGGCGATCAGGGGCGATTGCCAACCTCGTTGCTGACCAGCCTGATCCGCGCCGGCGAAGGGACGTTGAGCGGGCTGCAACGCTCGCTCGTGGGGGTATTTGGAGGCGCCGGATTCGTCAATGCCGAAATCGAACGTCGTCTGGCGCATCTCCGCGATACGGGCAAACTCAACGATCAAGAGGTTCAGCGATTACGCACGTTGCTGGTGGACGAGTACCAGTCAACAACGGCGCCCGATCTCCCCAGCAAGAGCGACATTGATCGGCTTCACGAACAGGTCGATGAACTGACCCGACTCGTTGAGCAACTCCTGGCACAACGGAAGCAGTAAGCGTTCTACCTGACATCCGCTTGCTACAGGCTCTGCAACCGGCAGAGAGGGTGGGTGATTTTCGGATGGACGTCGGTTACCAGGACTGATACATGTGAACTACCACGCGGTCGTTGCCGCCGCATATAGAGGAGTACATATGAGCGACAGGGGTGTCAAAGCGCAGCGGAGCAAAACGGCTTTGGTACTGGCGGGCGGCGGAGTGACAGGTGCGGCATACGAAATCGGCGCACTGCGCGCGCTCGATGATCTTCTTCATCACTTCAGCGTCAACGACTTCGATGTTTTTATCGGCACCAGTGCTGGAGCGCTGGTCGCCGCCTGTCTGGCGAATGGTTGACGCCGCACGAACTGATGCGGCACCTCGAAGTGCCGCTCGATGGCATCGCGCCGCTCGATACCGGCGACCTGTTCACCCTCAATGGGCGCGACATTCTGACGCAGGGGATGCATCTGCCGCAGGCGATGCTGCGCGCGGTGCAGGCGCTCATCTTTTCGCGGAAGCATCTCTCGCTGCTCGACCTGATCGAAGCGTTTGCGCTGGCGCTCCCTGGCGGACTGTACGATATCAGTTCGCTTGATCGCTATCTCAGCGCTATGCTCTCCCGCCCCGGTCTGACCAACGATTTCCGCGCCCTCTCGCGTGAACTGGTGATCATTGCGACCGATCTCGATACCGGTGCGCGCGTGGTGTTCGGCACCCCGCCGTATGACACGGTGCCGATTTCGCGCGCCGTGGCTGCGTCTTCAGCAATGCCGCTGGTCTACCGTCCGGTGCGGATCGACGGGCGCGATTACATCGATGGTGGCGTGCGCGGTAATGCCAGCCTCGATCTGGCGATCGAACGCGGGGCGCGCCTGATCGTCTGCGTCAATCCGCTTGTGCCCTACGATTTAGATGAGGCGGAGGAGGAGAAGTTGCACATTCGCGATATGGGGGCGCCCGGCATCGCCAACCAGGTCTTCCGCACCCTCTTCCACTCTGCGCTGCATTACCACCTGAAACAGATCCACCGCCGGCATCCCGATGTCGATATTATTCTGATCGAACCGGCGCGCGACGACGTTCGTATGTTCTCCGAAATGCCGATGCGCTACTCCAGTCGCACCGAAGTTGCACGGCACGGTTTCGAGACGGTGGCGCGCTTCCTGAGCGAACGGTACGAGAGTTATCGCAATATCTTCGCGCGGCACGGCATTGCGCTTCAGCCGCAACAGGCTGCCAGACGTCTGACAGCCGTCGCACATCGCGCGAATACGCCACACCCCGGTCCGCGGGAACTGCGTCAGACGCTTGCCAGGCTGGAGCAATTCCTGAATCAATCAAATCGCTAAGTTCCAACCCGCTGACGTCGCTCAGGGCGGCGCGCGCCAAGCATCGCCAGTTTTGCGCCGAGTTGCTCCAGGCTTACCAGGTTGTGCACCGGCAAAAAGTCATCGATGAACGGCAGCGCCGCCTGCATCCCCTGCGTGAGCGGTTGATAGCGCGGATTCCCTAGCAGCGGGTTCAACCAGATCAGGCGGTAGCATGAACGTTGCAGCCGCGCCATTTCGCGCCCTAGCAACTGCGGATCGCCGCGATCCCATCCGTCGCTGATGAGCAACACTACCGGACCTCGCCCCAGCACCCGGCGCGACCAGTAGTAGTTGAAGTGCCTGACCGCCTCGCCAATCCGTGTCCCGCCCGACCAGTCCACCACATGTTTGCTGACAGCTGCGATGGCTTCATCGATGTCGCGTTCACGTAACAGACGGGTAATGCGCGTCAGGCGCGTGCCGAACACGAACGCTTCAACATCACGCAAGCCGTTCGAGATGGTATGCACGAACTGGAGCAGGATACGACTGTAGCGATCCATCGAACCGCTGATGTCGCACAGCACGACGAGCGGACGCTGCCGATAGCGCGGTTCGCGGAAGGTCAACTCAATCGGGTCGCCGCCGTGGCGCAGGTTGCGGCGCAGGATGCGGCGCATATCGATCTCGCCAGCGCGCACTGCCGGGCGACGACGACGGGTGCGACGCGGCTCGATGCGCCAGTCGAGCGTGCGCAGCAACTCTTTGCATGCCTGCACCTCTTCGTAACTGAAGTTGCCGAAGTCTTTGGTGCGCAACGTTTCAGCAGCCGTAAAGGTGAGCGTAAAGCCAACCTTCTCTTCCTGCTGTTCTTCATGACGATCCGGCTCATTGTGTCCATCGCCCTGGCTGCGCGGTCGGCGCGGCAGACGCAGCGGTTTCGGCGGCATCTTGACAACCGGGATCGCCAGCATCAACGGATCAAACCCCGACTGCATGCGCCAGTAGAAATCGAACGCGGCATCGAACACCGGCAGATCTTCGCGTCGGCAGATCAGGGTACAGCGCGCAGCTGCGCGAAAATCCCCACGCGCCACAATCGGCACATGCTCCAGCGCCCGCGCCAGATCGATGGTCTGTTCGCTGCTGACTTTGATGCCGGTGCTGCGCAGCAGGTGCACGAACGCAACCACATGCGTCATCAGGTTCCCGTGGGGAATCAGTGGTTCTAACTCGTCCATAACAGCAACGCGAATCCCTGTCGTCTACACGCCCACCTTCTCCAGCAACGAACGCACCCCCTGTCCACGCACCTGCGCAATATCGTCCTGATACTTCAGAATGGCGCCCAGCGTATCCTCCACCATTTCAGGGGTGAGTTCGCGCGCATCGAGCGCCGTGAGCGCCGTTGTCCAGTCGAGAGTCTCCGCAACGCCGGGGAGTTTGAAGAGATCGAGTTTGCGCAATTCGTGAACGAATGCCACGACCTGGCGCGACAGACGGTCAGACGCGCCGGGAACTCTGGCATTCACGATTCGCAGTTCTTTGTCGAGCGACGGATAATCGATCCAGTAAAACAGGCAACGCCGCTTCAGCGCATCATGGATTTCGCGCGTGCGGTTGCTGGTGATAATGACCGTCGGCGGCTGGCTGGCGCGGATGGTTCCGATTTCAGGAATGCTGATCTGCCAGTCGGAGAGCAGTTCGAGCAGAAATGCTTCAAACTCCTCATCGGCACGGTCGATCTCGTCGATCAACAGCACCGGCGGGCGTTCCCAACTCTCCTCGATGGCTTGCAGCAGCGGACGCTTGATCAGAAACTCTGGGCTGAAGATTTCACTGAGCGCCGCGTGCGCATCGCTGCCGCCGAGTGCCTCGATCAGGCGGATCTGCAACATCTGCCGGGTGTAGTTCCACTCGTATATGGTGGTGTTGACGTCGAGACCTTCGTAGCATTGCAGGCGGATCAGGTGACGATCCTGCATACGCGCCAGTGTTTTGGCAATTTCGGTCTTCCCAACCCCTGCCTCGCCTTCGAGCAGCAACGGTTTCTGCAACTTGAGCGCCAGAAAGATCGCCGTTGCCAGCGGGCGGTCTGCAATGTAGTTGTGCGCGGCAAGCGCCTGCTGTAAATCGTCAATGGTTGCAAACTGCATAGGTGTTGATCCTGTCGGACGGGTGTATAGAATTATTGTAGCACAGGCAGCGTGTGCTATAATCGCCAGTACAACGCATAAATGAACGATGAGTGTGTCGACCGATGGCTCTACCCGATGAAGATGAGCGATTGACCGCAGCAATGGCGCACGCCAGCGTCGTTGCCAATGTCGCAGGATTGACCGGTTTGGTCCTGGCGGTTCTGCTCTGGGCGACTCAGCGCAGGCGGTCGCGCTTCGTGCGGGCGCATATTGTGCAGGCGCTCGTTTATCAGATTGGCACACTTCTGGGTGTTATTGCGCTGATGCTGCTGTGGTCTGGGTGTTTGCTGCTGTCGCTGCTGCCTGCTGCGTTGCGACCGGATCTCTACCGCGACGGCACCCTGCCAGACACGTTCTGGATTGCGTTGTTCGGGTTGATCCTGCCAATCGGGTACGGGTTTGCTGCCACGCTGTACGCCATTTATGGCGCGTATCGGGTCTATCGTGGCGAACACTTTACCTACCTGCTCGTCGGGCGACTGGTGCAGCGCGATTTGCAGGAGCCGCAGTCTCCGACACCAGCCTCAGTATCGTCTCTGGCAACTCCCGGACAATCGCTCCCTCTTCCTGAACGTCCAATCCTATCAACTGCTCGACTTCCTACTCAGGCAGAACGGGCGAAGCCGACACTCACTGATATGCCAGCATCTGTGGATCAGCATCCAGCCACGGCAGAACCACTATTGCGAACGGAAAGGGAAAGGGCAGCGGTGCCTTCGTCCGAACCAGCAGCATCGGTCAGCGGGACGGCATCACCTCCATCTGTTCCGTCGCCTTCTGACCAATCACCGATGCTCGCCGTGCCGGGTGGCGCGTCTCAGGAAAGCAGCGCAACCACTCTCTCGTCTACTGACGATACCACAGTTATGCCGCTCCAGGACGCGCTCGATCAGGGCGCCCGTCCGGTCGTCAGCCCGCAACCCGACGAGATCGCAGCAGAACGGCGTTCGGATCACCCACCCGATGAGCGGTAGCGCTCTTTCAGCGCCACATAGCGCTGCGCCGTGCGGCGAATCCGTTCGAGTCGCCCTTCTCCGAGCGGTCGAACCACGCCGGGGATGCCGATCACCAGCGATCCCGGCGGCACGACCATGCCCTCGGTCACCAGCGCGCGCGCCGCGATCAGGCTGCCAGCGCCGATCTGCGCATGGTTCAACACGACAGCGCCAATGCCGATCAGCACATCATCTTCGACCGTACACCCATGCACCACAGCCGCATGCCCGATGCTCACGCCATCGCCAATGGTCAACCAGGCATCGGGATCGGCATGCAACACACTGCCATCCTGAATGTTACACCGCGCCCCAATGCGAATAACGCCGTTATCACCACGGATCACGACCATCGGCCACACCGATGAGTCGGCGCCGATGCTGACCGTTCCACGCACATACGCATACGGCGAAATGTACGCGCTTGGATGGATGTCGAGACGGTCGGTAATGTCGGGGAAATGGAATGGTTCGCTCATGCACGCTGTCTACCTTTAAGGATTATAGCAGTTCTTATACATATGGACGAAGTTGAACACTCCAGCAACGGCTAGACCGCTGATGCGGACAAAGTCGGCGACGAATACTACCCCATCACGTTTGTCTCCGTTCTGATCCCGTCGAGAATTCTGGGGTGATGGCGCAATGCCCTGCGACAGTTTGATACAACGGCGCTCTCTGCCACCTTGCCAGCGTTCAACAATGCTCTGTGCACCGTGCACCACGCACCGTGCACCGCGCAACGTACAATCCGCACCGCGCACCACGCACCGTGCACCGCGCACCGTCACCGCACCGCGCAACGCACCGTGCACCGCGCACCGTGCACCGTGCACCGCGCAACGTACAATCCGCACCGCGCAACACGCACCGTGCACCGCGCAACGTACAATCCGCACCGTGCACCGCGCAACGTACAATCCGCACCGTGCAACCTTCAACCTTCAACCTTCAACCTTCAACCTTCAACCCCCAACCCCCAACCTTCCACCTTCAACCTTCAACGCCATACCCGCCCCACCGGGATCGGAAGCGCCGCGCAGTCCGCCGTGTTCGGGATCGATGCTGATCACCTGCACCAACCCGAATGACCCATAACTCTGCGGCGCACGAAGAACCGGGTGGCGCGCACGCACGTCGGCGCAGACATACTCAGGGATGCGATTCTGTACCACAATGCGATCACCCTGACAATCGAAACGCGGCGCCTGCACTGCTTCCTCCGGACTCATCCCGAAATCGATGATGTTCACCAGCACCTGGAGCACACCGGTAATGATGCGATTTGCCCCTGGCGCTCCGATAACCAGCACCGGGCGATTGCCGGCATACACGATCGTCGGCGACATACCGGTGGTCCGCCCTTTGCGCGGCGCTATCGAGTTGCGGTGACCGGGGATCGGGTTAAAGTTGATCATCGAGTTGTTGTACATAAACCCAAGCCCTGGCGTGATCACCCCCGACGACATACCGAGCGAATGGGTCAGCGCCACGCAGTTGCCGGCATCATCAACAACACTGACATGTGTGGTTTCGGGAGGACCGCCCGGCAGCGCCTCGACCGTGATGGAGCGTCCGGCGTCGATCTGCGCGCGCCACTGTGCCGCGCGTTCCTTGCCGGTCAACCACGCTACCGGCACATTATCAAACGCCGGATCGCCGATGTAGCGGTTGCGATCGGCAAACGCGGCTTTCATTGCCATTGCGACAGTGAATAGATAATCGGCGCTGTTGTGACCCAGCGATGGCAGATCATACCCTTCGAGAATATTCAACGCCTCAATCAGGGTCGGGCCGCCATGCGGCGCCTGCGACGAGACAATGGTGTACCCGCGGTATGTCCCGATGGCGGGCGATTCTTCGCGCAGCGTATACTCAGCCAGGTCCTCAGCCGTGACAAACCCATCGTTGGTGGCAATATCCTCGCTCATACGGCGCGCCAGTTCACCGTGGTAAAAATCGTCGGGACCAGCTTCCGCCAGGCGGCGCAGGGTCCAGGCATAATCTGGATTGCGCAGGATCATGCCTTCGTCGTAAGGACGTCCGTCAGGTGTCAGGTAGATGCGCCGCGCCTCGGCATTCGCCAGGATATAGTCAAGCAGCGAGCATGCTTCCGGGTAGGGGGATCGCATCTTCCAGCGATATGCCAGAACGCTATCCACCATAAAGCCCTCTTCCGCGATCTGTGCCGCCGGTTCGAGCGCCTGTGCCCAACTGACGCTTCCCCACCGTTCCAGCAATGCCGCCAACCCTTTGACCGTGCCAGGCGTACAGATCGCCTGGTACCCGGCATCATTGACTTTGTCGGCGAGAAAGTACCCCCATCCGTCTGGATTCATACCGATGAATCGGTCAACCCACATATCAGGACGAACCCGCGAGCCAGCCAGTGCTGGCGCATCCAGGAGGATCGTGCGCGTCGCCGGTTCGCCCGCCAGCCGCACGACAGCCAGGGCATAGCCGCCTATGCCGCACATTTGAGGGTTGACAACCATTTGCACGAAGGCGCAGGTCACGGCGGCATCGATGGCATTGCCGCCCGCCATGAGCACCCGCGCACCCGCTTCGACGGCAACAGGTTCAGGCGCCACGATCATTCCTGCCATAGGAGTCTCTTTCATTGTCAGCGGATGCGTGTGAGAACGGGTGTGAGGCTGTATACTATACCAGGACTTTCGCTTTGAAACAAGAATCACGCCTTTGGGAAGCCATGAACATCGCCTATGGCATTTTGCATGGCTTCCTGAAGCGAAAGTCCTGTATACCCGTTTGGATGGCAAGAACAGGAGAACGCTCCATGACGAGTTTTCGGCGCCTGGCGCCATTCGTTCTTGGCCTGAGCCTGGGAGCAGCGGTCGGTCCGACGGTCTATCGCGCCGCGCAGGCGCAGCGTCTGATGCTGTTCGGCATGCGTCAACCGTTATGGCGCTACCCTGCCGACCTCCGGTTGACGGCGGAGGATGTTGTGTTTCCGTCGCAGGATGGCGTCACGTTGCGCGGATGGTTCATTCATCGCGCCAACGATGACGGCACGCCTGCGCCAGCGGTGGTTTTTGTTCACGGCTGGCCCTGGAATCGCTGCGGGAACCGCGCTGGCGCCACAGTGCTGCCTGATCGCACGGTTGATTTCCTCGAACCGGCGTCCGCCCTCAGCAATGCCGGGTTTCATGTCCTGCTGTTCGATCTGCGGAACCACGGTCTCAGCGATGCCAGTCCGCCGGTGACCTTCGGCGTTCATGAGGCGCGCGATGTCATCGGTGCGGTGACGATGCTTCGCACACGAAAGGATGTGGACGGAACGCGCATTGGTCTGATCGGATACTCGATGGGGGCGAACGCCGCGCTGCGCGCTGCTCCCGATTGCGCTCCCATCCGCAGCATCGTCGCGGTGCAACCGACGAGCGCAGAACGTATTTGCGCCGAATGCCGCGCGTGACATCCTCGGTCCTGCCGGTCCGACTCTGATCCGGATGGGGGGATTGATCCATCGGGCGTTTGGCGCGCCGCCATTTGCTGCGATTGCGCCTGCCGCCTGGACGCCGCGCCTGCAAGACACCGACGTGCTGTACATCCAGGGCGCTGGCGACCGCTGGGGGTCGCTCGCCGACGTCGAAGCAATGGCAGCGAACACGCCCCGCGCACGTCCGGTGATCGTTGCGCCGTCGAGCGAACGGTACGGCGGCTACCTGTATGTTGTCGAGCATCATGCGGAGATCGTCGCGTTCTTCCGTGAGACGCTGGGCGGGGAGGGCGGTTGACGGCGCGGGGGTGCGGTGTTGCGCTCCTGACCGGTGATATTTAACTATAGTATGTTCTACATAGGGAGAGGAGCAATGCCA
>AFSR01000101.1_pt1 | contig 30258 bp, 23 predicted proteins | sample 296848 | NCBI WGS metagenome assembly AFSR01 (sample SAMN02954305, study PRJNA68063) | hot springs metagenome | biome: terrestrial; feature: Mushroom and Octopus hot springs; material: microbial mat core samples; isolation source: Yellowstone National Park Mushroom and Octopus hot springs ...
ACGGAGTTAAGACTGAATAACAAGCAAAGGACACTGGCGGCGCAGCACGCTGGGGTTGCTCGGCACGCTTACAACTGGGGACTGGAGCTTTGTAAGCAAGCTGTGGCAGAGAAGCGGAAGATTCCCACGGCAGTTGATCTGCACAAGAAACTTGTAGCCGAGGTGAAGAGGGCTAATCCTTGGTACTATCAGGTTTCTAAGTGTGCCCCGCAGGAAGCTCTTAGGAATCTGGAGAGAGCAATTAAGAGGTGGCGTGCTGGGAAGTCTAGATTTCCAGTATTCAAGAAGAAGGGGAAGCTGGACAGCTTTTACCTAGAAGGTGGGATTAGAATTTCCGGCAACAAAATCAAGGTTCCGATTTTCGGCTGGTTAGCTTGTTACGAGGTCTTGCCTGCGGTTGTGCCCAAGAATGTTGTTATCAGCCGGCGGGCCCACCGTTGGTTCATTTCCTTCAAGTATGAGGCGCCTGAGCCAGGGGAGCTGGAGAAGGAAGGGGACGTTGTTGGGGTTGACCTAGGAGTTAACAATCTAGCCACGTGTTCTGACGGGGGGACTTTTGGCAACCCCAAGCCCTATTGTAAGGCTAGGAAGCGGCTGAGGAGGTTGCAAAGGCGGTTGTCCAGGAAAGTTAAGGGGTCGCAAAACCGGCGGAAGGCAGTTAAGAAGGTGGCAAGACTCCACAAGAGAGTAGTTGATATTCGTCGGGACAACCTACACAAGCTTACTACCTATCTAGCTAAGAGGTATCGGGTGGTAATTATAGAGGACCTGAACGTCTCGGGGATGCTCAAGAACCACAAGTTAGCTAGTAGTCTAGCCGAGTGTAGTTTCTATGAGCTCAGGCGACAGCTAGAGTATAAAGCTAGGCTCTACAGCTGTCAGGTGGTAGTGGCGGATAGGTTTTATCCGTCCAGCCAGCTGTGTTCTTGTTGCCAGCATAAACAGCAGATGCCGCTGCACCAGCGGGTGTTTCGTTGTGAGAGTTGCGGTTTAGAGAAAGACCGGGATCTCAACGCAGCGATTAACTTGGTGGGGTGGTATTTTGAGGTGTATTTACCCTCAACTACCCCCAGCTTGGGGGGAAGTCACGCCTGTGGAGATCCCGCTGCTGGGGTTGGGTTGCAAGCCCAGCTAGGCAAGGGTCGTAGAAGCAGGAAGAAAGCATCAACGCTGGTCGAAAGTCCACTTTTGTCCAATGTTGTTTAAGTCTTTCGGAGCGGTTATTGGCGTTGAGGATGTAGGCGTGGCGGCTCGTCCACCGGGGATTGATCAACTCGCTATTGGGATCCCCGGGCCTGACATAGGCCATCGTGGCCTCATAACTGTCCAGCAACTGGGTGCGCTGCCGTCCTGCCGGCTGATGGCAACCCACACAACTGGCTTCTAGCAGCGGTTTGACATCCCGTTCGTAGGTAAATTGCGGTTCGGTGCGAAAACTCAGCTGAATGGCCTGCTCGAGGGGCAGCCCCTCTTGGGGAGAAAGCGTGAGGGTGTAACGGGTGCTAAAGCGCAAGGGATCCCGAGGCTTAAGCAACAACTCGTCTCCCTGCACATCAAAAATAACCGCTGCCGGCGGATCCAACTGAACCGCCAGACGTTGTAGATTGGGATCCAGTGGCCGATTGAATTGCAGCCGAATGACTCCATCCACAAAAACATCCTGCTGTTCGGGAGTAGGCTGGGAAGACACCCACTCCAAAAATGCCTGACTTTGAGAAGCATTCGACTGAGGCCAAACTTGCCGATGAGACTCGATGACAAAGAACGCTGCTGCCAACAACAACAGCCCCGCCCAAGTTCGCCACCGCCGCCAATGGCGAAAGACATTTGGCACGGTCGGAGTGTTCATTGTTGCAGACTCAATTTAACTGTTGTCAGAATAGCGAACTTGCCCACACTTCAGCCATTGATGAGGTACAAACTGCCAGGGATCCCCAGCGGATCATGAGGATCCCTTGTTCTGAAAAGTAGAGAAACAATGAACACCGGAGCGAAAGGAAGAAGTCGCTGCTCCCAGGCCCCTGAGGGCTAAAAAGAATACCGAGGGCTTTACCCTGGCTGAGATGAGATCACCAGCAGGGAAAAGCGGCCAGGGAGGCAGCAAATCAGTTGACCCGCTCCAGCTTGATGTTGTGGTGGCCCAGCTTGATCTCAAACTCATCTCCGGGCTTGAGGCCCATCTTCTTGGTGTAGGCAGCTCCGATCAGGAGGTTGCCATTCTTATGAACCGAAACCCGGAAGGTAGGAGCGCGGCCACGGGATCCATTTTCGTCACTAGCGCCGAGATCCACGCCAACGGCCTTCAACAGGGCGTTGTTAAACTGCATCAGATTCACTCGCTCCTGACCATTCTTGGTGTAGGTGACATAACCACAGGCGCGAGCTTTTTCCTTGCGATCCGCATTTCCCATTGAAGTTACCTTGTCGAGGAGCTCTTGGCCAGTGAGTGGTTTTGGTTTACTGGTTGTAGCCATATCGAGATGGTTTTAGGGACAACTGTTAGTGTAGCCAGAAACAAACAGCGATTGCAATAGAGTTTGATCCAACTCTTCTTAATTAGAGGGAATGAGTGCGCGACTGCAATGGGATCTGAGGGCTGGTTGCGCAAAACAGCAGTGGGGAATTCCCTCTGAAGGCCAGAACCTATGGGGGAGACTTTGGCTGAAATGGGGAATGATAGGCTCTCAGGCCCTATTCTCGACAGGGTCAAAAGTATCTTTGGGCGAGGGATCCCCGCTTTGCCGCCGGAATTGAGCAAAAGCAGGGAAACTGGAAACAAGGCTGTTTGCGTGTCACTCAATATGGATCCCTTTTGGTCGGGGCGGCGTCTCCTCATTGGGGTGAGCGGGGGGATTGCTGCTTACAAAACGGCAGCTTTGGTGTCTGCTCTGGTGCAGCAGGGAGCAGAGCTCAAGGTGGTTTTGACAAAAGCTGCGGAACATTTTATTTCTCCTTTGACTTTTGCCACCTTGTCCCGCCAGCCGGCTTTTACGGATGCCGCCTTTTGGCAAGCAACACGAGGACGACCGCTGCACATCGAGTTGGGGGAATGGGCGGAGGCTCTCCTCATTGCACCCTTGTCGGCCAACACCTTGGGCAAGTTGGCTCATGGGCTGGCGGATAACTTGCTCACCAATGTGGTTTTGGCTTCCCGGTGTCCGGTGGCGGTGGCACCGGCTATGAATACGCAGATGTGGAAGGCGGAGAAGGTGGCCGAGAATTGGCAGCGGCTACACCAGGATCCCCGTTTTTGGGCCTTGCCGACGGCCAGTGGCCGCCTGGCCTGTGATGCGGTGGGGGAAGGGCGCATGTTGGAGCCGGAGGCGCTGCAGGAGTATGTGCGGGCTTTGCTCTGGACAGGGGGGAAAAAAGATTGGCAGGGCAAGCGGGTGTTGGTGACGGCGGGGGGTACACGGGAGCCCATCGACGCGGTGCGTTTTATCGGCAACCCGGCCAGTGGTCGGATGGGAGTGGCGCTGGCGGTGGCGGCAGCCTGCCGGGGGGCGACGGTGACGCTGGTCCATGGGCCGTTGGGGATCCCCTTTGATCCAGCGCCCTTCGCCATTCGGGCCATTCCGGTGGAGACGGCAGCCCAACTGGAGGCGGCTTTGCAGGCGGAATTTCCCCAGGCGGATCTCTTGTGGATGGCTGCTGCTGTGGGGGATGTGCGCCCCTCTCAGGTTTACGCGGGGAAGCTGCCCAAAGCCGATCTACCCCAGATGTTGCCGTTGGAGCCGATCCCTGACCTGCTGGCAGCTCTGGCCCGCCACAAACGCCCTGGCCAACGCCTCATCGGCTTTGCCGCCCAAAGTGGGGATCCCTTGCCACCGGCCAGAGAGAAGCTCCGCCAGAAGGGCCTGGATGCTATTGTGGCCAACCCCATCGACCAACCGGATAGCGGCTTTGGCAGCAGCCACAACCAAGGCTATTGGATCCCCCAGCAGGGAAGTCCAGAGCGGATCCCATTGGCAACCAAGCCAACCCTGGCCCACCGGCTGCTGGATCTGGCCCGGCAATTGGAGTTGGGCTACTTTAGTTAAACTCCCTCTCCCTCTGGAAGAGGGGCCGGGGGTGGGGGCTGTGCGGTACAGAACGCTAAACTTCCCGGAATAGCTGTTCGCGAACTGCCTCAAGAACCTGTGTAAAGCCACAGGGGCAAGCCCGAGGTGCTCGCTTCAAACTGCAGACGGGCCAAGGCTTCTGCTGCCGGCAGAAATCGAGACCAACCTCTGCGCCGCGGGAGCAGGTCGTAGAACTTCGCATCCGTCGGCAAACCCGCCAGCTCTGCCGCCCAAAGGCGGGCATCTTCTTCTGTGCCCAAGCGATCCACCACACCCAAGTGGAGGGCCTGCTCTCCGCTGAAAATGCGGCCATCGGCAAAAGTTTTGACCACATTCAAACTCAACTTGCGGGCAGCAGCAACCGTCTGCACAAACTGGCCGTAGGTGATGTCGATCAACTCTTGCAGGATGTTTCGCTCTTCTGGGGTCAGCTCGCGATCAAACGAGAGAATATCTTTGTAGGGGCCAGACTTAATTACCTTAAATGAAATCCCCACCTTATCCAGGAGGCGTTCGATATTGTTGCCTCGAATGATCACACCAATGCTACCGGTGATTGTTCCTGGGTTGGCAACAATTTTTTCGGCTCCCATGGCAATATAAACCCCCCCAGAGGCAGCAATGTTGCCAAAGCTGGCGACAATACGGGTGCCCTTTTTCTCTCGCAAACGCAAGAGGGCATTGTAGATTTCTTGGGAGTCGGCCACCGTCCCGCCTGGACTGTCGATGCGCAGCACCACAGCAGGGATCTGGTTTTCTTCCACCTCTTTCAGGGCCTTGAGAACCCGCTCGCGAGTTTTGCCATCAATAGCCCCTGCCACCTCAATGCGGCCGATTTGCCGGCGCAAGCCACCCAAGAATAACCGCTTCAGCATGGAAAAGAACTGGATAGAGATAAGTGCATATTCTGTATCATGAATGGCGGCTCATGGCTTGGTCAACCAGTTGCCTAGACGTTGCCATACACCGGGATCACCGCCCCTCGCAGATCCCGCGCTGCTTCTGAGACCAAAAAGGCGATCACCTGCCCGATGGACTCTGGCTTGACCCACAGCTCGGCTCGCTCGGATCCCATGGCAGCTCGGTTGGCCGGCGTGTCGATGATGCTGGGCAGGATGACGTTGGCCGTGATGTCGGTGCCTTGGGTTTCGGCGGCAATGGTGCGGGTCAGGGCCACCACCCCCGCTTTGGAAGCGCAGTAGGCGGCCAATTGCGGGCCCGGCTCCACCGCTCCTCGGGATCCCACCGTTACAATCCTCCCATAGCCCTGTTGCCACATTCTGCGCAGGCTGTGCTTGCAGGTCAGGAAAGTGGTGGTGAGGTTGAGGTCGAAGTCGCGATACCAGTCCGCCAAGCTGTACTCGTGGGTGGGGCCCATGGCAAAGCCCCCCACCAGGTGGATCAGCCCATCCACGCGGGGTAGGTCGGCAACGACGCGGGCAACCGCTGCCTCATCTGTTAAATCCACTTGCACAAAGCGAACCCGATCCAGAGCATTGGCCGGCAGGCGCTCCCGCAAAATGGTGAGATCTTTCTCTTGTCGATAGGTCAAGGTCAGCTCTGCGCCGCTGGCCAGCACCACGGGAACCACCCCCAAACCCAGCCCGCCTGTGCCGCCGGTCAAGAGGATTTGCTTGCCTTGGTTGCTTTGCATGGATGCACCTGCATTGACGAAAGGGATCCAGAACAAGATCGGGAAGGGACTTCAAAAACCCCAGAGGATGTTTGGGTTCGTCCAACTGAGCTTCCCTCTCTCACCCTACCCCGGTTCCTGCTCCTCTTGAGGAACAACAGCCCTTTTGGGCGCTTTCTCCAGCAGCAGATCGCTCAAGGCCAGCCAGTGGGGCAGGGCCAGCTCTTCGGCGCGGGCATCGGGGTTGAGGCGGAGCTGAGCCAAAGCTGCTGCAACCGCTTCTCGCTCCACCAAGCTTCCCAGGGCATTGACGAGCTTCTTGCGACGGGTGGAGAACCCCTGTCGGAGGAGTTGGTGAAACCAGCAGGGATCCCGGACGGGGGTGGGGGCGGGGCGGGGGGTGAGGCGAATCACGGCAGATTCCACCTTGGGGGCGGGCTTGAAAGCGGTGGGGGGCACCCTGCAGATCAGCTCGCAATCGGCCAAATACTGCGTCCGCAGGCTCAGAGCACCATAGGCTTTGCTGCCGGGGCCGGCCTGAAGGCGCTCGGCCAGCTCTTTTTGCACCAGAAGGACAATGCGCTCGAACTGCCGAACCGGCTGGGCCGGGGATCCGAGCACCTTTTCCAAAATGGGGCCGGTCAGGTTGTAGGGAATATTGGCCACCAGCAGGCGGGGTTGAGGAGGCAGCGGCAGGCGAAGAAAATCTCCCTCCAGCAGGTGAAAACGGGGTTGGCCGGCGAACCGTTTTTGCAGCAGTCGGCACAGATCCCGGTCGATCTCCACCGCCACCACCTGGACGCCCTGGGCCAGCAATCGCCGCGTCAGTTGGCCGGTGCCGGGGCCGATCTCCAGCACCCAAGTGGGATCCGCGTCTCCCTCTAGATCATTCAACTGGGCAGCCCGCACAATCGCCTCGTGAACAGCGGGATCCTTGAGCCAATGCTGACCAAACCGTTTACGAGGATAGGGCATGGGGGAATGTTCGCGCAGTGCTGCGCCGCAACCGAGAGGTACCCAGAGCGGTTGAAGGAGAAATGGCCGGGTGGGTCATCGCTGGACTGAGTTGGGAACAGAAATCAAGGTGGGATCCGCATCCTCAGGTCTATCTCGGGCGGGTTGAGCAGGGAGCGCCTCTGGGTTCGGATCCCCGCTCAGGAGCGGCTTGCGGTAGAGGGGCACCGTAAAGGTGACGGTGGATCCCAGCCCTTCGCCCAGGCTGTAGAAATTGATTTCCCCTCCCATCGCCTCCACCAGGCGTTGGCTGATGGCCAGGCCCAAGCCCGTCCCCCCATATTGGCGGGTGGTGGAACCATCCACCTGTGTGAAGGCCTGAAACAGCTTCTGCTGCTTTTCCAGCGATACCCCGATCCCGGTGTCGATGACGCGGATGCGGGCCAACCCCGGATTGCCGGGCAGGATATCCGCTCGCACGGTTACTGAGCCTTTGGGGGTAAACTTGATGGCATTCCCCACCAAATTGAGCATCACCTGCAACAGGCGTTGGTAATCGCCCAAGAGCAAAATCTGATCCGAGGTGTTGGGCAGGTGGAAGCTCAGTTGTAGGCCCTTTTGGCTGGCCTGCAGGCTAGTCTTGGCCTCCACATCCTTAAACAAAGCTCGCAGGTCGCAGGGCTGGAACTCCAACTGCATTTTGCCCGCCTCGATCTTGGCGATATCCAGCACATCGTTGATTAGGGCCAGCAGGTGCAGGGCAGAGCGATAGGCCTCTTGCAAAAAGTCCAGCTCCTCTTCGCGGTTTTCGGCCATCCCGTCCAGCACCAGCTTGATAAAGCCGATGATCCCGTTTAGGGGGGTGCGCAGCTCGTGGGAGGTGTTGGCCAAGAATTGGCTTTTCAGTTGGTTGGCCGATTCCGCTTGGGCACGGGCCTGCTCCAGCTCCTTATTTTTCTGACGCAGAGTTTGGTTGGCTAACTGCAAGCGGGTTGCCAGTTGGCGACTTTGATCCAGCAAAATGGCGTGGGCAATGGCTGCGCCCAGGTAGGTGGCAATGCTCTGGAGTACCTGAATGTGGCTTGGCTGCCAAACAGGAACCCTGTTCGGATCCAGCATTTCCAGCCAGAGCAGGCTGTTGGCGTAGCCCTGGTAAGACATGGCAATGGCCAGATGTCGCCCCGCCTCCACCGGTTCTTCCTGTCTGAGGGCCTGCAACAAATGGGGGTAATCTGCCAGCTTCAGGGTCTGGTGGAGCAGGGAGGGATCCCCAGGATGGCGGCGGTACTCGGCATTGACCGTGAGGGAGTCTTGCCCCACCTCGTAGAGGGCCATCAGGCAGCGATCTACCTCAAACAGTTGCCCCAACTGCTCCACGGTCTGCTGGCACAGTTGCCGGATATCCAGGGAATGCCGGATGTTGCGCACCAACTGCGTCGTGATCCCCTGTACCGGATCGGCCGGGAGAGCATGGGGCTGGCTGTTGGGGCTGCTGGTTCCTCCGGCCAACGCAAAAGGCGTAGCCCCCAGCAACTTGCCCACTGCCGCAACCGCCACCACCTCCCCTTCCATGTCCCGTACAGGGTTGAGAGAAAGATGCAGATGCAACTTGTAGCGGGGCGAGAGCACCTGACATTCGTAGGAGAGGGGATCCCCGCTTGCAAAGACCTGGTTGAGCTTGGCTTCGTACTCTCCAGCGTTGGCCACCTCCCAGATTTGCTGTCCGCTCACGATGTGCTGAGGGTGGATGCCATATTTCTCGGCATCTTCCCAGTAAAAACTCCAGAAGCGCCTCTGGCGATCCTGCGTGTAGAACATCGGAGTGGGTCGGAGGGCGCCCATTTGGGATGAAGCCACCATTGCGCTAGGGGAACGTAGGCCAAAACTCAGGTTTTTCCAGAGGAAGCCGGGCTGGCCGGATCAGAGGCCGGGCGGGTTAGTGGGGCAGAGTCCTTGTTGAGGCGGGCGAAGATCATGCGGCCTGCTGAGGTTTGAATGGCGCTGGTCACAACCACAGAGCGGGTTTTGCCCACAGAGCGCTGCCCTTCTTCCACCACCACCATGGTGCCGTCTTCCAAGTAGCCTACCCCTTGACCTGGCTCTTTTCCTTCGCGGGTGATCTTGATATCAAAGCTGTCGCCGGCAACATAGATGGGCCGCAGCGCCTCGGCCAACTCATTCACATTCAGCACCTTGACCCCCTGCAGAGCCGCCACCTTCTTCAGGTTGTAATCGGTGGTAAGCAGCGTTCCCCCCACGGTTTGGGTGAGGCGCACCAGCTTTTCATCGACAGTGGTCAGATCTGGATAGTTGGCTTCGTGAATAACGAAACGATCGGGGTAGGCCTCTCGCAAAGACTGCAGGGTATCCAAGCCTTTGCGGCCCCGCTCTCGTTTTTGGGCATCGGCTTTGTCGGCAATGGTCTGCAATTCCGTCAGCACAAAGCGAGGAACCACCAGGGTTCCTTCCAAAAAACCTGTCTCGATTAACTGAGCCACTCGGCCATCGATGATGGAGCTGGTGTCCAAAACCTTGGCCGTGGCAGCCACCACATTGCCCTCCGCCCAGAGGGCTGCCTGCAAAGCATAGTTGGGGTTAAACAGCCGCAGCAGCGAGGGGCCGTGGGTATCGGCCAGGCTGACCCCCAGATAGGCAAAGGCCAAGCTGAAAAAGACCGAAGCCAGTGGCTCGAGGAACCTGTTGAGTTGGGGAGGCAAGGGCAGCAAGTACACAGGAGCCATGGCCAGATTGGCGATCACCAAGCCGATCACCAACCCCACCGAGCGGCTGATCAACACGTCCGGCGGCAAGGAGCGCACATTGGCCTCGAAGCGACGGTAGCTCCAGCGCACCAGGGATCCCAAAGCCAGTCCTGCCAGCACGCCAAAGCCGCTGGTGACGACACGGGCTCCTTCCACATTGGCCCCCTGAATGGCGGCAGGAGGGAGCAAATCCAGGCCGTAAAACCCGAGACCAGCCCCGGCCAACATGAAGATCGCGATCAGTAAAGCGTCTAGCATAAGAAAAAAGACGGCCCTGCTGAGTGGGTGATGCTGCTGGGAATAGGCAAATCTGCTTCCTACTCATTCTAGTCGTCTGGTGTTGGAGGGATCCGGACAACCAAGCCAGCCCTCCCCCAGAAGGATTCAGACTATGCTGAAATCATAGCGATCCCTTGCCAGCTTGAGGGATCTGTGGAGCATGCCTCTAACCCCCAAAACCCTGAACTTTGCTGAATTTACTGAGCTTTAGGCGGTTTGGCAAAAGTCATTGAGAGGGATATAGTAGACCAAGTTTCCCCCTGATCCTTGAGTCCACCGCAACGGTTGCCGGGAAGTGAAGGGGGAAAGCGCTCGGGGGGTATTCCTCAGGGCTTTGCGGGATACCGCCTTCCTGTTTGGACTCCGTCCCGCTGACGCGAACAGAGATAGGCAGGATGCGATCGCTTCTTTCCTGAACCATGTTCAGGAGAGTTCAGCGTGAATGTATCAGAAACCGCTACAATCCAAATCTCAACGAGGCTAAAAGCAACCATGGCACAAGCACTGGAACTCAATACCGAGAACGTCGAGAAAGTCCTGAACGAGCTGCGTCCTTACTTGATGGCCGATGGGGGCAATGTGGAATTGGTGGAAATCGATGGCCCGGTGGTCAAGCTGCGCTTGCAAGGGGCCTGTGGAGCCTGCCCCAGCTCGACCATGACTCTAAAGATGGGCATTGAGCGCAAGTTGCGGGAGAGCATTCCCGATATTTTGGAGGTGGAGCAGGTATTCTGAGGGGCCCTGTAGGTTTTTGTGAGATTCCTTTAGGGTTCTTTATCATGTGTTGGATTATGTGCCTTGATAAATAGCCTCGGGTGGCTCTCTGCTCCCCACTTCTTTCTTCTGTGCCTTCTTCAGAGCTAGCGCATGTCTGTTCTCCTCTCCATCGCCATTCTCGCCCTGCTGATCCTGGTGCATGAGGCAGGGCACTTTGCGGCAGCCAAACTCCAAGGGATCCACGTCAACCGCTTCTCGCTGGGGTTTGGGCCGGTGCTGTGGCGATACCAGGGCAGGGAGACAGAGTATGCCATTCGCGCCCTGCCGCTGGGGGGCTACGTGGGCTTTCCTGACGAGGATGAACATTCTCCCTACCCCCCCGACGACCCGGATCTGCTGAAAAACCGCCCCGTGTTGGATCGCCTGGTGGTGATGAGTGCAGGGGTGATGGCCAACCTGATCTTCGCCTATCTGGTGCTGGTGTTGATGTTCGCCTCGGTGGGGATCCCCTCGGTAACGCGCCTCCATCCCGGCATTCTCATCCCTCAGGTGATGCCCGATAGCCCGGCGGAGCGGGCCGGCCTGAAGGCAGGGGATGTGGTGTTGCAGGCAGCCGATCGCGATTACAGGGGGATTGCCGACGAGACGGCGGCCTTGGCAGCTCTGAACGATTTTCAGGTGCTGATCCGCAGCAGCGAGAACCGGCCCATTCCCCTGGAGGTGCAGCGTGGGGAAGGGGATCCCCTGCAGTTGACGGTGATCCCAGAGGTGCGGGGAGAGACGGTGGCCATTGGAGTGACCTTGGCCCCCCACCAGGAGGTGACCTTGCGTCCCCCTCAGAGTGTGGCTGAGATCCTCACGGAGGCGGGAAATGCCTACCAGCGGGTGGTGATGCTCAATCTGAACGGCTTGCGGCAGTTGCTGCAGAATTTCCAAAGTACGGCTGCTCAGGTCTCCGGCCCGGTGGGGATTGTCAAGATCGGGGCCGACCTGGCCCGCGATGACGCCGCCAGCCTGTTTAATTTCACCGCTTTGATCAGCATTAATCTGGCCTTTCTCAACCTGTTGCCCTTGCCCGCCTTGGACGGGGGACACATTGCCTTTTTGATCCTGGAGGCGATCCGCGGCAAACGGCTGCCCAAGCATCTGGAGGAGCGGGTGATGCAGACGGGCTTGGTGTTGTTGCTGGGATTGGGGGTGGTGCTGATCTTCAAAGACACCCTCGCCATTGTGACCGGGTCGGGCTAGGGGAAGATGGCCAGCAAACGGGCCTTGCGCCAGCGAGCTTTGGAGATCCTGCTCCGGCTGAAGCGCCACTACCCCAACTCCACCTGTGCCCTCCACTACCAGACGCCGCTGCAGCTCTTGGTGGCAACCATCCTCTCGGCTCAGTGTACGGATGAGCGGGTGAATCAGGTAACGCCGGAGCTGTTTCGTCGCTTCCCGGATGCCCAGGCCCTGGCGACAGCGCCGCGAGAGGAGATCGAGGCTCTCATCCATTCCACCGGCTTCTATCGCAACAAGGCCAAACACATTCAGGAAGCCTGCCGCAAGATCTTGAGCGATTTCGGTGGCCAAGTGCCCCGCACCATGCCGGAGCTGCTCACCCTACCCGGTGTAGCCCGTAAGACGGCCAATGTGGTGTTGGCTCATGCTTTTGGCATCCATGCCGGGGTTACCGTCGATACCCATGTTAAGCGCCTCAGCCGCCGCCTCGGCCTCACTGAGCACGAGGATCCCGTGCGCATCGAAAAGGATCTGATGCAGTTGTTGCCGCAGGCGGATTGGGAGAACTGGTCTATCCGTCTGATCGACCACGGGCGGGCCATCTGCACTGCCCGCAGGCCTCTGTGCCAGCAATGTTTTTTGGCGGATCTCTGCCCCAGCGCTCCTCTTCTGGGATCGGCTGCACCGGCCGAGAAAACGGATAAAAAAGCTACAAAAGCCTCGCCGGCCTGAGATGATGGTTTCTAGGCGCCCCGCGTGGCTGAGCCCCCCATTCTTCCGGCGCTTGTTTTGGCCGCCTCTCGCCCTAGAATAAGCTCCATGCAGGATAAACCCATGTCAGTCGCGACCCCCGTTCTGGTCATTGCCGGCCTGACGGGATCCGGGAAAACCTTGGCCATCCAGCAGTTGGAACAACTGGGGTACACCGGCCTAGAAGGGATCCCGCCTGCCCAGGTGATCCCCTTGGTTGAGGCGATGCGGACCCATCACGCTGCTTTGGCCATCAGCTTGAATCTCCACGCCCAGGAGTACCGGGATCAAGTTCCCACCCTGGCTGCTTGGGTGCAATCGCAAGGGATCCCTTTCCTATTCTTGGAGGCCCGCTCCCCAGTGTTGCTCAACCGTCTCAGCGCCCACCGCCGTCCCCATCCCTACGGGGAAGCTGCCGGTTTGTGGGAGGCCATTGAGCAGGAGCGGTTGGCTCTGGCCCCGGTGCGGGAACGCTGCACCCACTGGTTGGATACCTCCGACCTCAATGCCCAGCAACTGCGGCAGCAATTGCAAGCTTTGGTGCAAGGGATCCCCCAGCCCCTCAACCTAAGGCTGGTCAGCTTCGGTTTCAAATACGGCGTTCCCCCCGATGCCAACTTGCTGTTCGATGTGCGTTTTTTGCCCAACCCCTTCTTTCAGCCCCATCTGCGTCGCCTTACCGGGCAGGATCCCCTGCTGCAGGAGTTCTTGTTTGCGGATCCCATCACACAATCCACCTACCAGCACATCTTGTCCTTGGTCAAAGCATTTTGGCCCCACTATCGCGCAGAACGTCGCCCCCACCTGACTTTGGCCATCGGCTGTACCGGCGGCCAGCACCGCTCGGTGGCTCTGGTGGAGCGCCTGGCCCAGGATCTGCAGCCTTGGACTGTCCCTGCCGGCAACCACGCCCTTCCCGACCTGAATGTTCAGGTTCAGCATCGCCATCTGCTCGACTCTCAGCGGGAGCTGGAAGCCCGCTTTGGCCCGGCGCCCGGCGAAGCCGGCGTTGCCCAGCAACAGGTTAGGATCCCTTTGGCCGGCGTTCCTGCACCTTCCCATGCCTAAGCCTGTGCCCAGCAACAAGTCCGCCGCTTGGGGCATTCGCCGCCGCAAGGCTGCTTGGCCGGGAAGTGGCTGGAAATGGCTCTTTCCCGGTTTAGCCGTTAAACGCTGGCTGAGCCTGGCGGTTGGGGGCGTGCTGCTGATGGTGCTGGGCATTGCCATCTGGACGGAGTTGACCCCCATCTTTCGCCTGAAGCGGCTGATCGACATCACCCTGCGCCTGATCACCACTTGGATCCCGAACAACATCAGTGGCCCCCTGGTGACCGGGATCGGGCTGGTGATGGTGGTGCTGGGGTTTCGCAGCGCCATGCGCTCCATCGAGGATGTGCTGATCCCCGAGGGAGATGAAGCGCTGGTGGATAAGCTGTTGTCGCGGCGGCGTCTCAGCCGTGGTCCCCGCATTGTGGTGCTGGGGGGCGGCACCGGCCTCTCCAACCTGCTGCGGGGTCTGAAGCGCTACAGCTCCAACATCACAGCCATTGTCACGGTGGCCGATGACGGGGGATCCTCAGGGCGTCTGCGGCGGGAGATCGGCGTTTTGCCCCCCGGCGATATCCGCAACTGCCTCACTGCTCTGGCCAACGAAGAAAAGCTGCTCACCGAGCTGTTTCAATATCGCTTCCAGTCGGGGGAAGGGCTGAGCGGCCACAGCTTCGGCAATTTGTTCATCACTGCCCTCACCGCGGTAACCGGCGGCGACTTGATTCGGGCCATCACTGCCACCTCGCAAGTCTTGGCCATTCAGGGGCGGGTGCTGCCGGCCACCCTGGCGGATGTTACCCTCTGGGCGGAGCTGAGCGATGGCCGCCGCGTGGTGGGAGAGTCCAACATTGCCAAAGCCGGAGGACGCATTTGCCGAATCGGCTGTGACCCCCCCAACCCTCCCGCCCTACCGGAAGTCATCGAGGCTATTGAGGCGGCAGAGTTTGTGGTGCTGGGGCCGGGTAGCCTCTACACCAGCATCATCCCTAACCTGTTGGTACCGGAAATTGTGGAAGCTCTGGCCAAAAATATGGCCCCCCACATCTACGTCTGCAACATCATGACCGAGCCGGGGGAAACCGACGGCTATACCGTTGGGGATCACGTCATGGCTTTGGATCGGGTGGCAGGAGTGCGCCTATTTGACGGCGTGCTGGTGCAGCGGGAGCCACCCTCCCCGCGCGCTTTGGAGCATTACCGCCGCAGCGGTTCTGAGTTTGTGGTGCTGGATCCCGACAAACTGGCTTACCTGGGCTGCCGTGCCGTTTTGGCTAACGTCATGCAAGAGGATCCAGAGACCGGCTTGGTGCGCCACAACCCCGAACGCTTGGCTGCAATGCTGATGCGCTGGTTCGACAGACATCGCCCCCTCTAGCTTTGCCCAGGATGTCCTCTGCTGTTATTGCAGGCGGGAATAAGGGCGGGGATAGGGCTTGCGCATCTGTCGAGCCAGGTACACCTGAAAGGTTTGCGCCACCGCCCCTGCCCGCACCAGGGGAACCTCGGCCACAGGCTCGATTTGGGCAAAGTAGTCGCCATAGGTGGCTGGGATCCCTGCCCTCGGCTGGAACAACTTGGAAGTGATGAGCAGCCCATCCTGCCCCAGCCAGTCCTGCGGCTGCGACCAAAAGGCAAAGCCCCGCAAATCCGCATCCAGGCAGGTCAGAGGCTTGTCCGTCAGCGGAGCCAGGGCCATGGCGATCTGACCGCCCAAAAAATAGGCATTGGTAAAAACGAACTCTGCCTCCTCAAGGGCTTGAGCCAGGTGGGGATCTGTCCGAAACCGCTGCCGCAACTGCTCAATTTCAATGAGCTGAGTAGAGGGATCCTGCTCCACGGGCCACAGGCCCAGCCCGCCAGGAGCCTGCAGCAGGCCATAGCGCACATGGGCCAGCCCCACCCCCACCACCAAGCTGACCATCACTGCCGTCCCCACTAAGGTTCGCTTCGCTCCCGGCCACCGTTCCCAGAAGGATCCCAGCAGCAGCGTCAGCACCCAAAACCCCGGCATGGGCCAGGTGGGCAAGATGGGCCGGTAGCCTCCCATCAAGGTAAAGGCCAACACCAGCGGTAATCCACAGGCCAGGATCAAAAGGTGCTTGAGCTCTTCATCCGTCAGCCGCATCCCGCGGAGAATCTGCAGGGCCACCCGACCCGTCCCTGCCAAACTCGCCCACCCCAAAGGGATCCCCAAGCTGGGGAACAGGTAAAAGATTTCAGAAAGGATCGTCAGCCCCAGCGCTTGCAGTTGATACCCTGCCTCCGGCACCGCCCGCCCCGCCTGAAAGCGAAAGGAGACCCAATCCTGCTGGGCGTTCCAGATCAGCACCGGGCTGAAGGCCAGCACAAAACCCAGCACCGCCAGCACCGTCCAGCCCGACCTCAAGGCACAGCGATGAACTGGGCTGAGCAGACAAAAGAGTACCAGGCCGAACCCCAAAGCCAAGCCGTGGTACTTCCCCAAGCAGGCCAGCCCCACCAAGAGACCTATGAGCGCTAGCCTAGGCCCTGGCCGATAGCGAGCCGCCCCATAGACTCCCAATTTCCCCTGCCCCAAAGGCACCGGGAAAAACTCCTGGCTGGCCACCCATAGGGTTGCTGCCGTAAAAAAGACCAGCGGACTATCCGGCAGGGTCAGCACCCCAAACCCAATCCAAAGGATCGGCGCGATGCTGATGGCCGCCAAGCTGATCAGTCCCGCCCGAACAGAGAAAAGGCGCGCTCCGGTGTAGTAGAGGAATAGGGAAGAGCCACAATACAGCAGCAGGGATCCCAGTCGAATAGAAAAAGCCGACACCTGGCCGGTCAAGGCAGGCCCCAAGCCCGTTGTCCAGGCCACCAGCGGCGGATGGTCAAAATAGCTCCAATCCAGATGGCGGGTGTAGAGATAGTAGTAGGCTTCGTCAAAGCCCGGCGGCAAAAGGATAGCCACCAGGCCCCGCATGAACAAGCCCAACCCCAGGATTAGCCAAACCGCTCTAGGCAATGGAGGGGATCCCTTTGGCAAATCGACAGATCTAACTTACCTTTAACACCCCCCGGGTCTACGTCCCTCTAGTATTATGATTTTTTTTGCCTCCGGCAAAATGACCGGACACCCCAAAAATTGACCCAGCTTCTCGGCCTCTGCCCGCGCCTCTGATTCACCGCCACTGGAGATGGATAGCAAAGGCTTCTGTGATTGCAATGTCACCTCTACCGAAAAGCTAGTATCGCCATCAGAATCTGTCCTGGCCTGAACCGTGACCTGCTGCACATCTCGGAAGGAATAAGTTTTCTGCCCTCGCGATCCAAAAGGAGTGAGGTACTCCTCCTGGATTTGGTACAGGGAGCTGTCCAAAGTCACGCGGCGGCGCCACAAAGCCGATATCAGCATAGAAACCCCTATCAAAAGAAATGGCAATGAGAAGAGGGAATAGATGAGGGAAAACAAGATCACAATCACTAAATCTCCTAAGTCGAACTTATCGCTATCTACCAAGAGCTGACTCTCTGTGCCGTTCACAAAAGACTGAATGCGCCATGCCAGTTCCTGAGCCTCACTCTCACTGGAAGCCGACCAGGCTTCCCTTTCTCCTGCAGGAGTTTTCAGCGTGACATAGTAGTAGGTTGTTCTGTCTCCATCTTCATCTGTCTCGATTTCGGTTTTGGTTCCAGCCTCTCTCACGTCCTTGTAGAGTTTAGTCGTACTTGGCAAAGGCAGCAACGGCTGGAAAAACACTTCGCAGTTAACCGCAGACTGGGCAACTCGAAAGCAGGTGAAGTGGCGATCGCCTTGGTGCAACCAAAGTAAAGTCGAGGCATATAGAGGAATGAAGGCAAGATAGGGTAGCCCAAAAGATAAATACTTGGGAGGCTCTTGGTACACGCGCTTGTTGTGGCTCTCCTCCACGCATTTCATAGACTTAACTCCGAGAAAGCTGGATTTGTTTAGATTATGGCTTGCTAGTCTGCCGGTCGTCTGTTTCCGAGAATACGAAGCGTTTAAAAAATTATGAAAAGCAGTAAGTCCTCCGGTTTTCGCTGTGCTGTATTCAACTTCCCCTCTCTCCAACCAGGAGCGGAAATTGAGTGGCTGACTGCACGAGGCGCCGGGAAGAGGTTTTAAATCAAGCAAGTTAAAGGTTTGAGCTGTTGAATGTACGCAAGTGAGTTAGGTTTTTCATGTCCTCCCAGTTTCTTTTGAATGTGATTTAAAACTGCGGATCCAAGTGCGAAAAGTCTGAGGACTTGCCCGCACCTAATTCATGTTCTGAGGTTAATTATGTTATCTCCAACACTTAAATTATCTCACACCTCTAAAATTTCCTGGCTGCTTTTCGGGATCCCAAGGTCTTTCCCAGAAGCTGTGGGGTGGCATAACAGAGGGATGAGGGTCAAACTAGCGGTGGTGCTCATGTGAGGATTGCAATGGAAGGCAGACCTAGGGCTAGGGTAGGGCGGCCTGTGCCGAAATCTCTGGAGACAAGGCAAAATGGCCGGCAACTTGCCCAACGGCGCCGACGCAGAGGTTCTTGGATCCCTTCACCGCGAAGCTCTAGGCAGTGGGGAACAGCGCTGGGATGGCTCTTGGGGGATCGGATCCCGACGGCCCGCCAGCTTGACTTTCGCGCCGGCATGACCGGCTTGGCTCTGATCATCGCCCTATTTGTAACAGGAGCACGTCTGGTTTATTTGCAACATCAACAGGCACCCCTGTTGCAGCAGCGAGCCGAAGCCCAGCAGCGAGCCCAGCTAAGACCTTTCATTCCTCGTCGCTCAATTGTGGATCGTCATTCTATTGCCAAGCAGCAGGCAGAATTGCTGGCCGTAGATCGCCCCGTCTATACTCTCTGGGCCCATCCCCGCCTCTTTGGCAAACGCACTCCAGAGGAAATTGCCACCGCTCTTGCTCCCCTGTTGCGGCGTCCAGTAGAGCAACTGGCGCAGCGGCTATCGGCCAATCAGGCGGTGCGGGTGGAGCGCTGGGTATCCCAGGAGGTGGCGGATCAAATTCAGGCTCTGCATCTGGATGGCCTGGAGCTGGTGAGCGAGCGGCAACGCATTTACCCCCAAAAAGAGATGGCCGCCGAGGTGGTAGGCTATGTAGATCTGGATCATCAGGGCCAAGCGGGAGTGGAATATTCCCGGCAAGAGCTGCTGGAGCGTACTGTTCAACCTGTTACTATTCCTCGCGATGGCTACGGACGACTGTTGGCTGCCGAGGTGCCGGAAGGGCTGCTGCAATCCCGCGAGACGGTGCTGCAACTTACCCTAGACATGCGCCTGCAAAGAGCTGCCCGCGCTGCCCTGAAAGCCCAACTGGAGCGGTTTCGAGCCCTGCGGGGTACGGTGATCATCTTGCAGCCCCACACGGGGGAGATTTTGGCTCTGGTGAGCGAGCCCACCTACGACCCCAACCGCTACTTCGAGTATGACCCCGGTCTTTTTCGCAACTGGGCGGTAACGGATTTGTATGAGCCGGGATCCACCTTCAAGCCCATCAACATTGCCATTGGGTTGGATGCTGGAGCCTTCACAGCAGATGAACGGGTCTATGACGAGGGTCGGATTCTCATCGGTCAGTGGCCCATTCAAAATTACGACTACCACCAGCGAGGGGCCCATGGCTGGATGAGCGTCACGGATATCCTGCGGCAATCCAGCAATGTGGGCATGGTACATCTAATGCGCAAGCTGGATCCCCGCCAGTACTACAATGCCTTGGTGCGGCTGGGGTTCAACGAGCGCAGTGGCGTGGATTTGCCCTTTGAGCCGGCCAGCCGTTTGAAACCGCTGCGACAGTTTGTCACGGTGCCGGTGGAGCGGGCCACTGTCGCTTTCGGCCAGGGGCTGGCCCTCACCCCTCTACAGTTGGCTGCCATGCATTGCATCATTGCCAACGGCGGACTGAAAGTGCAGCCCCATGTGGTGCGAGGCTTGGTGGAAAAGGATACGGATACTTTGGTTTGGGGATCCCCGCAGCCGCAGCCGGTGCGGGTACTATCCGAGCAAGCCACGCTGGCAGTGCGTATCCAAATGCGGGATGTGGTGGACTTTGGCACCGGGCAATCGGCCAAGATCGAGGGGTATGAGATCGGCGGCAAAACCGGCACTGCCCAGAAAGCCGGGCCACGGGGGGGCTATTTGCCCGGCAAGCGCATCACCAGTTTTGTGGGCTATTTCCCGGCCATTCGCCCCAATTACGTGATCTTGGCGGTGATCGACGAGCCCCAGGGGGAAGATGCCTTCGGCTCGACGACGGCTGCTCCCGTTGTTCGCTCGGTGATCCAGGAGATCATCGCCCTAGAGGGGATCCGCCCTAACTCTACTTAGCGCAGCCATAGGAACAAGGGGCGAAGGTGGATGCCAAAGGGGGCCCAGACAGTGAGGAAATGAGCGAAATGCCCATACCTCCGGATTGGCTCTTCCTGGAAAAAGCCATACTCAAGACTGGCCACCCACAGAGTCCGACTTAACCTCTGCACTCCTCCAGCTCAGCTTGGAGTTGAGGTAGAAGTTCCAGAATACAACAATACCGATGGCAATTAAGTTGGCCAACAAATAATGAATGCCCAAGCGCTCGCTCAGCAAGGTCACCAGTGAAGTGTTGAGAACCAAGCCAATTAAGCAGATAACGTTAAACTTCGCCAACCGCTTCAGGCGATTCCAGGGCCCCGGCTGCAAGCGGGTCACATGGCGAAAAGTCCACAGGTCGTTCCAGAGGAAGTTATTGAGAATGGCCACCTCCGAAGCAACCAGCTTACTGGTTATGAGATCCCATCCTAAGTTGGTGGGATCGTGCAAAACATAGAGCAAAGCCATGTCCACCAAGGTGCCGGATAGGCCAACCGTGCTGAAGCGCAAAAAGGATCCCACCTGCCCTAGCGAAAAGCGCAGCACCATCAGGTGGTGGAGATATTGGAGACAAGTTTGCAGTTGGATTTTGCTCTCCCCGTTTTGGCGCTCCTGAAAGATGTAGCCGACTTCAGCAATGGTTTTCACCCGGCCCCGCGCCAGCACCTCGATCAGCAGCTTGTAACCCTTGGGGTTGAGCGGGATCCCGGCAATGGCTTGGCGTCTGACCAGAAACAGTCCGCTCAACGGATCGGAAACACGGCTGAAAACTCCCGGCAGCAGAACCAGCCCAATCCATTGGGCCCCGCGGGAGACAATGCGCCGGCCCAGGCTCCAGTGGCTCACCCCTCCCGATGGTGCATAGCGGCTGCCCACCACCAAATCTGCCCCTTTCTGGATGAGCGGCCACAATTTGAGGACAATCTCCGGCGGATGCTGCAAATCCCCATCCATAACCCCCAGCACCTCGCCGCGGGCAGCTTGCCATCCCCGCAGCACGGCAGTGGCCAGGCCTCGTTCGTGGTGGCGACAAATGACTTGCAGTTGGGGAAATTCTTTTTGCAATCCTTGGGCCACTTGGCAGTGTAATCGGGGCTATTGTCATCCACCACAATCAACTCATAGCCCCCAGGCAGAATCGTGTCTAGGTGGGCACACAACTGCCGGATCAGGCTGCAGATACTGGAGGCTTCGTTGTAGGTGGGAATGACCAGCGACAGTTGGACAGGGCTGGACTGAGACAGAGGTGGAATCTGAAAAGGAGCTGCAGAAGCTTTGGGATCGGCAGAGGAAGTAGGAGCTCCACTGAAGCATTCAGCAGGCCATCCAAAAACAATAAAACAAAAATCCTCCGCCTAGGGCTGCAAATCCTAGGACTGCCTTGGTTCACATTGGATCCACAGAACGATCCCCTATCGTACTGATCGATGAGCCGCAGGGCTAGACCTTTCTCCACCTACTTAGCTTCTGAGGACTCCGTCTCACTGACGCGAACGGGAGAGGTCACCTGGCTAAGGGGATCCCGTGGAGTGGCTCATCGACACCGGGATCTGGGCCTGAGCAGAGGCAGTCTCAGGCAGCGAGGGGGCAGGGGTGAAACTGGGGTAGGGGATGCGCTCGTGGTTGGATTCCCGCCAGACCTCCACGAAAGCGTCTGCCACCACCTCCAAATCCTCCAGCGTCAGCCCACTATCAACCAACTGGCCATCTTGCCAACGGGCCTGGGCTATTTTGCGGACAACAGCTTTTGCCCGCTCGACCACATCGGGGCCGAAGCCATCGCTCAGAGTCATGCTGCGCAGGGCGGCTTCACAGGCATCGGCCATCATCACCACCCCCGTCTCCTTGCTCTGGGGGATCGGGCCATCGTAGCGGAACGGCTCTTCGGGTACGGGCTGACCCCCGGCTTTCATCTGGGCTTGATGGTAAAAGTAGGCAATCAGAATTGTGCCCTGGTGCTCAGGGATAAACGCCTGGACGGCGGTAGGCAGATTATATTGCTTGGCCAGGCGCAAGCCATCGCTGACGTGGGCCTTGATAATCTGAGCACTGCGATAGGGATCGTCCAGTTGGGTGTGGGGGTTGAGGCTGCCCATCTGGTTCTCGATGAAGTAGCGGGCCTGCAGCATCTTGCCGATGTCGTGGTAAAGAGTGCCGGTGCGCACCAGCTCCACGTTGAGGTTCAGCTTCTGGGCAGCCCGTTCTGCCAAAGTGGCCACAAGCAGAGTGTGCTGGAAGGTGCCGGGGGCCTCTGCAGCCAGCCGCCGCAGCAGCGTGCGATTGGGATTGCTCAACTCGATCAGACGAATGGGGGTGGCCAAGTCAAATAGGCGCTCCAGGTAGGGGCTGGCTCCCAGGGCAACAATGCTCCATCCCAAGCTGGTTCCCCCTGCCAAAGCCATGGCCAACAGGTCGATGCCGCCGGTGGTGGCCAAGCTAACCGCCCCGTAGGCCAGCATCTGCACCGCTGCCGCTCCTCCTCCCAACAAGGCCAGCTCTTCTCGGGAACGGGAACGCCCGGCCAGGGCAGAGGCCACCACGCTGCCGGAGAGCAAGGGTACAAGGGTGAGCAGGTTGACAGGGGAGACCAAGGGCAAAAACAGCGCCTGGCCTACCACCACCACCAAGCCCAGCCCTGCCCCGTAAAAACTGCCCAGCAACAGCCCCACTGCCGGCAGGGAGCTGAACTCCAGCTTGAACAAGGCCGCCAAAAGGGGAGCGGTCAGGGAAACTATGAGGATCAACACCCGATCCCGGCGGCGCAACCCTGGCCGCAAGCGTTGCTGCAGAGGCACAAAGACAGCCAGGCCCAGGCCCATCACGCCGGCCACCCCCACCAAGCCCCAGACGTTGATCCCGCGCTGGGTGAGCCCAAAGTGGTCCAAGATGAGAAAAATTTCGGGAGTGATGAGCTGATCTGCTCGCACGATCACCTGGTTCTCGGCAACCGAGATCAGAACCGGCTCGACTTTTTCCAGCTCGGCGCGGATGCGCTGCTCGGTGCGCTGGGGATCCACCTCCACGTTGGGAATGAGCACCTGCTGCAGCCACTGATAGACCAGGGCCTGCAGCTCCTGTCGTTGGGCGGCGCTGCCCGGAAAAATCAAATCGTCCAGTTGGGCTTGGATCCCTTCGGCGCGAACTTCGCGGGGCAGGCCATCCACAATCCCTATCTTCTGCAGGCGCTCCAAGACCCGCCGGCTCAAGGTTTGCAAATGCTGCCAATCCGCATCTGCCAAATTGAGAACTGTGGCCGGAACAGGGGGGGTGAGCTGCTCCAGAGCCGGCAAAGCTGCCCGATAGCGCTGCTGCGCCGCTTCCACCTGGGCAATCAACTGGGTATAGGGATCCGTCGCCGCCATCTGGGTGGCCGATCCGTCCAACCAGACCCGCTGCCAAACCTCGACAAGCTCTTGCTTGGCCCGCTGCTCCGGAGGAAGCTGCTCCGGTCGCCCCGAAGAAGGCTCTTCCAAAGGAGATGGGGTGGCTGCACGGGCGCGGATGGCCTCTTGTCGGGCGCGAGCCTGAAGGAGTTCCCACTCCTCTGGGGAAAGCTGGCGCAGATAGATCTGCGTTGGCAGAGACAGCAACTGGACAGAAACATAGGGCAGAGAACCTGCCTCTTGGCGGATGGCCTCCACCTCAGCCAGGAGAGCCTCCAGATTTTGCCGCATGCTGTCGTTGGCGGTGCTGTTGATTTTGAGGGCCTGAACCACCCGCCGCCGCGCCTCAGCTTGTCGGGCCTGGGTAGCCTCCACATCTTCGATCTCCGCCGCAGCAGGGGCGAGAAACGTCTGCGGAGAACGGCTGCCGACGGTCAGTTGTGGTTCGTTGTAGTAGCGGATCCCGTGGACGGCAGTGAGGGAGAGAAGCGCGAGGGCATAGCCGGCAATCCGCTCCGAAAGGGGGGGCCTGCTCTTTCGAGGGGAAGCTGCCTGGCGTCGCCGAGTCCAGTGTTCCGCGTTCGCGTCGGTGGCGCGAAGGGCTTTGGGCGTGAGCGGGTTTTTCATGGATTGGCCTGGCAGCGTCTTTCTCTTTTCTATCCCCTTTTGGCCGGGTAGCCCAGGAAGAGGATCTCAATCGCCGATGGTAATCTGCCCCACCATACCTGCTTCTGCATGGCCGGGAATAGTGCAAACCAGAGAATAGACCCCAGATTTCAGAGGAATAAATTGCCACTCCACCGAAGCGCCTGGCTTCAGCTCCAGTTCTCGGATCTGGCCCTTAATTTCCACGCCGGCCACGTCCAACTTACGGGTCCAAACGGCATCGGCAAAATCTTTGGCGCTGAAATAATGTTTCAATTGGCTGGGGTTGCTCAGGCGAAGACGGTAGAGGCTGCCGTTGTGAAAAGACAGTTCCTTGGGCGCAAACACCAACTGATTGTCGGCAGTGCCCAACTCAACCACCTTCTCCTGCGGCGTTTGTCTGGAGAGATCCCGCGCCTGCGCCAGGCCAGGGATCCCAATCATGAGGGCCGATAGCCAGATTCCCAGCACCAGGAAATGACAGAACCTGTTTAACATTGCAACAACGAGGAGAGAGGAAAGAGCAAAGAGAAAAGAGCAACGAGGAGAGAGAAAAGAGCAAAGAGAAGAGATTTCTCCTTCTCACTTCTCACTCCTCCCTTCTCACTCCTCTGCGAGTAGCCTGGAAACTCAAGATAGCATCTCTAGGCGGAGAGGTTTTGATTCCCTTCTGCCCTGTCTAGCCATCCACATCCTCGTAGAGCCGCACGGCTGGGGCTTCCTCTCCGTCTTTCCTTATTTCAAGGGCTACCGCAGCGGCGTAGCCACCGGCAACCTGAAGCGGTAAGGTCACCCAGCGGGAGTCCCCGTCCAAAGCTCTGGAGCCGGCCAGACCTCTGCCCGTTCCCTTCAGGAGCGCCTCCTTTTGTGTCCACATTTGAAAGAAAAGGGCATCTCGCTCTGGAGCTGGACAGCTGGCCAAACGGCCCTGCTCGGCAGCCGAAAAATAGCGTTGGGCGATGCGCTGCCAGCGGAGCACAGGTCGAACCCATTCCAGATCCACTCCAATGCGGTATTGCCATCTCAGGCCGATCAGGACGCGCTCGTGGGAGTGGCTGAGGTTAAACTGCAGCGGCAGGGGTGGATCCCGCCAGTAGGGTTTGCCGGTAGAACTGTGGTCGAGGGGGATCCCCTGGGGCGGAATGCCGCTGTAGCGGCTAAGCAAGCTCCGCAACCCAAGACGACCGGCCAGAAAGCGGCGCCGATCTGCCGGCAGTTGTAAACGCTCTGCCCGCCGACATTCTTCAGGGGAAAGAAGGCCGAGCTGGGGGAGCAACTTCTCCAACGGGGGGACTGTCTGCAGCCAAAGGTGCACCTCTGACTTTCCCGACAACGGCTGCAGGGATCCCACTGTGGCGACTGCTACCTCGCTGAAGTTGGATCCAGACAACTCTGAAAACTGAGGATAGGGTAACATGGCCTTGAATTGGTGGAGTTGGCAACACCACCCAGACAGTACACCCTTTCCTGTACGCGCTCGCGAGGCCTGGTCTGACCTGATGCCCTCCTTCCACTATCCCCCCCGTCCTGACCGTGTCCGCGCAGCTCGTCAGCAGGCCATTCGTCAGGGGATCCTCTGGCTGTTGTTGGGGTTCACGGCTGTGTTGGCGGGTTCTGCCGGTGCCCTCTTGGCCGTGATGTTGCCCCGTCAGGTGATCCCAACTTCCCTCACACCTGCAGAACAAGAAGCCTTCCGTCCCGATGCCTTACGGGCTGCGGCTCTGGATCGCTCGTTGCATATCCTCATTCTCGGCACGGACAACCCGGATCCCACCCTGCCCTTGCCCACAGAGCGAGATCGCTTCCACACCCGCAGCGACACCATTCTCTTGGCCCGCTTTGATCCCCAGGCGCGGCGGATTACCGTTTTGTCCATCCCCCGCGACACTCGTGTGCGCTTGCCTGGCTTTGGCGTGACCAAGATCAATGCTGCCAACTTGGCAGGGGGCCCGGCGCTGACGGCTCAGGTGGTCAGCCACTTGATGGGTGGGATCCCGATTGACCGCTACATTCGCCTCAATACCGACGCTCTGGAAGAGCTGATCGATGCGGTGGGCGGCGTGGAAATCTACGTGCCGGAACCGATGCAATACGTGGATCACACCCAGCAGTTGTTCATCCACCTGGAGCCCGGCTGGCAACGCCTCAACGGGGAACAAGCCCACCACTTTGCCCGCTTTCGCCGCGATCACCTGGGATTGGGGGATATCGGTCGGGTGCAACGGCAACAGGAATTGCTGCGGGCCCTGAGCCGGGAACTGCTCTCCCCTGCTGTCTGGCCGCGGATCCCAAAGATTTTGCAGGTTATCCGCACCAACCTCGATACCAACCTCACCTGGGAAGAGGTTCTGAGCTTGGCCAAGTTTGTCCTCACCTCTGGGGGCGATCGCATCGACCTGGTGCTGCTGCCGGGCCGCTTCAGTCAGCCGGGAGAATTCTCCACCAGCTACTGGCTGCCGGATCCAGCCGGGATCCGACGGGTGGCCGTCTCCCACTTTGGCCTGGAGGCAGAGGTAGCCCGCATTCCTCCACACCGCCTGCGCATAGCCGTGCAAAACGCAACCGGAGAGCCGGGGATGGCCCGCCGTATGGTGCAAGAATTGGTGAGGCAAGGATACGTCCATGCTTTTGCTGTGGAAGACAGCACCCAGGTGCTGCAGCAAACGGAGATCCTCGCCCAGAGCGGGGATCGCGAGGGGGCTAAACAGATCCGCGCCGCCATTGGCCTGGGAGAAGTGCGGGTAGAATCTACTGGCGTTCTCAACTCCGACGTCACCATTCGGATCGGCCAGGATTGGGCTCAACAGTTGGCTTTGGATGAAGCGCTCCGCGCCGCTGACGCCAACGGCCAAACCCAAGCTCCGCCCGGAGCCGCTCAGCTCTAGAGAGCCGGTTCGGTTGCGAGTGCGGATTTCCGAAAAAGAGCCTGCTTGTCGGGGACTTTTCGGTCTCTGTAGATTAGCACTGAGCTTGTTTGAGTGCTGAGCCACCTATGACCGTGCTGGAACAGGGATCCATCACCATCCACACCGAGAACATCTTTCCCATCATCAAGCAGTCTCTCTACTCGGATCGAGAGATCTTCTTGCGGGAGCTGATCTCCAATGCTGCTGATGCCATCACCAAGCTGAAGATGGCCAGCCTTGCCGGCGAAGTGGCAGATCTCCCAGAGCCGGAGATTACGATTGCCCTCAACAAGGAGGCCAAGACCTTAGCGGTGGCCGATAACGGCATTGGCATGACTGCCGAGGAAGTGAAAAAATACATCAACCAGGTGGCTTTTTCCAGCGCTGAAGAGTTCATTCAAAAGTACAAGGGCAAAGACGCAGAGCAAGCAATCATTGGCCACTTTGGTCTAGGATTCTACTCCTCTTTTATGGTGTCGCAGCGGGTGGAGATCGACACCCTCTCCTATCGGCCCGGCAGCACGCCGGTGAAGTGGGCTTGTGACGGCACCACTACTTTTACCCTCTCCGATTCTGAGCGCTCCAGCATCGGCACCACCGTTACCCTTTACATCACCCCCGAAAACGAAGAATACCTGGAGCCAAGCCGCATTCGGGAATTGGTTCGTAAATACTGCGATTTCATCCCCGTTCCCATCAAGTTAAACGGGGAAGTGATCAACAAGCAAAAGCCCCTGTGGAGAACTTCACCTTCCGAACTCAAAGATGAGGATTACCTAGAGTTTTATCGCTACCTCTATCCCTTCCAAGAGGATCCCCACTTCTGGGTACACATCAACACCGACTATCCCTTCATCGTGCAAGGGATCCTCTATTTCCCCAAGTTGCGCCCGGATATTGATCCCACCAAGGGTCAAGTCAAGCTGTTCTGCAATCAAGTCTTTGTCCAAGATAACTGTGAGGAAGTTATCCCCAAGTTCCTCCTACCTCTGCGGGGGGCCATCGACAGTCCGGATATTCCCCTCAACGTCTCTCGCAGCTTCTTGCAAAATGACCGCACCGTAAGACGCATTGGGGATCACGTTGCCAAAAAGGTGGCGGATCGTCTCAATGAACTGTACAGGGAAGATTACGAAAAATACGTCAAGGTCTGGCCCGACATCAGCCTCTTTATGAAGTTTGGGGCGATGAACAACGACAAGTTCTTTGCCCAGATTAAGGATATTCTCATTTTCCGAGTGGCCGGATCCCCTGCTGACAAACCCGAATATGTGACCCTGAAAGCGTACCTGGAGCGCACCCGCGACAAGCAAAACAAGCGAGTTTACTACGCCACCGATGAGGCTGCCCAGAGTGCCTACATCGATCTCCACCGCTCTCAAGGACTGGAAGTGATCATGCTGGATAGCTGGATCGACAGCCACTTCAGCAGCTTTTTGGAGCGGGAATACAAAGAAGAAGGGATCCAATTTAAGCGGGTAGATTCTGAGCTGGACGAAACGCTGGTAGATAAAGACAAAGCCGCCGAAATTGTTGACCCGGTAACGCAAAAAACCCGCAGCCAAAAGTTGATCGATCTCTTTCGGCAGGCCCTGGGCAAAGACAAGTTGCAGATCAAAGCAGAAGCTCTTAAATCAGAGTCGGTTCCGGCCATGATCTTGCTGCCGGAGACGCTGCGGCGCCTGCAGGAGCTCAACGCCGTCATCCAGCAAAAGCCGCTGGAGTTTCTGGAAGAGCACACCCTGGTTCTGAACACGGCCCATCCCCTCATCCAAAACCTGCAATCTCTTGCCGATCGGGGGCGGGATCCCGACTTGGTTCACCTCATCTGCAATCACATCTACGATTTGGCTTTGATTACCCAGAAAAGCTTTGACCCGGCAGCCGCGCGGGCCTTTGTGCAGCGCTCCAACGAAGTGCTGACTCGGCTCACCCGCCCTCAATAGGCAGCGCTGTCCAGGGTAGACTGCAGGGCTTCCGCTCCACCGGGCAGAGACGGACGGGATCCGGCCCCGTTGCCGCTGTGGCTGTAGCTGCCTTGGAGCACGGGGGCAACTTGGCGCATCAGCGTCGCCATCTCCAGGGCACTCATGGCGTATTCCCAACCTTTGTTGCTCTTGACCCCGGCCCGCTCCAGAGCCTGCTGCAGGGTATCGGCGGTGATGATCCCGAAAATAACCGGCACTCCGGTACGAAATCCTGCCGCCGCAATGCCTTTGGAGACCTCCGCCGCCACATAGTCGAAGTGGGGAGTTTGCCCGCGAATCACTGCCCCCAGACAGATGATGGCATCATAACGGCGAGATTGGGCCAGTTGGTGGGCCAGCAAAGGCACCTCAAAACTGCCGGGCACCCAGTAGTAGTCCACTTGCTTGCTCTCCGGGCCGACATCCACACCATGCCGCTTCAGCGCGTCCTGGCACCCTTCTAACAATTTGCCGGTGATTAGGTCGTTAAACCGACCGATGACGATGGCTAGACGCAGATCCTCCGTCTGAACAAAATTGCCCTCGTAAACTGCCATCTGCGCTGCTCCAGACCTACCCAAGAGAAGAACAAGCGGAAAACCACGCTCTCCCATCCTAATTCACTGAGGGAGCACGGCGCAGACGCCCCGGCCTTCATGCCCAGAGGTACTGCTCGAAACGATGGCTTGCTGGCCCTCTTAGCATTCAACTTCCACCCCGCCTTGGCAACCATCTGGGCTGACTCAAAAGCGGGAAGGAACATCAACGGGTAATTGTTGGCCAGGGGAGAATTTTCCCATTGCTGCGCAACCCTGGGCGAATACAAATGGCGGTGTTTGTCTTCCTGGCCGTTTCTTTTGATAAAGATCTATTTTTGTGCGGAAAGACACACCTCTACCTGAGGCCAAGACCTAGCTTGGGTACATGACACAGCCGCTTTCTGAAATTGCCCGCGCCCAAGGGATCGGCTACTTTCTGCTCTCTTTTACCGACCTGCTTGGGATCCAACGGGCCAAGCTGGTGCCTGCCTCAGCTATCGACTTCATGGCAGAGGGTCAGGCTGGATTTGCCGGGTTTGCCGCCTGGTTGGACTTGACTCCAGCGGATCCCGATGTGTTTGCCCAGCCGGAGCGCGAGCGCCTGTTTCAACTGCCCTGGCAGCCGGAAGTGGCCTGGATGCCTGCCGATCTAGTCCAGGTCAACGGGGATCCCTTGCCACAAACCCCCCGCTGGGTGTTGAAGCAGGTGTTATCCCAAGCAGAAGCTATGGGCTTTCAAGTCAAGACGGGGATCGAATGCGAGTTCATGCTTCTGTCGCCCGAAGAGTGGGCCATTTCCGATGAGCGCGACCAGCAGGCCAAGCCCTGCTATGACCAGCAAAGTTTGATGCGGCGTTTTTCGGTGATCCGGGACATCTGCGATGGCATGCAGAAGCTGGGCTGGGATCCCTATCAAAACGATCACGAAGATGCCAACGGCCAATTTGAAATGAACTGGCGGTTTGACGATGCCCTAGTTACGGCTGATCGCCACGCCTTTTTCAAATACATGGTGAAAAGCATTGCCGAAAAGCATGGCTATCGAGCTA
>AFSR01000236.1_pt1 | contig 30060 bp, 24 predicted proteins | sample 296848 | NCBI WGS metagenome assembly AFSR01 (sample SAMN02954305, study PRJNA68063) | hot springs metagenome | biome: terrestrial; feature: Mushroom and Octopus hot springs; material: microbial mat core samples; isolation source: Yellowstone National Park Mushroom and Octopus hot springs ...
AATCTGAAAGACGCGGGCCACCAGGGGGATTGCTTCTCCCTTGAGGCCGTCGGGATAGCCGCTGCCGTCCCAGCGCTCGTGGTGGTGGCGGATAAGGGGCAGCACATCCCTCATGGTGCGCAAGGGGCGGCAGATTTCCTCTCCAATTAGGACGTGGGATTTCATCACCTCCCACTCTTCCGGCGTGTGCTTGCCCGTTTTGCCCAAGATGGCGTCGGGTATGCCCACTTTGCCGATGTCGTGCAGGTAACCTCCCCAGGTCAGCACCTTGATCAGGGGACGGGGTAGCTGGAGAAACTCGCCAAAGCTCTTGGCCAGGGCTGCCAGCCGCTCGCAGTGATCCCCGGTGGTCGGATCCCGGCTTTCTACACTGCGGGCAATGGCAAATAAAACCTGGGCGGCATGATCCAAGTCTTCATTGAGATGCTTCTGGCGAACGAGGGAGCGCACCCGCGCCAGCAACTCGGACTCGTCAAAGGGCTTGCTCAAGAAGTCGTCTGCCCCCGCCTCAATCCCGCGCAGGCGATTTTTGCGGTCGCTGGCCGCTGCAATCAACACCACCGGGATCAGGCGTGTCTCTTCATCAGCCTTGATGCGCCGACAGACCTCGAATCCGTCCAACCCCGGCATCATCACATCCAACAGGACCAGATCCGGCTGCAAGCTTGGCAGCATCTGCAGGGCTTGCTGGCCGTTTTCCGCCTCGCTGACGCGATAACCAATGCTCTCCAACAGATCCCCCAGCAACAGGCGACTGTGGGGCTGATCGTCCACGATGAGGAGATGGCCCGCCGGCTCCTGCTCTCCAAAAGGTGCTATCTCAGGGATCCCAACCCTCACGGGCCTCTCAGCTTGGGCGGATTGCATCTTGGTAGAGACTACTCCTAGCTCACCGCTTCCACCGTAATTTCAGCTCCCAATTGCAAGCATCCGCCTTTCCACTGAACTTGCCAGGGCCTCAAGCCGCCGCCAATCCCTTAAAACACGGGTAAATAAGGGGATTTTTTCTGTCGCAATTCCCTCGCTAGGGATCCCATTCCTCGGCCACAATGGGGATAATGGAGGTAGTCTTGGCTACGTTTTTGGCACCCGTTTTGACTTTACCATGCCGTCTTTTTCCTCTGAGTCTCTGCAGGAGCAGGTGCGCCGCATCGATGACCAGCTTTCCCGCCGATCCCTGGAGCTAGACCCGGCAGGCTACTTTGTCATCTATGTGGATCGGCAGCAGCAGCTCATTTGCGCTAAGTACTACAGCACTGTGATCAACGAGCGGGGGCTGGCCACCGACCCGGAGACTGGAGCGGTGATCCCCGCGCGGGGGCCGGTCAATCGCTCCCCGCAGCGGGTGTACGTTGGCCGGACGGCCAAAGAGTTGTGCGTCCAGATTTTTGAAAAAGAAAGCGAAAAGGTCGTCTCTCAGCTCAGCCACGCCGCCTACCTGGGGCGGGAGTTTCAGAAGGCAGAGGCGGCCCTGCTCTCTGGCGAAGAGTACGTGCAGGACTAAGACCAAGCTCGCTGCAGGAGGCCAGCCTATGGCAGAATCGAGCCAGCTTGCCGTGACCAAGATCACTGCAGGGCAAGCTCGGCCATGGACGACAAGGTTAAGCCGGGAGCCATTCTGCGGGGACGCTACGAAATCCTCGGCCTTCTGGGGCAAGGAGGGTTTGGGGTTACCTACAAGGCGGTGGATCGCGACACTTTCAACACTCCCTGCGTGGTCAAGCGCCTGCGCCCGCTCTCGACGGATCCCTACACCCTGGCCACGGCGCGCAAGCTGTTGGAACGGGAGGCCAAGGTTCTCAACCGGCTCAACAACTACGACCGGGTACCTCGCCTCTTGGCCCACTTCGAGCAGGATCAGGAGTTCTATTTAGTCGAGGAGTTCATTGCCGGGCACGACCTCACCCACGAGCTGGTAGACGGCAAGCCGCTCAGCGAGCCAGAGGTCGTGCAACTCCTGTGGGAAGTTCTCGAGATCCTGCGCCATGTCCACGCCCACCAGATCCTGCACCGGGACATCAAGCCGGCCAACCTGATGCGCCGCGACTTCGACGGCAAGTTGGTGTTGATTGACTTTGGGGCGGTGAAGGAGGTGGGGAGATTGGTTAGCCACGCCCCCGGTCAAACCCAGGTGGCGACGGTAATCGGCTCGGTGGGCTACATAGCCCCAGAACAGCTTGGCGGCAAGCCCCAACCCTGCAGCGATATCTACTCGGTGGGGGTGCTGGCCATCCAAGCGTTGACTGGCCGTCCCCCCACCAAGATCCGGGACGATCCCCGCACCGGCCAGCTGCTTTGGCGGGATCTGGTGCCAGTTAGCAAGGAGCTGGCCGAGATTGTAGATCGCATGATCTGTCCCCGCTGGCAGGAGCGCTTCCAGTCGGCGGCTGAGGTGATGGAGGCGCTGCGGCCTCTCCTGCCTACCCCCCCCGAAGGTGTAGCGCCTGCTCTTTCCCAGCTTTCGGTGGATCAACTCTTGGCGATGCGCTTGGTAACCCGCGGCCAGGAAAAAGCTCGCCAAGGGGATCTGCAGGGAGCAATTGCCGACTACACCCTGGCCATTCAACTGGATCCCCAGAATGGCCGCGCCTATAGCCAGCGGGGCAGCGCCCGCTACAAAAGTGGCGACTGGGCAGGAGCTGTGGAGGATTTCACCCAGGCCATTCAACTGACAGGGGATGCCCGCACCTATTTCAACCGCGGCATCGCTCGCTATCGGCTGGGGAACTATGAGGGAGCAGTTGCTGATTACACGCACGCCCTCCGTCTCGACCCTCACTGGGCCCTGGCCTACTACAGCCGCGGCAATGCCTACCGGCAGCTCGATCAGCCGCAGCAAGCCATCGAGGACTATTCCCGCGCCCTTGAGCTCAACCCCGAGGAAGTACGGGCCTACTTTAACCGCGGCGTGGTGCGCGGCCAGTTGGGAGATGCGCAAGGGGCTGTAGCCGATTTTTCCGAGGTCCTCCGACGGGATCCCCAAGATACGGAAGCTTATTTCAACCGGGGCGTAGCACGGGCGCAGTTGCTGGACTTTCAGGGAGCCATTGAGGACTACACCCAGGCGCTGCAGTTGGATCCCGGCCACCCCAAGGCCTGTTACCGCCGCGGTCTAGCCCGGCAGGCGTTGGGGGATCTGCAAGGGGCCATTACTGATTTTTCCCAGGCCATTGCGCTGAGGGCTACGCAGGGGGAGGAGCCTTCGGGAGCCGTGGCGGCAGCTCAAGCGGAGCTCTATCTGCAGCGGGCTGTAGCCTACCTGGGCAACAACGCCCTGGAGGCAGCGCTGGCTGACTGCGAACAGGCGCTCCGCCTTAACCCTGCCCTGGCGCTAGCCCATTTCTACCGGGGGCTGGCCCGCCAGGAGTTGGGGGATCCGGCAGGCGCTTTGGCCGACTTCAACCGCGCCCTGGAGTTGGATCCCCGGCTGGCCAAGGCCTACCTCAAGCGTGGGATTGCCCATCTGGAGCTGGGTCACCTGGAAGCGGCTCTGGCAGACTTGAATCAGGCCATTGCTTTGGATGCCAGCGATGTCGGCGCCCGCAGCAGCCGCGGGCAGGTCCACCGGCTTTTGGGGGATCCCTTGGCGGCCCTGCAGGACTACACGGCTGCCCTGGAGCGGGATCCCCGCAACCCGCAGCTCTACTTCGACCGCGGCCAGATCTACTTTGAGCAAGAAGATTGGGCAGCAGCCTGTGAGGATTTCTCCCAGGCGCTGCAGTGGGCAGGCCAGCCGGGGGGCCCCCATGGGCTGGATCTGATGGCTCGTATCCACTTGTACCGGGGCATGGCGCGGCAGCGGCTGGAAGACTGGCAGGGAGCGCTGGCCGATTTCACGGCCTTGATCCAAGAGCAGCCGCAGGCTTCCCAGGGATTTGCCCTGCGGGCAGCGGTACACCTAGTCTTGGGAGACGAGGAGGCAGCGTTGGCTGATCTCGACCGGGCCATAGGCTGCAACCGCGACTGGGGGCTGGCGGATGCGGCGCTGGCCTACCGGCAGCGGGGGGATCTCCACCGCCAGGCCAACCGGCTGCAGCAGGCCATTGCCGACTACACCCAGGTCCTGGCCTTGAACCCGCAGGAGCGCCACGCCCTCCTCTGGCGGGCTCTCCTTTGGGATCAGGCGGGGGAAATAGAGAGGGCCCTGGCCGATTACACCCAGCTCCTGCAACTGGAGCCAGATCCGCAGACGCGCCTCTGGGCCTTGAACAACCGCGGCTGGGCCTACGCCCAACAGGGAGATTTTGCGGCAGCTATCCGCGACTACACGCAGGTTCTCGAACGGGATCCCAGCCACATCAAAGCCCACTGCAACCGTGCCCTAGCCCGCGCTGCCGTTGGTGACTGGCAAGGAGCCTGTCAGGACTTCCAAACTGCTCTCCAGTTGCAAGGATACGAGGGTCGCCTTTGGGAAGAAGAGACTCACTCCCTAGGCAGCTCTTAGCGATCCTCTACCCTGAGCCTAACTTGCTCCCGTCGCTCCTCGAAGTCGCTCACCAGCAGCCTTACCTTGAGCTGCCATTCTCCCGCTAAGGGCAAGAGGACATCTTCCACCTCAAACTGGCCAGGTTCTCTTGGCAGCGCCTGGCGGCGCAGAGGCGGGATCCCACGTGCGGGGAGGTCAAACTCCAGGCTCAGCTCCTGGGCGGGGATCCCCTTAACTTCCACTTGGATGCGGTTGTTGCCAGGGCGGCAGGGCAGGATCTGCAGGCGGAGGCTGCCTTCCGGCCAGCTCAATGTCTCTTGGCAAGCCGGTCCCGCTCCTTGGCCAGGAGGGGCTTGGGCCACCAGAAAGCTGGTCAAGGCCAGCACCAGAACTAGCCCCACCAACTCCAGGCGGACAATTTGGCGCAGGGATCGGCCCGCCGACCAAACCCCCTCTCGCAACGCCGGCAGCAGCCGCAACTTGTTGTGGGCGCCCAAACCCACGATCATCAGCACCAGCAACAGCTTCGCCCAGAGGTACTGCCCGTAGGGGTGCTCCCAGTCCCAGCCGCGGTGGATCCCGCCCATCCCCACTCCCGCCAGCACCAGCCCCGGCACAGCCCAGGTGGCCACATCGGAAAATCGTTGGATGACACCTGCCGATTGGGAAGTCCATTCAAGGACTCCGTCCCGCTGGCGCAATCGGCTCAACAGGCGCTCCACCCCCCACAGCCCCCCCAACCAAAAAGCCGAGCCGGCCAGGTGCAGCCCCAAGAGGGCCATCGTCCCTGCTGGATACTCGCTGGTGAGGGCATGGCCGATGGGCAAAAACGACCCTATCACCGCCACCGACCCCAGGCCGTTGGCCCAGCGGGGCCCGCCCTCGCAGGCCCAGATCAGGATCCCCAGCCCCACCAGCCGCAGCCCTGTGCCCCATCCGTAGGGAGAGATGAGCACGCTCAGCAGCTCTGGCCCGGCAAAGTGGGGGTAGAGCTGGGCCAAATGCAAACCCAAAGCCACCAGCGTCAGGCTGAGGGTGAGCCAGGCGGCAGCAAAAGCCCAGGCCTCAGCAGAGAGCTCTATTTCATCGGCAGTGCCCGACCGCCCCCGCACCAGCCGCCACCAGCCCAGCACGCCGACAACAAACAGGCTGCCCAGGTAGATCCCCCAGCGCACCCCCACCAGCGGCCAATAGAAGGGATCCCCCGCTTGGGCTGCCCTCGCCGCTCGCAACAGCTCCGGATCCGCCGCCCCCACCAGGAAGACAAACGAGCCCCCTACCGGATGAGAGTCGGCAGAGATGGCCCGCCAACTGACGATGTAAACCCCCTCCGGCATCTCCGCAGGCAAATCTCCCTGGGGCGCGTTGCCGCTGCTAACCAAGTTTTCCAGGGGCAGCACCTGGCCGTTGCTGTCCAGCACCTGGAGCTGCGTGAGCTGCACGGGTTCATTGAAGACCAGCCGCACCTGCGCCGGGGCTTCCTGCAGCATCGCCCCATCTTCGGGAAAGGTGGAGAGCAAGCTGGCGTGGGCAAAAACGGGTCGGATCCCGCCCACCCACAGCAGGGCGCACAAGAGACCCACCCGAATCCAGAAGAGGATAGACATCATCCCAACGGCAAACCCGGCTAGCGAGCGCCATGCCCGTGGCTGTGTCCATGCCCGTGGCCGTGGGTCTCTCCTTTGCCCGTCAGCTTCAGCAGGGGTGCTGGCTCCGGCAAGCTATGGGGATCCTCCCCCGGCTGCGCCACCTGGATCCAGCGGTACATGCCTTGCTCACATTCCTGGATAACCGGGATGGGGAGGGTCTCGCCGGGGCGATCCGGCAACCTGAGAAGGATACTGAACTCATCCATAAACTCATCCGGCAGCGAGCCGCCGCTCCAGATCACCTCGGCCACCGTTTCGGTGATCATCTTCCCGTGGGACTCGTAAGGTTTGTCCAGCGGCTTTTTCACCGTCTCAATTTTCCACAGGGGATGCACCATCGGCTTCACCGAGGTCGCCCCTTCCGGGATCTGCACCCGCAGGCGAATGGTGGGGGATCCATCGCAGCCATGGGGCACGCGGAAGGTGAGCTTGGCAACGCTGCCCGCCGGGGCCTCTTTGGGATGGACGGTTACATGGGCCCAAGCAGAAGCAAGGGGCAAAACGCTCATCCCCAGCGCAAGCAGAGATTTCTTGGCCAAGGCCAAGTAACTTTGCAAACTGAACATTGCAAACGCTCCTTAACAACGCTAGGTGGAAAGAGAACCAGGCAGGGTCTGGCTGGCAAAACCTATGGATGGTGATGGGATCCGTGGGATTCGGTTACGCTCATGCTGTGCTGACCCCAACTGGAGAGGCCCATGGACACCAGGCCGGCGCTGGCCAGGCCCATCGACACCAGCCCAAAAGAGAGGGCGCCCATCGCCACCAGGCCAATGGAGAGAATGCCGTGGGTCACCACGCCTATGGCCACCACCCCGTGGGCGGAGATGCCGACGGCCACCAAACCATGCGCCCCCACACCAACCGACAAGATTTTGCGGCGGGATCCCTGTGCTCCACAGCCCTGCTCCTGCGGCACCGGGGCGACAGAATTTTTCGGAGCCAAGGTCAGATCTTGAGTCCTCTCCTGAGCCATCAGCCTTTGCTCCAGTTGTGCTCAGCCCGGTCGAGAACATAGGCGGCCACGGCTTCGATTTCTTCTGGTTTGAGGAGCTTGCCAAAAGCGGGCATGGCCCCTTTGCCGTTGCGCACCTGGGCTTGGATCAGCTCAGGGGTATCCACGTGGTACTCGTGCAGGGCAGCCAGGGAAAGGTTTTTCGCCGCCACCAGAGTGTTGCGACCGTTCAAGTGACAGCCCACACACTTGGCCTGAAAGACCTTGGCACCCAAAGCCAAATCCGGTTCCGCAGAAGCCACCTGCGGGCCCCAGAAGACGGCGGCGCCGACCAGCAAAAGGAGCAAGAAAAACTTGATGATCCGCATTTTCCTCTCAACAATCTGCAAAAAACCGCTCATGGAAAAATCCAGCTTTTGAAGCTAGACCATTATCTCCACTAGGTCAGGTTAGGTCAAAAGACAGCCTGTCAACTCCCCTGCAGGTACCATAGGGTGCAGGATCCCCAGGGCCATGAGCAGTCTGCCGCCGGAGTTCATCCAGTTGGTGCGCCAGAAGGCCGACATCGTCGAGGTGGTGGCCGAAAAGGTGGTGTTGCGCAAGCAGGGCAAGAATTTCGTCGGCCTCTGCCCTTTCCACAACGACCACAAGCCCAGCTTTCAGGTCAGCCCCAGCAAGCAGATCTACAAGTGCTTTGCCTGCGGGGCGGGGGGAGATGTCATCCGCTTTGTCAGCCAGATAGAGGGCCTTTCCTTTGCCGAGGCGGTGCGCCACCTGGCCCGCCGCTACCATGTGCCGGAGCCCAAGGGATCCCTCTCCCAGGACTACGAGCGCCAACTCTCCCACCGGGAAAAGCTGCTGGAGATTTTGGCCCTGGCTGCCGATTTCTATCGGCATGCTCTCCGCTCCCAGATAGGATCCGCCGCCCGCCAGTACCTGCACAGCCGCCGCCTGAGCGAAGAGACCTTGCAAAAATTTCAAATCGGCTTTGCTCCCCCCGGCTGGCACTCGCTCTACGAGTACCTGGTCAACCAAAAGCGCCAGCCGGTCAAACTTCTAGAAGAAGCCGGCTTGCTGGTGCCGCGCCAGCAGGGATCCGGCCATTACGACCGCTTCCGCAACCGCATCATGCTGCCCATTTTCGATTTGCAGGGGCGGGTCATTGGCTTTGCCGGCAGAGCCCTGGGAGAGGAGCAGCCCAAGTACCTCAACTCCCCGGAAACGGAACTTTTCAACAAGGGCCAGGTGGTCTATGGTCTCAACTTTGCCCGCGAGGCCATTGCCAAAGCCGACCAAGTCTTGGTGGTGGAAGGCTATTTCGATGTCATCGCCCTGCACCAAGCCGGCATCGCCTATGCCGTAGCCGCGATGGGCACAGCCTTGACGCCGCACCAGGTCAAGACTCTGCTGCGCTATACCCAGTCCAAGCGGCTGATTCTCAACTTCGATGCCGACCGCGCTGGGTTGAATGCCGCCATGCGGGCTGTTCAAGCCGTTGAGGAGCAGGCGCGGCGGGGGGAAATCGAGCTGCGCATCCTCACCCTTCCTGCCGGGAAAGATGCCGACGAGTTCCTGCGGCAGCACTCGGTCTCCGCATTTGAGGCCCTGCTGGCTCAGGCTCCCCTGTGGCTAGATTGGCAAATTGACCAGGTGCTGGCCGGTCGGGATCTCGCTCAAGGTGCCGATTTCCAACAGGCCTATCAGGCGCTGGTACAACTGCTGGCTGGTTTGGGCGGGCAATGGCGCTCTCTGTACATCCACAAAGTGGCGGAATTGCTCAGCCGGGGCAACGCTCGCCTCTGCCGCGATCTGGAAGAGGACCTGCGCCGGGCCGTGCGCCAGTACCGCTGGTCCAAACCCCGGCAACTTGCTGCCCCCAAGGGATGCAAACTTTTGCAATCGGAGTCCCACCTTCTGCAGATCTTTTTGCACTTTGCCGAGTACCGCCGCGAGATCCGCCAAACCTTGATGGAGCGGGAGCTGCAGTTTAGCTTCCGTCCCCACCGGGAGCTGTGGCAGCGGATCTTGGAGCTGCTCTCGGCCCAGCCGGAGCTGGAAGACCAGGGAGAGGGTCTCCTGACCGCCCTGCGCACCCTCTGCGCCCAAGACGAGGACCTCAACGAGCGCCTCAGCCACCTGCTCTGGCTGGACGAAAATACCCGCTTGGCCCTGATGCGTCCGCGCCTGGTGGTGCGGGCTGCCTTGGCCAACATGGAGTTGGAAATTCGCCAGAAGCGCTACCGCTACTGGACGCAGCTCTGGGATCAGGCCTTTTCCGAGGGCAACACCGCTCTGGCTGCCCAGTACCAGGCCAGCATTCAACAGGAATATCAGGCTATTCAGGCCTTGCAGCGCCAGGTGCAACTCAACCTGGAAGACCTGCTGGAGGCACCGCTGGCTGAAGACTAGGGGGGCTCTTCTCCCTAAGGGAGCGGGGCAGGGGGTGAGGGCCCAGCAAAGCGCGCTGGCGAGAGGCTGGGGAGCCACTCATCCTCTTGTCCATAGGCCTGCTGGGCAAAGCGGCGAGCCAGGGCCGGCAGGATGGCCAAAGGGCTGCTGAAGCCGGAGAAGAGCTGCAGCCCTTCCCAGCCGGGCAGGGATCCCACCAAAGGCTGGTGATCGGCGCTGAAGGCCACCAAGCAGTGATACCACCGCCCAGGCAGGCGGGCCACCTGAGGCAGGTAGCGACCGGCCTGTTCCCGGATCTGGGCTTCGCTGGCAGCGGCATCTACCTCGGCCATGGGATCCGTCAGCACCCGACTAATCTGCCCCAGGCGAAGGCTGCCGTCGAGAAACTGCACGATCCCGACATCCAGGATGGGCGGGCAGAGCTCCTGTCCCGGCTGGTCCCAGAGGGGATCCCGGTCGGGGCGGCCAGCTTGCCGCTCCAGCTCCAAACGCTGCACGGGCGCGCCCATGACGATGGCTCTCAACCGCACCTCCGCAGGATCCAGCTCCAGGGATTCGGCGTGGGTGAAGTAGATAGGAGCCCAGATCCCGGCCTGGCGCAACAAAGCCCGTGTCCAGCCGCCGGCGCACACCACCACCTGAGCCGCTCCGCAGAAGTCGGTATCCGTCTCCACGCCCGTAATGCGCCGGCCCTGGCGCCGCAAGGCCCTTACGGTTTGCAAGAGCAGGGATCCCCCTAGGCGTTGGAAAGCCTTCTGAAAAGCCAGCGTCGTCAACCAGGGGTGGATGTGGCCATGCCGCGCCCAGAGTACACCCTCGAGGGCGGCAGGGTTTAAAAGCGGCTCTAGCTCACAGGCCGCCTCTACAGAAATTCGCTGCGGTGGGATGCGACAGTCGGCCAGATCGGCTTCCACTGCCTCCATCCTGTAGCCAGGGGCAACGGGCATGAGCAGATCCAGCTCGCGAAATTGAAGATCCGCCTCCAGCTCCTCTGACAGGGTGCGGTAGCGCTGGATCCCTTCTTCCCCCAGGGCTTTGAGCAGGGGGGTTTTCCCGGCCCAATGGGCCAGGCCACCGTAGCTGTAGCGAGTGGCACTGGACGGCAGTGCTTCCTTCTCAACGAGGAGAACGGATCCCCCCTGGCGGGCCAGCTCGTAGCTCAAGGCTGCCCCCGTGATCCCGCCGCCGACGACGATCCAATCGTAGTTGGCCATGCTGCGGCCCTGAAACCTATCTTGCGGCAGAGTGGCTCTTTCAGGGTAGCAAGCACAGCAGAACCTAAGCCGTGGCGGATACCAGCTGAGGCGGAACCCACAGAGAGCCTCCCTGAGTCCTGATCGAGTGTTCCCGCCGAAGTCGAATGGCGTTCTCTGGCGTTCATCGTGATCGATAGCGTAGCAAGGGTGAAGATATGAACGAACTACTGCAAACCATCAACCGCAGTCTTCTAGAGATGGCGTTCGGGCCGTGCGGCGCCTGGCGGGATCCGCAGCCAACCGGTGGATCCCCAGCCCTTCCCTACAAATGCTGCTGGTGCAAGTCAGCCAAGTGGGTGCTTGGGTGGCAGGGATCCTGGCAGCCAGCGTGGTGGCTTTCCCAGATCTGCGCCTGGGAGATCTGATCGGGCTGTTGGGGTTAGGGTCGGTGGCCATCGGTTTTGCTTTTCAAGATATTTTCAAGAACTTCCTGGCGGGCGTGCTGCTGCTTTTGAACGAGCCTTTTCAACTCAATGACCAGATTGTCGTCGGGGATTTTGAAGGTACAGTTGAGGAAATCAGCATTCGCTCCACCCAGATTCGCACCTACCAAGGAGAACGGGTGGTGATCCCCACCAGCCCGATCACGGTCTTAACCGATCGCCCCTTTCGCCGCACCGATCTGGAGATTGGCCTCGACTACAACACACCCCTGCCCAAAGCCTTGGAGGTGCTGCTGGAGGCGATGCAAGGCGTGGAGGGAGTGCTGGCGGAGCCCCCTTTGAGCTGGACATCGTCGGCTTTGGCGACAGCTCCATCGATTTTGTGGTGCGCTACTGGACTCGGCCTCGCAAGGCGGAGGTGCGCCGCGTCCGCACTCAGGTGATATCGCCCTCAAGCAGGCCTGTGACCGGGCCGGATTGGTCATTCCCTACCCGATTCGCACGGTGTACCTGTTCGACCAGCAGGATTTTCAGGATCACCTCCCCACTTCCAGAGCCGCCTAGGGATAGCGGGCCGGCAGCATTTGGAACCGGCTCTCCCCCAGCAACACCGCCTTGGGGTTGGGATAGGTATCTTGCAAAAGGGCGCAGGCACTCCCCGCCCTCCGGCTACTGCCTGCCAGCAGGCAAGAGTCTCATCCGTAGAGGAGCCGCTCCACCGCTGCCACAATATCTGCCGGCTGCACAATGGTGGCCGCTTCTAGCGTGCCGTTGTAGGGGGTGGGAATGTCTTGGGAGGCCAGGCGCACTACGGGCGCGTCCAGCTCGTCGAAGAGTTCTTCCATGATGCGGGCCGTCAGCTCTGCCCCAATGCCGCCCGTTTTCATGTCTTCTTCCACGATGACCACCCGGTGGGTTTTGCGCACCGAAGCAGCAATCGTCTCCATATCGAGGGGCTTGAGGGAGATCAAGTCGATCACTTCCGGATCGATCTCCTGCTCCAGCAGGGTGTCCACGGCCTTAAGCACGTGGTGGCGCATGCGCGAGTAGGTGAGGATGGTAACGTCAGATCCCGTGCGGACAACTTCCGCCTTGTCCAGGGGCAAGAGGTACTCCTCCTCCGGCAGGTCTTCTTTGAGGTTGTAGAGGAGCACATGCTCGAAAAAGAGAACGGGGTTGTCGTCGCGGATGGCCGACTTGAGCAGACCCTTGGCGTTGTAAGGGGTGGAACAGGCGACGATCTTCAGACCCGGCACTGCCTGAAAGTAAGCCTCCAGCCGCTGCGAGTGCTCGGCTCCCAATTGGCGTCCCACCCCGCCTGGCCCGCGGATCACCAGCGGGATCTTGAAGTTGCCGCCGGACGTGTAGCGCAGCATGCCGGCATTGTTGGCAATTTGGTTAAAGGCCAGGAGCAAAAAGCCCATGTTCATCCCTTCCACCACAGGCCGCAAGCCGGTCATGGCTGCCCCGATGGCCAAGCCGGTGAAGCTGTTTTCGCAAATGGGGGTATCCAGGAGGCGCATCTCCCCGTATTTGCGATATAGGTCTTTGGTGACTTTGTAGGAGCCGCCGTAGTGGCCCACATCCTCTCCCAGAACAAACACATTGGGATCCCTGGCCATCTCTTCGTCGAGGGCGGCACGCAAGGCATTGTAAAGGAAGGTCTCGGCCATAGAGGGCAACCGCTGCTCAAAAATGTTGCTAAGTTTCCATTAAACCATTTTGCCGGCAGGGATCCGCTGGCAGACAACCCGCTGGGCAGGGCACCTCGCCCCTAGGGATCCCAACCCCGGTCATGTTGCCAAAAGCACACCAAAACGGTATCAGCAGCTCTGCGAGCGCCTCGCCAAAACCCGCAAAGGCCGATTCTTTCGTTGACCCGCTCGATGCCTTGCGCCACAAGGCTTTCAGGCCTCTCACCCCCCCTCTTCGGGGCCCTTTTTTGCCGTTCCCCCTTCGGGGGGATCCCTAGAAATTGGAAACATTGAGGAGCTACCAAGCCTTCTACCATATCAGCAGGATGTTCCCCCTTCGGGGGGATCCCTAGAAATTGGAAACCTCTTCTTGAAGTGCGGGATGTATATGTACTGGACGGTAAGTTCCCCCTTCGGGGGGATCCCTAGAAATTGGAAACCTGAGTCCTTGGTTTATTCGTGGCGGCCGTGTCGAGTTCCCCCTTCGGGGGGATCCCTAGAAATTGGAAACTATTAGTGCGAAAAATAGGATGCTGCTCTGCCTTATACTTAATGTTCCCCCTTCGGGGGGATCCCTAGAAATTGGAAACGTAAAGACTGTTAGTCGCGTATGACGCTTGCGAACAATCGGGTTCCCCCTTCGGGGGGATCCCTAGAAATTGGAAACTGTAGTACAGGGGAGCGTGGGTCATGCGCTACAAGTTCCCCCTTCGGGGGGATCCCTAGAAATTGGAAACCACTAAGTATCCCATCTGGTGGTAGTCAATCCATCTGCAGTTCCCCCTTCGGGGGGATCCCTAGAAATTGGAAACCTCCCTTTTCAGGGGATCAACAACACCCAGGATTATGTTCCCCCTTCGGGGGGATCCCTAGAAATTGGAAACTTTTACGACGAAGTATCACTAGTTCGTCACTACCCCGGTTCCCCCTTCGGGGGGATCCCTAGAAATTGGAAACCCCAAGGAGGGCAGGGGAGCCCCTCGAAGATTTCATGCTGTTCCCCCTTCGGGGGGATCCCTAGAAATTGGAAACCTCGCACACCTGGATTTGCGAGGTCTTAATCTTGACGTTCCCCCTTCGGGGGGATCCCTAGAAATTGGAAGCGTCCGTAAACAAGCCCCCCTCTCGGGCGGGCATTTTCGAGTTCCCCCTTCGGGGGGATCCCTAGAAATTGGAAACCCGATGGGATTTCGGGGCAGTCCAGATGCTGCTCCCATGATGTTCCCCCTTCGGGGGGATCCCTAGAAATTGGAAACACGGGTGGTATCTGGAAGAAGTCGGGGTACTAAGCCAATTGAGTTCCCCCTTCGGGGGGATCCCTAGAAATTGGAAACAGAAAGAACACCCAGGATTTTTCCTGGGTGTTTTGGGGTGTTCCCCCTTCGGGGGGATCCCTAGAAATTGGAAACTTTGCACCTCCGGCCCGGATCCCGCAGGCCGAGGCCGACGGTTCCCCCTTCGGGGGGATCCCTAGAAATTGGAAACGATTGGGCAATCGGACGGGCATTCGGGTAGTCGGCGGTTCCCCCTTCGGGGGGATCCCTAGAAATTGGAAACGATTGGGCAATCGGACGGGCATTCGGGTAGTCGGCGGTTCCCCCTTCGGGGGGATCCCTAGAAATTGGAAACTTCCTTGCGGGGTCTTTCAAGCTAATCCAATAGGAAGTTCCCCCTTCGGGGGGATCCCTAGAAATTGGAAACTCTCCATCGCGGATTGCAATCCAATGGAAATTGAAAAGTTCCCCCTTCGGGGGGATCTCTAGAAATTGGACTAGAAATAGAAAATGAGCTTGCTGCTGCCGAAGCTAGCCCTGACATTGGGAGATCCGGCGGGGATTGGGCCAGAGATTGTGCTCAAGGCGCTGGCGGATCCCCAGGTGCAGGCCTGCGCCCAGATAACGGTGGTGGGCGAGCGGCAGGTTTTGGAAGCTACCTACTGCCTTCTGCGCCAGCGAGGGGCAACCGACCTGGCCGACCCGGCAGGGATCCCGGTGCTGGAGGGCGGCAGCGGCTTCTACCTAGAGCCGTCGCGCGTGGGCCGGGGGGATGTCGCAAGCGGGGCGGCCAGCTTTGCCTACCTGAAAACAGCTATTGAAGAAGCGCTGCGGGGCCAGTTCCAGGGGATCGTGACCGCTCCCATTGCCAAATACCTCTGGCACCAGGCGGGCTACCCCTTCCCTGGCCAAACAGAAGTTCTGGCCCAGCTCAGCGGGAGCGAGCGCTACGGCATGCTGTTTGTGGCCCGTTCTCCCCACAGCGGCTGGCAGATCCGGGTTTTGCTGGCCACCACCCACATCCCCCTGAGCCAGGTGCCCCTCACCCTTACCCCGGAGCTGGTGCGCGCGAAGTTGGACTTGCTGGTTGGATCCCTGCGTAAGCTCTTTGGGATTGTCAATCCGGTGATTGCTGTGGCTGGCCTTAACCCCCATGCTGGCGAGCAGGGGCAGCTTGGGCAGGAAGAGAAAACGTGGCTGGCGGAGCTGCTAAGAACCTATCCCCACGCCAAAATCTGGGGGCCGCTTCCCCCCGATACCATGTGGCTAGCGCCCGCCCAGGCCTGGTATGGTCAAGGAGCTCCTGCTGTGGCCGATGCCTACCTGGCTCTCTACCACGACCAAGGCCTGATCCCCGTGAAGCTGCTGGCGTTTGACCGGGCCGTCAACCTAACCCTGGGGCTGCCCTTTATTCGCACCTCCCCCGACCACGGCACTGCCTTTGACCTAGCCGGGCAGGGGGTAGCCCGCGCCGAGAGCCTCAAGCAGGCCATCCTGCTAGCAGCCGAGCTGGCCCTCAGCTCTGCCGCAGCGTCTCGATCCCTTCAGGCCCAGCGATAATGGCCTCCGTGGCCATGCCGATAAACAGGCCGTGCTCCACCACCCCCACCGTTCCCTTGAGCTGCTCGGCCAGCTTGGCCGGATTGGCGATGGGGCCAAACTGGCAGTCGAGGATGTAGTGCTGCTCGTCGGTGAGGTAGGGATCCCCCTCGGCAGTGCGCCGCAGCACCGCCTGACAGCCCAGGGCCTCCACCCGCGCTAGGGTCGTCTTCCAGCCAAAGCGCACCACCTCCACCGGCACCGGGAAGCGGGTGCCCAGGTGGGCCACCTTTTTGGAGGCATCGGCGATGATGATGAGCTCAGCAGCGCTGGCCTCCACCAGTTTCTCCCGCAGCAGAGCTCCCCCTGCCCCCTTGATGAGGTTGAGGGATCCCACTTCGATTTCGTCGGCTCCATCGATGGCAAGATCTAGGCGCGGCTGCTCCTCCAGCGTGGCCAGCGGGATCCCTAGAGAGCGGGCCTGTTCTGCCGTGCGCTCGGAAGTGGGCACCCCAATGAACTGCAGCCCCTCCTTTTGCATTCGCTGGGCTAGGGCGCCCACAGCAAAGGCGGCTGTGGATCCCGTGCCCAGCCCCACCACCATGCCCGACTGCACCTTTTGGGCCGCCGCTTGGGCTGCCGCCTGTTTCAGCTCATCTGCACTGGCCATCTCGCCTTTCCGAAGTTCAACCGAATTATTCTACCGTCCGCTCCAGCTAAAGCCTGCTGGCGCCTCCACCACCTGGCCAAAGAGATCGTAGGGCTCGGCCCGCGTAATCTGCACCGGCACCAGGGATCCCAGGGATCCCGGCCCGCGCACATACACCACCCCGTCCACCTCAGGGGCAAAGCGGGGGGAACGGCCAATCCACTCGCCGGTGCGGGGGTTTTCCTGCTCCAAAAGCACAGGCACCACCTGCCCCACCTGCTCGCGGTTGCGGCGGAAGGCGATCCCTTGCTGCAGTTGCATTAGGCGGGCGCGGCGCTCTTCCTTGAGGGGCTCCGGCACCTGCTGGGGCAGATGGTAGGCGGGCGTGCCCTCTTCCGGGGAAAAGGTGAACACCCCCACATGGTCAAATTGGTGGCGCTGGACAAACTCCAAAAGATGCTGGAAGTGCTCCTCCGTCTCGCCGGGAAAGCCGACGATAAAGCTGGTGCGCAGGACAGCCTTGGGCAGGGCCTGGCGCAGCCGTTCGATGAGCCGGTCGTTAACCTGGCCCTGCCAGGGGCGGTTCATGGCCTTGAGGATCGCTGGGTGGCTGTGCTGCAGCGGCAGATCCAGATAGAGCAAGAAATTGGGCGTCTCCTGAATGGCCTCCACCACCGCCGGCGTAATGCCCGTGGGGTAGGCATAGAGCATGCGGATCCAGGGGATGGGGATCTGGCCCAGAGCGCGGATAAGCTCGGCCAGCCGCGGCTCCCCGTAGAGGTCGAGCCCGTAGTTGGTGGTGATCTGGGAAATGAGGATTAGCTCCTGCACCCCTTCTGCAGCCAGTTGTTCTGCTTCCCGCAGAATGGACTCGATGGGGCGGGAGCGTTGCTTTCCCCGCAGGTGGGGGATGATGCAGAAGGAGCAGCGGTAATCACACCCTTCCGCCACCCGCAGGTAGGCCACCGGGGCATGGGTGGTGCGATAGCGGGGGACGGTCTCGTCGGCAATGTAATCTAAGCTCGAGGTAACGGCGTTAACCCGCTCTCCCCGCTCTGCCCGCTGGATAACCTGGACAATCTGGTGGTAGTCGCCGGTGCCGACGATGGCCACCGCCTCGGGGATCTCCCGCAGCAGCTCCTCTTGGAAGTGCTGCGCCAAGCAGCCGGCGATGATGAGCTTCTTGCCCTGCACCGCCAGCTCCATCAGGGTGCTGACCGACTCCCGCCGCGCCGCTTCGATGAAGCTGCAGGTGTTGACGATGACGTAGTCGGCGCTGTCTTCGTCGCCCTCCACCCGGTAGCCTGCCTGGGCCAGCAGGCCCAGCATGTGCTCGGTGTCCACCCGGTTTTTCTCACAGCCCAGGTGCACAACGGCAACAGCCGGCGCTTCCTTTGAGGGAAGAGGTAGACAAAGCGGTTTCTAACCAGTTCATAGCCCCAGGAGAGGACGCGCAAATGGCGACAAGAGCTGAGAAGATTAAAGCCTTCTTATTCTAGTTCTAGTTGGGTTTTGCTTTTAAAGGCGGGGAAGAGAACCGTCTATCTTGTCTAACTCGCTGCCAACCCGCTCAATCGGGATAGCCCCCAAAGTTAACCAAAACCAAGCCAACAGCCACTGCCAGCGCCAGCCCGGTGGCCGCCCAACTGCAGGGATCCCCGCCAGCCGCTGGCGGCACCAAGGGCGCCCGCCCGTAGCCCCGCAGGCGCAGCGCCTGGTAAACTCGCTGCGAACGTTCGTAGCTGCGAACCAACAAAGTGCCCACGGCAGCAGCCAGGAAGGGCAGGTCTTGCCGCCAAGTTGGCCCAGGCTGCCACAGGGATCCCCGCGGTCGCCAGCCCCTCAGCCGCGCGGCCCGCTGCATCCGCTGCCACTGGCTGCCCACTTCCTGCAAATAGCGCTGGGTTAGCCAGGCCAGTTCCAGGAGGAGGTCGGGGATCCCCAGCGCCCGCAAAGCTGCCAACAGGGCCGGTAGGGGAGTGGTCTCCAACAGCAGCGTCGCCAGCGCTAAAAGCGCCAGGCTGCGCCCGCCAAGGCAGAGGGCCCTCTCCAGCCCCTCCCAGCGCAAAGCCAGGGATCCCCAGCGCCAGAGGAGGGTGTCCCCAACGGCAAAGGGCAGGAAGAGGACAAAGGCTATCAACAGAACGCCGGGAGCGGCCAGGCGTCTGAGCCCTCGGCGCAGAGGCAATCCGGAGAGCCCCCAGAGAAAAGCCACCACCGCCCAGACCAGGGGTAGCAAGGCCAGGCGCTGCACCTGGGCAAAGGCCGCCATCAGTGCCAGCAGGCCAACCAGCTTGGGCAGGGGCCGCCAGCGGTGCAGCCAAGAAGGGGGCGGCGGCAGGGGAGCTTGTGAAGAAAGCATCCTCTCCCTAACCGGCATGGCCCGACGACAGGGATGAACAGCCTCAGCCCTATCTTTGGGCATCTTCTCCCAGCAGCTCCGGCTGCACCCGCTGCAAAAACCCCACCACCCAACGGGTAAACAGCCCCTCCACCACCGCCAGCGGCAGGTGGGCAGCTACCAAACTGGTCAGAGCCAGGTGCTCTGCCGAGGTGGAAGGGATCCCCTCCCTGCGCAGCGCCGCCAGCACCACGCCGTAAAACAGCAGCGCCGCCAGCACCACCCCCACCGCTCCCGCCCAAAAAGCGGCCCAGCCCGTGCCCAACCAGCGCCGGCTTGCCCGGAAGATCCCTCCTGCCAGAAGCGCCGGGATCCCCATAATGGCGGCGTTGATCCCCAGGGTGGTCAACCCCCCATGCCCAAAAGCCACCGCCTGAAAAAACAGGCCCACCACAATTGCCGGGTAGGCCAAGGCCCCCAGCATCACGCCCATCAGCCCATTGAGCAGCAGGTGCAGGCTGGCCGGGGGAAAAGGCAGGTGAAGGGAGGAGGCGACAAAAAAGGCCGCCGTGAGCAGCGCTGCCTTGGGGAGCTGGCGGCGGGGATCCTTTTCCAACCGCTGGAGGAGGTGTAGGCTCCAACCCGTAAGCAGGGCAGTGATGCCATAACCCCCCAGCCAAAGCGGTGCTGGCAAAAGGCCCTCGCTGATGTGCATGGCTAGTCTTGGCTCAAAGCGGCAGCATCCACTGGGGAGTCGGGGAGTTCTGGGCCTTGGAAGGGGCGGGGCCGGGAAAAAAACAGGGCCGTGCCCAAACAGCCCCAGATAACACAGGCAGCCATAACCCCCCGCTGCAGGGGGCCAAAGCCAGGGGAGGAGGGGCTGGGGATCCCTTCTGCCTGCATACCCTCCTCGCCCACCGGCACGTTCACCACCCCGCCGTGGCCGGCCTGGCGAATGCGCACCTGCCACAGTCCCTTAAGCTCAGGATCCGGCTGCAGCCAAAACCGGCCCTCTCCGTCTGTCTCTCCCTCCTGCCAGGGGAGAGTGGGATTGGTGGGCGCAAACACCGTAACTCGGGCAAAACGCATCGGCTCGCCGGAATCGTAGCGGGCCTGGATCTCAAAGGTGGGAACAGCCCGCCAAGAGGCCTCCACCCCATGGCCCCAAGCCGGCGGAGATAGGAGCAGGCCCAAGGCCAACCAGCTCAGTTGCCAGGAAGGGGAAAAAGGGATGCGCTTTGGCCAGACTGAGTTCATCGGTCAGCAAAAGACAGAGGACACCCTTCGATCTCAAAAGCCACCCAGGCCTAAAACCTAAGGCAAGGATCCCGTCCCGCCGAGGCCGCCAGAGGAGGCGCGGCAGTGGCCCTCTCCCACGTGCCCCAAGCTCTGCAGGCTCTGCAAGACGGCCTGGGCCCTAGGGGATCCCTCCTGCAGGCTGCCCCAGTCCACCTCCAGCGGCTGGGATCCCGCCTTTAGCCCTTGCTCGAGGGAGACTGGGTCGACTGGGTCCAACTTCACAAGGGAGGCAAACCCCAGCGCCGCTGAGTTGAGGTCGTCCTTGGGAGGCAGGCTGCCATTCCCAAACAGGTGGTCGAAGTGGAAAGTCGCCTCCAGATCCGCCACCTGGCCTGCCCGGACAAAGCCCTTGCGCGTCTCCCCCACGTACTCGCCGCAGACAAAAGCCAGCTCGGGGCTGAACTTGAGCACAAAGGGGATCGCCTCTCCCTCCCCTTCTGCCGGTCGAGCTCTGCCCTCGATCCAGAGGGAGTAGCCCTTTGCTGGCCCCTCCGCTGCCGGCACTAGGCGCCAGGCCAGGGCGTTGTAGTGCCCAGGGGGGGCTTCCAGGGATCCCAGCAGGGCTCGCTCCGGCACCAAATCCACCGTAAGAGGCCCTGTCAGGCTGACCAAGGCCTTGGCCTGGAGCTCGCCTTCCCCTTGCGGATCAAAAGGGGGATCCGTCTGGTAGGCCGTAATGTCCGCCAGCGTCACGTACACATGCTCAAACTGCAACGCCCAGCCCTCTTTGGAGACCAGCCCCTCCCGCAGGAACGCTTCGCCGTTGGCCCACAGCTCCAGCGTGCCCGTAGCCGAGGCAGAGATCGCCTGCCCATCCCTGGCTGGCCCCGGCTCGACAGGCGGGCGACAAGCCGTCATGCCGGCTCCCAGACCCAGGGCCACCAGAACCATCCCTTTGGCCAGGGGTCGCAGCAATGACCACTGAAACCAAGACATCAGGTGCTGCCACCAGTGTAAGAACTCCCTCCCGCTAGCGCGCCTGCCCCTCCCGACAGCGGCTGGCGGTACTGTCCCAGCCAACCACAAGCTCTCGCCAACCTACAATCCCCCACCGGGGCATCTTGCTACTCTTGCGCCAGGTTGCCGGCCCGCACCCAACCTTCCTGCCCGTTCTGGCGCCGGATGCGCTGCCAGCGGCCATCGGCGCTGTACTCCAACACCGTCACCACCTCATTCATGGGCAGGCCACCAATGTAAGCCCCTTCCCGGTCGGGAGTGGCCCGTAGCGCCAGGCCAATCGGCTCGATCACCCGCCCCTGCGCACCTGGGGCAATGCTTGTTGCTGCGGGGGGCCGAGTCGGCAAAGGAGTGGACTCTGGTGTGGATTCGACCGCAGGCGTTGCAGCAGTTGTGGCTGAAGCAACCGCTGCCCCACCCTCCACGGGGCCCAAATTGCCGGCCCGCACCCAGCCTTCCTGGCCGTTTAGCTCCCGCCGCACCCGCTGCCAGCGGCCATCAGCGCTGTACTCCAGCACCGTCACCGTTTCCCCCGCCACAATTCCCCCTTGGTAGGCTCCGTCAGCAGAAGGCTGGCTGCGAATGGCTAGACCTATGGGCTCGATTACCCGCCCGCGGCTGCCGGGGGGAAAGGCCTCAGGGTCGATGGTGCCCGCCGCCGGCAAGGACTCCGTCCCACTGACGCGAACAGAGGGGGAGGAAGGCAAACTTGTCGGGCTGGGTAAGGGATCCACACGCACCGCGCGAGGAAACTGAGGCGCCGCAGGAGGAGCCAGCAGGGGGGCAATGAACCGCCACGCCTGCCAACCCAGAGCAGCCAAGACCCCAACCGAGAGGCTCAGTGCCATTAAGGTGCCGAAGGGAAAACCGCTGGCAGCAGGAGAAGAACGGCCTCGCATTGGGTAGTTAGCCATCCAAAACTCAGCTCCCAAAAGCCGGAGACGAAAGCAAAGGGCTTTGCCAACGCTTGCAAGTACCAGAGCATCTCTGGTACTTCTAGTTTCGCCTCTGTGTACTGCCTTGGGAAGCCACCTACCCAGGGGCAACGCTGTCTGGAGCAAATCAGTAGCAAGTTTAGTTTCTACTTAGTGAACATATTCTCCCAGTCGGTGGTGAGAACCTCGTGGCCAAATGTCCACCCGGCCAGGAGCAAGGGCAAGGCCAAGCCCAGGAAGCCGAAGAAACTGATGACCTGGGCAATTTGTCGCTGGGCCCTTTTCTTTTTCGGGTCGGGGATGTAATTAGCAGCTACTGTGAGCTTTGAGCAAAAGGCCACCACCACCGCCCCCACCGGTCCCAAAACCAGCGAAGGCCACAGCCAATCCGCTACCTGCGCATACTCGTAGGCCCGGGTAAACGGCATGATGACAAAACAGGCCAGCTCCAGGATCCCCCAGGTGAAGAGGGCCAACTGGATATCTTTGCGAAAGACTTCGTTGGGATTGTACATAGGCTTCTGGGATAAACCGGCGTGCAACTTTAAGGTTTGGCCTGCAAGTACAGAAGTGGCGAGGTTTTTGAATGGGCTTCTCTCTGCGGGCAAGAAGCTGCTGCGCGAATCCCTTTTACCTTACCCTTTCCCTTTCCTCCGGACAACCCAGTAGAATGAATAATGCCTGAGATTCTTGGGTTAGCCTCCCTTGATTTACCCAGAGAAAGAGGGTTCCAGAAAGGCCAAGCTCCTGGTGCAATCCAATGGGTAATGTAAAAACCTGAAGCTATCTGTTGTAGTCTGGATGGGCTGCCCTCTCCTGCCCAGGCGCAAAATGCGTTTGCCCTGCGGGCAGGGCTTTTCTACAACTCTGCCTCGTGCTGACTGTGAGAGCGTCAAGCTGCCATGTTACGCATCCTCATCATCGATGACGATCCCAGCATTTGCGCGCTGCTCAAGCGGTATTTGCAGCGGCAGGGGTACTCAGTCGAGGTAGCGACGACGGGGGCCGAGGGCCTGCAGCAGTTACGTACTTTTCAGCCGGACTTGGTGATTTTGGATTTGAACTTGCCAGATGTCAGCGGCTACAGCCTCTGCCGGCAGATGCAAAAAGAGACCGGCGTGTATGTGTTGATGTTAACCAGCCGAGTGAATCCTGCCGACAAGCTGCAAGGATTTCAGCTAGGCGCAGATGACTACCTGACCAAACCCTTCAGCCTGCCGGAGTTACAGGCGCGGGTACAGGCTATCCTGCGCCGAGGGCGGACGAGAACGGAAACAGGCAGCGCGCCGGTTTTGACTTTTCCCTCCTTGGTGATCGACCCGACCACCCGAGAAGTTATCCGTGACCGTCGCCCGATTAACCTGACCGCTCTAGAGTTTGATTTGCTCTACGCCATGGCTCGACACCCAGGACGGGTGTGGCGACGGTCTGAGCTGATTCAAGAGGTGTGGGATTTTAACCACGAGGGAGATGAACGGGTGGTCGATGTCCACATCGGCCAAATTCGCAAGAAGCTGGAAACCGATACCAGCCAACCGGAGCTGATCCGCACCGTGCGCGGAGTTGGCTACAAGTTCGAGCCCCCCACTCCAAAGGAGGGATGGGGAGAGGAAAAACCGTAACCTCCCTCTTTCCGAAGGAGAGAGGTTGAGGCTGAGGGCGCGCTAATCCAGGCGACGGCCCGTCAAGCGTACAAAAATATCTTCTAAGTTGGCAGGGCGCACCATCAGGCCGGTTTTGTCGGGTTCCGCTTCCAACTGCCGCTGGGCCTCCGCCAAGCTGGGGAAAAAGGTGTAGCTCACCTCCTGGCCAGGGCGGGAGCGCACCAGCAGGGCTTCTCCGTACTTGGCCCGCAACTGGTCGGTGCTGCCCAGCTCGATTAGCTTCCCGCCGTCCATGATGCCGATGCGGTCACACAGCTCCTCGGCCTCTTCCATGTAGTGGGTGGTAATCAGCAAGGTCATCCCCTGCCGGTTCAGATCCCGCAGGATCTCCCACAGCAGCCGCCGCGCCTGGGGATCCAACCCAACGGTTGGCTCGTCCAAAAACAAGATTTGAGGCCGGTGCAACAGGGCTCTGGCCACCTGGAGGCGCCGCTTCATGCCGCCGGAGAGGGTCTTCACCTTGTCGTGCCGCCGGTCGGCCAGCTTCACGTACTCCAGCCACTCGTCGATGCGCCGCTGCCGCTCCGGGTTGGGGATGTGGTGCATGCGGCCATGGAACTCCAGGTTTTCCCAAACCGTCAGCTCTGCCTCCAGGGTGATGGGCTGCAACACCACGCCGATCTGCCGCCGCACCGCCAAGGGATCCCGCACCACATCATACCCCCCCACGCGGATGGATCCCTGGCTGGGGCGCGTGAGGCTGGTGAGCATGCGGATGGTGGTGGATTTGCCGGCGCCGTTGGGCCCTAGCAGGGCAAACACCTCCCCCTGCGGGATCCGCAGGCTCAAGTCCTGAACCGCCACCTGCTGCCCAAAACGCTTCCACACCCCCTGCATTTCCACTGCCGCCGGCTGGGTCTGGGACAGGGCCGGGGCCATCGAAAGAGCGCTTACAGTCGGCTCCATCTGCGGGTGTAAAGAAATCTTTCTCCTTTAGCATACGCCAGGGCAGCCCCCCAAAACAGGTTTCTGGCGGGGAGCCCTTGGGCGGTCTCCTTTTGCTTTTTCAACTTCTCTAGGGCTGTGATCTCGCTCATCATCGTTTTCCCGTCAGCATTGAAAATGGTGAACGAGACCCAGTATTGACAAAACCACACCTAGCCCAGCAAATTGCGCAGAACAGCTCAGGCATTGGCCTAGCTGCTGAGCAACAATGAAGAGGCAAGGTGGGGTCAAGCCCCAGCTTTTCCCCAGCCAACAAAACGCAGCAATAGCCAGATGCAAAACAGAGACCGATTTGACCAAATTGATTTCCGCCTCGATCGCCTGGTAGGGGCGGTACTGACTTTGGCTGAAGCCGTCAATATCCCTCACCTTTTGTCAGCTCAAGATCCCAGGTCGTAAGGGATCCCCAAAAGGCGTGCCAAAATGGCAGCAGAGCTGAGGTTGTCCGCCGTTGGAGTTCCAGCAGGGTTCTGTTGACGCAGAAGAGTTGCTGGCCTTTTTTCGCTGTCGGCGCCTGCCCTACCTAGATCGCTTTGGGCCTCAAGAAGCCAAGCTGCCGCCGGAAAGCCTGCTGGAGCAATGGCGTCGGGATCGTCAAGCCCTGCAAGCTGCTGTGCTGGAGCGATTTCCGGGAGAAGAGGTGGCGCCGGGCAATGAAGCTCTCTTAGCAGCTATGGCAGCAGGGGCGGAGCGGATCTACGGCGGCCAAGTCGTCGCAAAGCTGTTTTGGGAAGTGGATCCGGAGGGAGCGGCAGAGGCGGAGCCTACCGACTCTGAAGTTGCCCTCGCCCCCTCCCTTGAGACAGAGGTGGAGCTCACCGAAGACAACTCCACCGACAAGACATCCTCCAGCCTTGCGCTGCCGCCTGAGGCTATTCCAGAGTTTCGTTCCGTTTGGGTAAGCAGCTCACTGGATCTCTTGATTCGGGATCCCTCCAGTATCGGCAAGGGCCAGCTCTCCTACCTACCGGTTCACATTCGCATTGGCAAGCGCCCCAAGCCGGAGTACGAGTTGTTGTTGGCGTTGCAGGCCGAGTTGCTTGGATCCCTGCAGGGTCAGGTACCCAAATGCGGCTTCTTGATCTTAAAAGACGGGAAGTGGCACCTTGTTCACCTCAGCCGACGCCGCACCCAGGTGCGTCGCTTGCTGCAAGATTATCTGCACTCCCTTGAGCAGGCGGAGCCGCCGCAGGTGTTTATGGCCCGCAGCCGCTGTCATCTTTGTCACTGGCGGGAGCACTGTCGGCAGTTGAATGCCGTCGCCCAGCCCCTCAGCCTGCTGCCGGGCGTAACCGGATCCCGCTATCCCCTTTTGCAGGAGGCAGGGATCCATTCGATTGAGGCTTTAGCTAACGCTCGCCTGGAGATGCTCCAGGCTATCCCCAAGCTGGGAGCCGGCGTGGCCCTGCAACTGCAGCTTCAAGCCCGTGCCACCCTCAGCCGCAAGCCCCTCTGGCTGCAATCCCCGCCTCAGGCTCTGCCGACAGCGCCCGTGGAGCTGTACTTCGATATCGAGGCGGATCCCCGCCACAACGTCGCTTACCTACTGGGCTTGCTCGTGGTAGAACAAGCAGAGGAGAACAAGGTTGTCAACTACTACAGTTGCCTAGCTGCTGAGCCGCGAGAGGAAGGGCAAGCCTGGCAACAATTCCTACAGCTAGTTCAACGCTACCCTGAGGCCCCCATCTATCATTTTCACAGCTTTGAAGTACAGACTTGTCGGCGACTGGGGGAGCAGCACCAAACGGATCCCCGAGAGGTGCGGCAACTGCTGAAGCGCTTTGTAGATTTGCACAGCTGGGTTCAGCGCTCGGTAGTGCTACCCATCGAGAGCTACTCCCTGAAAAACATCGCTCGCTGGCTGGGGTTTAAGTGGCGACTACCCGAGGGCAGTGGAGCCCACTCCATCTACTGGTACAGCCAGTGGCTGGAAACACGAGATCGCCGCTATTTGGAGCAGTCGCTCATCTACAACGAGGACGACTGCCGGGCTACCTATTGCCTTAAAAACTGGCTAAGCCAAGGTTCGGTTCTTGCCCCCGTCGACGGCCCAAGCCCAGATACTTGGGCCGGACATTGATCGAACCAGCACCATCTCGGTGGAATCGAAATCTGCCTCTCCTCATTTTGCTAACGAAAGATGCTGATCTCAAGCGCATGCTCTTGCAAAAGCCTATTGACCCAGATGCTATCTTTAAGATTCTCAACGAGCAACTAGATTATGCCAAAAATGAAGCCTCAAACCTCGAGAGAAAAAGGATTTTAGTTGTGGATGACAACAAGTCATTCGTCCTTGCGCTGAGAGAACCACTGGATCCCTGGAGACTTGACCTGTACTCCCTCTCGATCCCAAAAGACTTTTGGGAGCAGCTTAATCAAATAATGTCGGAATTAAACGACCGAGATTGGAGCAAGATCCCGATACTCTTCCTAATCGCCCACCCAGACCCTCACACACTCGAACAAGTCTTTCAAGCGGGAGAGGATGACTTCGTTGGTAAACCCATCGTCGGTCCAGAGCTGATCACGCACATCTTCAACCATCTGGAACGCACAGAACTCTTACGGCGAGCTCAAGGGAGAAACTTCCCGTAAGTTTTACCCCCAGATGAAAATTAACCCCCCTTGTATTGGGGGGTTGGTGTGGAGAGATGAGCCTGGCACCGAGCTAGGTTACCGGAGGGTCACCCCTCAAGTAGGTTCGCCGCTGATGCGTTTCACGTCCGAGTTCGGGATGGGGTCGGCGTGGTTCCACATCGCCATAGGCACCAGGCAAAGGGAAAAACACCTTGAAAGCTGCACAGCAAGAGAAGGCAGAACACCCCTGCAGTTGGGTCAAGCAGACGGTCTATTAGGACTCCTCGGCTGCATGCATTGCTGCACTTCCACCTAGAGCCTATTACCGGGTCGTCTTCCCGGGACCTTAACAGAGGACTCATCTTGAGGTGGGCTTCCCACTTAGATGCTTTCAGCGGTTATCCACTCCGCACATGGCTACCCAGCGTCTACCGTTGGCACGATAACTGGTACACCAGCGGTGCGTCCCTCCCGGTCCTCTCGTACTAGGGAGAGCTCCTCTCAATCCTCTCGCGCCTGCACCGGATATGGACCGAACTGTCTCACGACGTTCTGAACCCAGCTCACGTACCGCTTTAATGGGCGAACAGCCCAACCCTTGGGACGTACTTCCGCCCCAGGTTGCGATGAGCCGACATCGAGGTGCCAAACCTCCCCGTCGATGTGAACTCTTGGGGGAGATCAGCCTGTTATCCCTAGAGTAACTTTTATCCGTTGAGCGACGGCCCTTCCACTCAGCGCCGTCGGATCACTAAGGCCGACTTTCGTCCCTGCTCGACTTGTAGGTCTTGCAGTCAAGCTCCCTTATGCCTTTGCACTCTACGACTGATTTCCAACCAGTCTGAGGGAACCTTTGCGCGCCTCCGTTACCTTTTAGGAGGCGACCGCCCCAGTCAAACTGCCCACCTGAAACTGTCTTTTCCCCCGCTTCCGGGCGGAAAGTTAGAATTCTAGCCCTGCCAGAGTGGTATCTCACCGGCGACTCCATACCCCCCGCAAGGGGTACTTCCCAGTCTCCCACCTATCCTGCGCAAGCAAGGCCCGAACCCAATTCCAGGCTACAGTAAAGCTTCATAGGGTCTTTCTGTCCAGGTGCAGGTAGTCCGCATCTTCACAGACAAGTCTATTTCGCCGAGTCCCTCTCCGAGACAGCGCCCAGATCATTACGCCTTTCGTGCGGGTCGGAACTTACCCGACAAGGAATTTCGCTACCTTAGGACCGTTATAGTTACGGCCGCCGTTCACCGGGGCTTCGGTCGCCAGCTTCGCTTGCGCTAACCGACTTCCTTAACCTTCCGGCACTGGGCAGGCGTCAGCCCCTATACGTCGTCTTGCGACTTAGCAGAGACCTGTGTTTTTGGTAAACAGTTGCCTGGGCCCTTTCACTGCGGCCAGCTCGCGCTGGCACCCCTTCTCCCGAAGTTACGGGGTCATTTTGCCGAGTTCCTTAGAGAGGGTTATCTCGCGCCCCTCGGTATCCTCTACCCACCCACCTGTGTCGGTTTCGGGTACGGGTGACAACCTTCATCGCCTACGAGCTTTTCTTGGCACTACCCTTCACCACGCGGAGTCCGTAGACCCCTCCCAATCCATTCAGGGTGTGGCTAGCTCTCGTGCGTCCCTCCTCAGCTCCAGTTGCCAGTCAGGGATTATCAACCCTGTCTCCATCGACTACGCCTGTCGGCCTCGCCTTAGGTCCCGACTAACCCCCCGCGGACGAACCTTCCGGGGGAACCCTTGGGTTTTCGGGGCATTGGATTCTCACCAATGTTTGCGCTACTCAAGCCAACATTCTCACTTCCGCCTCGTCCACGGCTGCTCACGCTACCGCTTCACCCTAGTGCGGAACGCTCCCCTACCATCCAATCCACAACTTCGGCGCATCGCTTAGTCCCGTTCATTTTCGGCGCAAGGGCGCTTGACCAGTCAGCTGTTACGCACTGTTTAAAGGGTGGCTGCTTCTAAGCCAACCTCCTGGTTGTCTTCGCACCCCCACCTCCTTAACCACTGAGCGATGTCTTGGGGGCCTTAGTTGGTGGTCTGGGCTGTTTCCCTCTCGACGATGGAGCTTATCCCCCACCGTCTCACTGCCGACTAACCCTGGCGTATTCGCAGTTTGGTTCGATTTGGTACAGCTCTCGCCGCCCGCACCGATTCAGTGCTCTACCCCACCAGGTACCTGTCGACGCTGCGCCTCAACGCATTTCGGGGAGAACCAGCTAGCTCTGGGTTCGATTGGCATTTCACCCCTAACCACAGCTCATCCGATGATTGTGCAACATCAACCGGTTCGGCCCTCCACTTGGCTTTACCCAAGCTTCAGCCTGGCCATGGTTAGATCACCCAGGTTCGGGTCTACAGCGTGCGACCAACGCCCTATTCAGACTCGGTTTCCCTTTGGCTCCGGCATTCCCGCCTTAACCTGCCCCACGCTGTAACTCGCTGGCTCATTCTTCAACAGGCACGCGGTCACCCGTTCAATCGGGCTCCCACTGCTTGTAGGCACACGGTTTCATGCTCTCTTTCACTCCCCTCCCGGGGTTCTTTTCACCTTTCCCTCACGGTACTGGTTCACTATCGGTCACACAGGAGTATTTAGCCTTGCGAGATGGTTCTCGCTGATTCACACGGGATTTCACCTGCCCCGTGCTACTCGGGATCCGGCCGGCGCCTTCCAGCTTTCGGCTACAGGACTTTCACCTTCTCTGGTGCAGCATTCCAGCTGCTTCGCCTAGCCTTCCGGCTACCTTCTGGCCGTCCCACAACCCCGCCTAGCCGTAGCTAAGCGGTTTAGGCTCTTTCCCGTTCGCTCGCCGCTACTGAGGAAATCACGGTTGTTTTCTCTTCCTGCGGCTACTAAGATGTTTCAGTTCGCCGCGTTCGCCCCCTTAGCCTATGGATTCAGCTAAGGGTGACAAGGCTCTCGCCTTGCCGGGTTGCCCCATTCGGGTACCTGCGGATCACCGCTTCCTTCCAGCTCCCCGCAGCGTTTCGTCGGTAGCACGCCCTTCCTCGCCTCTGTGTGCCTAGGTATCCACCGTGCGCCCTTAGCTCACTTGACCGCATCCCTCGGTGTCCTACCTGCTCGGCTCTCTTGCTATGCAGTTT
>AFSR01000061.1_pt1 | contig 29867 bp, 35 predicted proteins | sample 296848 | NCBI WGS metagenome assembly AFSR01 (sample SAMN02954305, study PRJNA68063) | hot springs metagenome | biome: terrestrial; feature: Mushroom and Octopus hot springs; material: microbial mat core samples; isolation source: Yellowstone National Park Mushroom and Octopus hot springs ...
GACTCAAAAAATGCACCTGGACACCAGGTACTGGCTGCGGCAGGTAAAAAGGCACTTCGACCGGGGGGCTTTGGCGCTACCGAACGGCTCTTCAAGTTTGCCGAGTTCCGTCGAGGAGAAACTGTGCTGGAACTTGCCTCAGGCCTTGGCTACACGGCTATTCGATTGGCAAAGCGCTATGGCATACATGTTACCGGCATTGAGAAAAATCCAGATAACATTGCTCGCACTCGCGCTAATGTTTCTGCAGCAGGGCTAGCCGGCCAAGTTGAGATCCTCGAGGGCGATATCTTTCACCTAGATCAAATCGATCAGAAATTTGACTATGTCTTGGCGGAAGCTATTTTAACAATGCAGTCCGATGCAGGAAAATCTAAGATTTTGTCAGGGATTTACAATTGCCTCAAGCCAGGGGGTAAGTTCCTCAGCCATGAGCTGCGAGTTGAGGGATCCAACAGCGACGCTATCCGCAAGGAGTTATCCTCCGTAATCCATGTCAATGCCAATCCTTTATCTACTGACAGCTGGCTTGCAACTGTTCAGCAAGCAAATCTTACGGTTGTCCAGTATGCCACCGGCCCCTTAACTTTGCTCAATCCCGTTGCTATTGCTACAGAGGAAGGATTGCCGACGCTCTTAACTATGGTGTGGAATGTGCTTACACGTCCTGTAATCCGGCAGCGGATCTTATCTATGAAGCAAATCTTTAGCCGATATCGAAATAACCTAGGCTACATCATACTGATTGCCAAGAAGGAGGCTTAATGATGTCTCTTGTCTCCCCTGAGTCACCTTTTTTGCAGCTCAAAGATCACATTGCTTATTCTGTGGAAGGAGTTCTCAGCAAGATCATTTGGAAAAGTGAAGTCTGCCAACATACTCTTTTCTGTATGGCGGGAGGCACAAGTATTTCCGAGCATACCTCCACAAGGGACGCTACTCTCCACGTCATTGAAGGAACTGGAGTCTTAACCCTTGCAGGTGAGAAGATCTCTCTATCTCCGGGCATATTTGTCTTAATTTCGGCAAATGTTCCCCATGAGTTAGAAGCCACTGCTGACCTTGCTTTTGTTCTGACTTTATCAAAGGCAAGTTAAGAACGCCGCCTTTTACTCAGCCAGCCGCTTAACATCGCCAAAGCAAACATTCCCAGCAAAGCAAAGCCCAGCAGCCACCTTCCCTGCTCTAGGATCCCTGCCCCCAGAGCCACTACTGGGGGTGTAGAGACGGCAATGCCCAAAGCTAGGGCGAGAAGAAAGTTCTGCCATTTTATTTGGGTTAGGCCGGCGGCGTAGGCGACAAAGTCGAATAGGCCCGTCATTAAAAAACCAGCTGTAAGAAAAATATTGTTTTCCAGATAGTTAGCTGAAAGGGCATCGACTTTGTACATCCATTGTCGCCCAACTACTCGCTGTACTAGGTCTCTACCAAACTTTCTGGCTAGGTAGAAGTTAAGTGTACAAGAGATAAAATCAGCAATTGCAATGTAAAGGATTCCCGATCCAAATCCAAAGAGGGCTCCTGCCAAGATGGAGTAAAGGGTGCTGGGTATGGCAGGAATAATAATACTCAGGGAGCGTAATCCAATCAGGGCAAGGGGTGCCCAGGGGCCTAGTTTTGCTATAAATTCTCGAGTTGCCTCTGGATCTAAGCGACGGGCCAGCAAGATGGCAGCTAACAGGACAACAAGCAACAACAGCAGTGAGAGGATGTCTTTCCTTTTTCTGGAATTGATTTTGCTGCTAGAGGACAAATCCTCTGAGGGGGTAGGGGACGATCCTACTGACTCGCCATCTGCTGACTTGTCAAAGGTAGTGCCGGGCGGATAATAGAGTTCATCCTTCAGGATCCAACCTGTTTTCTGTTGCAGATAGGCATGTGTGCTCAAGCCCAGACGCTTTGCCTCGGTGGCAACAGCCTTGTAGTCTAAGCCCAATAGCTCGCAGAGCTCTTTTTGTCGAATACCAGAAGGTGGCTGCATAGGGCAAAAGATCTCTACTTTCTCTGCTAGATGCTTAAGGTTTCCGAGGGATGCTCGAAGTAGGCATGATTTTCATAAGGCTTGTTTTGCTAGTGTAGAAGGTGTCATGTATTTTGCTTTTTAGAGGTTGATAATGATCTTGTGTATTGGCGATGTTCTTAGTTTAGCAGAATTGCAACAGATTCTGTCCCTCATAGCCGATGCTGAATTTGTGGATGGTGCTCTGACGGCAGGCTGGAATGCCAGGCTTGTCAAAAACAATAGGCAAATGCCAAAGGGATCCCTTCAGCAACGGAAGATAGAGGAGATTATCTTGGCAGCTCTAGAGCGTAATTTGTTGTTCCAGATGGCTGCCCGGCCCAAGCTCATTCATTCCATTTTAATTAGCTGCTACGAAGCGGGAATGTCCTATGGCACTCATACCGACGATGCGCTGATGCTCGATCGGCATCAGCTGATGCGCACGGATATTTCCTTTACGCTATTTCTAAGTGCCCCTGAAGACTATGATGGCGGTGAGCTGAAGATCGAGAGTAGCGAGGGGGAGCAAGCCTACAAGCTGCCGGCGGGTGCTTTGATCCTCTATCCTGCTTCCACCTTGCACCGAGTTGAGCCTGTAACCCGTGGGATCCGCTATGCTGCCGTCAGTTGGGTTCAAAGCCTAATTAGGGATCCGCAAGAACGCGAGATCCTCTTTGATTTACAGACTGTGCGGCAGCAGATGTTTCAGGAATCGGGCAAGACACGCCACTTTGATTTGATCTCCAAAGTTTACGCGAACCTGCTGCGGAAATGGGCAGAGCTCTAGAGGGATCGAAGAAAATAGAGCAGGGCTTCTCTGTCTTCAGCAGCCATATTTTTAAAGATCTCGCGGGAGCGTTCAGCTTCTCCCCCATGCCAGAGAATGGCCTCCTCGAGGCTGCGGGCGCGGCCATCGTGCAAATAGCCGGAGGAGGGCAGAACTGTCTGCGACAAGCCGATGCCCCACAAAGGGGGGGTGCGCCATTCTCGGCCCGTGGCCTCGAAGTCAGCGCGGCCATCTGCTAGTCCTTCGCCCATGTCATGCAACAGCAAATCGGTGTAGGGGTGGATGACTTGGTTGGCCAGGGCAGGGATCTCATGAATGCCGGTTTGTAGCTCTGGTCGGTGACACTTGGCGCATTGGGCTTGGACGAAGAGCTTTTCCCCTCGCTGAACTTGGGGATCCTGCCAAAGGGCGCGGCCAGGCACGGCCAGGGTTTGCACGTAAACGGTTGTCGCTTGGAGAGTGGCCTCGTCGATATCTTGGCTGCCATCCGCGGCCGGAAAAAGAGGATTCGTGACACCCATGTCGTTGGCGTAGGCGGCCGCAGCTTGTTGCCTGAGGTTGGGGGTATTGGCTTTCCAACCAAACCGTCCCAGCACCAGACGCTGCTGCTCTTGATCCCAAACCAAGTTGGGGCGGCCAGAGATGCCATCCCCATCGGCGTCGTCAGGATCGGCTGCTGCCAGGATCCTAGAAGCGGGAACGGCCTCCAGTAGGCCCGCTCCAAACACCGGCTGGGGGATCCGCAGGGAGATGAGGACAGGATCGATGGGCGATCCCTCCAGAGTTAACAGCTTCACAACAGGGGAACGAAGCCTGTAGGGGAGTTCCATCGGCGTACTGTCCGGCCTGCTCCACCCACTGCAACTCCACCTTGGCCTCTGGCCGATAGCCCCGAACGGCCTTTTCTTGAACTTGCGTGCCGATGCCGGGCACAGGAAGGGTATTGCTGTAAGGAGCATGCCTCTAACCCCCAAAACCCTGAACTTTGCTGAATTTACTGAGCTTTAGGCGGTTTGGCAAAAGTCATTGAGAGGGATATAGTAGACCAAGTTTCCCCCTGATCCTTGAGTCCACCGCAACGGTTGCCGGGAAGTGAAGGGGGAAAGCGCTCGGGGGGTATTCCTCAGGGCTTTGCGGGATACCGCCTTCCTGCTCAGAGATAGGCAGGATGCGATCGCTTCTTTCCTGAACCATGTTCAGTAGAGTTCAGCGTGAATGTATCAGCAATGGCTTCCCATCCAGAGGGTTTGGGAGCAGCAACCGTATCCACCTGAGAGAGGCTAGCTTGGCTGACCCTAACCACCCGCTGTCCTTTCTCAGATTGACCACGGCCATTTTTGACATGGCAGCCGGCACAAGAGTTGTTGTTGAACAAAGGCCCCAAGCCGGGGTTAACGGGTGCTGGAGCCGTTACGAAGCTGGCCTCAAAGGCAATGTCCCCCAGAGCATGCAGCCTGGCCCAGCGGGGATCCAAGTTGGGAGCCGGCTGCTCGTAGGCTGTTGAGGTGCGGTTCCAAAGGGTTGTTTCGCCACCCGCTCGAGGGGGCAATGGCTGGGATCCCTCTGGGGCAGCGGGGAAAGCCAGAAAGCTCGCCGCCCAAAGAGAGGCCAATCCCAGCATGAAAATCTGGAGAAGACGACGCATCGGCTATCAAAATATCGGCAACTCAGCTCTTTTGGGACTTTCTTACTACTGCAGGAGCGGCACAACTTCCTGAGCAAAGCTGTCGAAAGCGTCTTCAATTTTTTCCATAGCGGCAGTAATAGATCCACGGGCATTGGCATCGCAAAGGCTTTTTTCGATAGGGGCAGGGATCCCCTGGAGAGCCGCCGCCGCTGCTTGTAACTCCGACTGAATTTGACTATCCAAATTGGGATTGATGTCCCGGACAAATTGGCTCAGGCCACGACCTTTTCTATCTCTAAATCCGCCCAAGTAAGCATACTGAACGCTGCGCACATTGGCCTGGAACTCCGGCAGCGAATGGTGGGCAAAGCGACTTTCCAGCAGAAAAGGATTTTGCTGGGCGAAGGCTTCGCCAATTTTGACCTTGCCCAGCTCGTCCAACATGCCGAGAATACCTTGGGCTATTTCTTCAGCAGCAGCTTGCAGCGTGAGATAACTCTTGCTGCCCTCGCCGGCTTTTACCCATTCTTCGCGAAAAGCAGGCAGCCCTTGCACTCCCTCTGTCCAGCTTTTGAGCAGCTTTGCCGCCGTATCCGCCAAAACTGGGCCAAGGGCAGCCAAGTACTCCCGATCCCGCTCGGTAAAGTCTTGCAAAGACTTGTTGTTATCCACGCCAAAGAGCAAGAAGGCCACGGCATGAAATCCCTTTTGCCCGCTTTCCAACTCGGCCACGGTCTCTGGAGTGAGGGGATCGCCGCTGTTGAGAACTTCCAGCACCTCCACCTCGTTCAGGGGCCATTCGTCCAAATCCGCATCCAGCCCCAAATAAGCCGCCGGCCCAAAGGCAAAAGCCTCGCTCTCCTCCCAAGTGATGCGGGCAACAGACCAAGCCTGGCGAGCCGCTTGCAAAGTCTGGGCATTGGGATCTTGCACGAAGGCCTGGATGGCCTGAGACAGGGCCTGGGTATCGGCGACCAACTGCTCATAGGCAGGGATCACCACCTGATCGGCAAAGTCGAGCAAAATCTGCCGATCCTGAAACCGCTGCTCAGGAGAGAGCACAACGGCTGGCCGGCGAGAGCCTGCCCCTTCTTCCCCACCCTCGCCGCCGCCATCCACCGGGATAGGCCGACACTCCGGGTTCATTTGAGCTGCCTGCTGAGGCGAAGCCTGGCTCAGGGCCGGTGGATCCCCGCCGCCCGCAGCCGAGGGATCCTTTTGGGTTTCCCCGCAAGCGGCCCCGCTGACCAGAACATAAAGCCCTATCCCCGTCCACAGCTTCAGATACCTCGACATCTCCTCCGACTCCTTTGCCCTCGACTTGGCCAACTTTGGCTTGATTGTAATCCAGCTATTGCGACTCAATCTTAAGAAGGGAGAGATTTTTATCACCGGCTGCCACCGGATCGCCCGGCTCGTCCCTCTGCGGGCCAGCTTCCATCTGCAGCTTCCCCAGGTGGGGCTATGGGCGGATACAAGTCCGACTCTTAACAAAACTTAACTCTAAAGACATTGATATTTGTTTGCAAGAAGCCTAGAGTAGGTCACAGCTCGCTGTTGAGATTTACTCTCAACAGTTGGTTACGTGTCTCGAAAGGATGTGTCCGTGCGGCCAGAGGCGGGCCTGGGGCAAGGTCTCTGGCCTTTTCCTAGAAAAGCTTGTTTAGAAACGCAAGAGGAGCGGAGATGACAGCGACGACACTCAAGCAAGAAGGGGGATCTAGCTCGCAACAACAGATCCCGTGGTGGGCGGGCAACGCCCGTTTGACCGATCTTTCTGGCCGGCTGCTGGGGGCGCATGTGGCCCATGCCGGGCTGATCGTTCTCTGGGCAGGGGCGATGACCCTGATCGAGTTGGCCAAGTTTGACCCCAGCCGACCGATGTATGAGCAGGGGCTGATTCTCTTGCCCCACCTGGCCAGCTTGGGGCTGGGGGTGGGATCCGGCGGGGAAGTCCTGGATACGGATATCTACTTTGCGGTGGGAGCGATCCACCTCATCAGCTCTGCCTTTTTGGGGTTTGGCGGCATTTTTCATGCCCTGCGCGGGCCGGCGGTGCTGGATCCCAAAGCCTTTCCCCTGTTTAGCTACGACTGGCAAAACAAAAACAAGATGACCACCATCCTAGGGATCCACCTGGTGCTGCTGGGATTGGGAGCCTGGCTTTTGGTGCTCAAGGCAGTGGTGTTTGGCGGCTTGTTCGACCCGGTGGCAGCAGAGGTGCGCCTGGTGTCTCCCAACTGGAACCCCTTTGGCCACCTGTTGGGCATAGAAGGGCGCCACTGGATCGCCGGGGTGGACACTTTAGAAGACGTGGTGGGCGGCCACCTCTGGCTGGGCTTGCTCCTGGTGGCAGGTGGGGTTTGGCATATCGCGACCAAGCCTTTTGCCTGGGCAGAACGGATTTTTATCTGGTCTGGGGAAGCTTATCTTTCCTACAGCTTGGGAGCTTTGGCCTTGATGGGATTTATTGCCGCCTATTTCGTTGCCGTTAACCCAGTGGTCTATCCCGAAGTTTTCTATGGGCCGCTGCTGCACGTGGGCTTGGATCGCTATCCCTTCTTTGAGCAAGGGGGAGCTCTCACATCTAGGGTTTGGCTGGCCAATGCCCATTTTTGGCTGGCCTTTTTCTTCCTTCAGGCCCCTGTTCCATGCCCTGAAAGCGCGAGGGTTCAATTTCCGTACCGGCAGAGTAGACTTGCAGCGCAGCAGCCTACGGCAATCTAGCCATCTGATTTGAGCTTTGCACTTGCAGTTTCGAGGTAGGAGCAATGGCAAAAATAGGTCTATTTTTCGGCACTCAAACCGGAAATACCGAGAGAGCCGCTGAGATGATCCAAAAAGAGCTGGGCGAAGACAATGTAGATTTGATCAACATTGCCGAGGCCACGGTTGAGGACTTTGATAGGTACGACTACTTAATCATCGGCTGTCCAACTTGGAATATCGGGGAGCTGCAGGCCGATTGGAATGGGTTTTTCCCCTATTTGGATGAAATCGATTTTTCCGGTAAGACGGTAGCCTATTTTGGAGTTGGGGATCAGTTGGGCTATCCCGACAACTTTCAAGATGCCATGGGGATCCTGGCCCAAAAAATTGCCGAGCGCGGCGGAAAAAACGTCGGCTCCTGGCCTACAGAAGGCTACGAGTTCAATGAGTCCAAGGGAGTGGTTAACGGCGAGTTTGTCGGCCTTGCTCTGGATGAAGACAATCAGCCGGAGCTGACGGAAAAACGAATTAAAGAGTGGACGGCCAAACTCAAAACACTCTTCAATCTGTAATCTCAAACTCGGCTTCTTAGCTTGTTGTGGATACTGTGGGAGTTTGTCATGACTGGCGCAGTTCTATCTTCATCGCCTACCTCTGCTGAGGGATCCCCTCAGGTGAGCTGGCTGGCGGGCAATGCTCGCTTGGTGAATCTGTCCGGAAAGCTGCTGGGGGCCCACGTGGCCCATGCGGGGTTGATCATGCTGTGGGCCGGCGGCATGACTTTGTTTGAGGTGGCCCACTGGGATCCGGCTCAGCCCATGGGCAGCCAGGGGCTGATCTTGCTGCCCCATTTGGCCACGTTGGGCATCGGCGTGAATGCAGAGGGGGTGGCCACGGATCCCTATCCCTTTTTTGTGGTGGGCGTTCTGCACCTGATTGCCTCAGCGGTGCTGGGGGCAGGAGGGATCTTCCACGCCCTTTTGGGGCCGGAGGTGCTGGCCAAGGGAGAAACCTTTGCCGAGTTTTTCGGCTACGACTGGGAAGATGACGACAAGATGACCACCATCCTCGGCATCCACCTGCTGCTGCTGGGGCTGGGGGCCTGGTTGCTGGTGGCCAAAGCGCTCTTCTGGGGAGGGCTGTACGATGCTCAACTGGGCCGCGTGCGCGTAGTTACGGATCCCACCCTCAATCCGCTGCGGATCTTTGCCTACCTGACGCCGCTCATGGGCCAGCAGGGCATGGCCGCCGTGAACAATCTGGAAGATCTGGTGGGAGGGCACATCTATGTCGGCCTGCTCTGTGTGCTGGGGGGATGGTGGCACATAGCCACACGGCCCTTTGCCTGGGCCAAGCAGGTGCTGATCTACTCGGGCGAAGCCTACCTCTCCTACAGCCTGGGGGCCCTGGCCTACATGGGCATCTTGGCGGCCTATTTTGTCAGCGTCAACGAGATCGCCTATCCGGTGGCTTTCTACGGGCCGCTGGGGCTGGCTGCCGACGAGATGGGTGTGGTGAGCAGCCGCACCTGGTTGGCCACAGCCCACTTTGTCTTGGGGATCCTGTTTTTGGCGGGGCACATCTGGCATGCCATCCGGGCGCGGGCGGCAGCCAGCGGCTTTGACTTCCAGCACGGGGGCTGGGTGCGAGCCACAGATCCGCAGGTGGGCAACTTGGACACGCCGGTAAACCGGGGCGATCTCACCCTGCTGCTGCTGCAAAACCTGCCCATCTACCGGGAGGGCCTCTCTCCTTTTTTGCGCGGCTTGGAGATCGGCATGGCTCATGGGTACTTCCTGGTGGGGCCGTTTTACAAGTTGAGTCCGCTGCGGAATTCGGAGCAGGCCCTGACGGCAGGGACGCTGGCGACCATCGGCCTGGTGCTGATCCTGACGGTTTGTCTCTCCATTTACGGACGGGTGTCCTTTCCTCGCTCGCGGCTGGTGGCAGTGGTCAATACCCCCTACGGCGAGGTGGCCTATCCGACGCCGGGCGTGCAACTGATGGCCGAATCGCAGGGATCCCCTCAGCCGGTGCGCGTGCCGGCAGGCTCTGAGGATTTGCCGGAAAACTTGCGCACCCGCGCCGGTTGGAGCCAGTTGGCCGGAGGGTTTCTGGTGGGCGGCGTTGGCGGTGCCCTGTTTGCCTACATGCTCCTGGGCAGCGGCGATGTGGTAGCCCAGATTTTGCCGGGGCTGTAAAGGAGGGTTGAGGCTTCTCAAAGCAGGGAGGGGAGATCCTCATCCCCTCCTCTCTGTCGAGATCTGGCTCTACCTTTTGCCTGCCGGCTTCTGGATCCGATAACCCTTTTTTATGAAGCTTTTGTCAGCCAGCAACTTTAATCTTTCGACCGTCGAAATGGGATGGCTAAAATGAGCTTAGGTTCCGCTTCTGCGCCTTCTTTTGAAGCACTTTATTTGGGCGTTTCTCCCAGTCTAAAGCTTTTCGATCGGCCTCTGTTGGGATCCCTGGGAAAATGTTTCCGTGTAGCCTACTGGGAGTATCACCAAACCCAGGATGAGCCCTGTAGTTTGGAGACAGTCGTGACGCTGCTATACGAATACCTAAAAGCTTGGGATCGACCGGTACATCTCATCGGCCACGGCTTGAGCGGGGTGGTTGCCTATCTTTTTGCCTACTATTACCCCCAGCGGATACGGTCTCTAACCCTGCTGGCTGTAGGCAGTCAGCCTGCCGCCACCTGGCATGCCCATTTCTACGTGCAACGAAAAATGTTTTGCTGTAGCCGAGAACAGCTCCTGGTGCGTATAGCTCAGAGCCTTCTGCCAGCTTCAGAACAGTGGCGAGCGCGCTCACTCTCCCGCGCCCTGGCTAAAGATTTAGACACTTCCCCCATACCTCATTCCCTATTTCAGGTGGTAGCGATTCCAGCCCAGAAAGTGCCGGTGCCGATGTTGGTTTGCGCCAGCGAGGATGATCCCATTGTGGATCCTGCTTCGCTGGAGCAGTGGGGAAACTACTTAAAGCCAGGGGATCAAATGTGGTTTTGTCCTGGGGGGCGACACTTTTTTCACTATTCTTTTCCAAGTTTGGTCAACTTGAAAATCATGGATTTCTGGCAAAAGCTGCAGCAATTGCAGACCAGCCTTGCCTGAAAGACTGGCCTTTGTCCTTAGCTCAACTGCGAGTTTTGTCAGCAACCCCCAACCCCCGCAGATTGCTGGTGGCTCTAACCCTCCAAACAGACAGAAAGAGCTCTCATGCCATAGGGATCTCATCGCCGCCCACAGCGCCCCCAGAGAGACGGCGTCCACCCGGCTCCCCGCTAGAAGTAAAATGGGAGGGGTCGAGCCGGGCTTAAGCGGGGGATCCGCGACTAGGTTCGACAAGCTGCTCTTTCCCATCGACAACTCGCGCGAGACCAGCCACGCCTTGCCCTTGGTGGCAGACCTAGCGCAGCGCTGCAAAAGTCGGGTGTACTTGCTCTCGGTACTGGACAACATGGAGCTTGACGCGGAGCGAGCAGAACAAGCCCGGCAGAACATTCAGAACCTGCCCAAACAGACGGAGCTGGGCCTGCAGTAAATCGGCATCAACAGCGTCAAGAGCGAGTATCGCGAGGGAAAAGTACCCTTCGTCATCTGCGACGTGGCGGACGAGCTGGAGATCAGCCTGATCGTGATGGGATCCCGCAGCCTCAGCCTGTCTGCCGAGGGGCAGAACAACTCCGTCAGCCACCGCCTCATCGACCTTGCTCCCTGCCCGGTGCTGGTCGTGCCCTGAGAAAAGGGATCCCGGTCAGCGTGATCCTGTAGAGTACCCTAGGGCGGGGTCTTGCCAAGTCCAAACAATGTTGCCTTGTGTAACAGCACGGCTGTCACTGTTTGTCTTCTCTAAAAGTCTGCAGTACAACGAAGAGCAAGATACAGCTTTGTCCGACTTCGGGGGAGGTCTGTAGAATCAGCAGGATCCCGGCATACGCACATCTGTATTAACTTCAGAAAGTGTGGCCGGAAGAAGCTGTGAGCCTCATTACCAGCAACAGCCGGTCAGTTCCCTTCCGAGAATCGTCATGGAAAGTCGTGGTTACAACAAGGCCTCCCAGAAGACTTTTGAGGTGATGCGGCATTTCGCAGAAACCTACGCCAAACGTACCGACACTTTTTTCTGCTCTGATCCTACGATTACGACAGCGGTGATCGAGGGCTTGGCTCTGCACAAAGAGCAATTGGGCGCTCCGCTCTGCCCCTGTCGTTTTTATGAAGACAAAGAGGCGGAAGTGAAAGCCGGCTATTGGAACTGCCCCTGTGTACCCATGCGGGAGCGAAAGGAATGCCACTGTATGCTCTTTTTAACTCCAGATAACCCCTTCGCCGGCACCAGCCAAACCCTAGAGGAGGTGCCCCTAGAGTACCAGGCGAAATAGTCGGCAATGCGTCTGTCTCTGGGTTGAGCGACAAAGACCAGTATAATCGGGAAATAGTTGAGTGGTTGATAGTCGCACGAGGAGGAAACTCTTTTTATGACTCCCTCACTGGCTAATTTTCTCTGGAGCTTGGTGTACGGCGCAGTGGTGCTGGGGCTTCTCTTCGGCGCCATCGTCTTCGTCAGCCAAAGAGATAGGGTGCGTCGTCGCTGATCCCTCTGCTCGCGCTGATGCTCTACTTCTTTGCTGTTGTTGCTGAGTGGAAAGAGACTCGGGTGCTAAGGTTTGCTCTGGTAGGCAACTGCCAGGGTGCTTTGTCCACCTGTCAGGGATCCAGCCGGGTTGAGTGACAACCGGATCGACGTGCTTGGCGCCGTTGTTGCTAACGCTCACAAAAAAGGATAGCTTGGTAGCCCCGCACTTGAGTGCGGGGCGGAAAAGCCCGCTAGCCACTTTAGTCGCTTACCCATGATGGGGGTCGTTGATATAGTTTCATAGCTCAAACAACCTCTTCCTGACTTCTCCTACCAAGACCTTTTTCCTTCTCTTTGGCCAAAAAATGAGATGAACAACCGCTAGCCCCACACCATGGTTGTAGTGATTGTACCGTTGACTTTCCTCTCGCATTATCGCTTGCCCATGTCAGACTGCGGTTGTCATGCCGCTTGCCAACAATGATGGAGTACGGCTGTCAGCAGGTTCGAGTCAGGAACAGGGAGCTAGTCCCCCTACTAGAATACTTGTGTCAACAGTCTAATAAGGTGTACAACTGTGCTTTGTACTATGCGAGACAAGTCTATTTCAAAACGAAGCGATGGGCAAGCTATGGTGCGCTTTGCGCTGAGATGGTGAGAACCCAAAACAAGCACTTCATCGCAATGTATGTCTCCGCCGCACAACAGACCTGTAAGTCTGTAGCTGGAGTGGGTCTATGCCAAGCCTGCCCAGCCCAAATCGCTGGATCCGAGAAAAGCTCTAGCAATTGACCACGGAGTCAACAACTGGCTTACGTGCGTTAGCAACTTAGGACATAGCTTCATCATTGGTGGCCGCAAAGTCAAGTCCTTTAACCAGGGGTACAACAAGGAGCTGGCTAGGCTCAAGACTCACAAGCTGCGGGGGTTTTGGTTGCAAAAGCTTCGTCGAATTACGGAAACCGGAGAATGCAATCCACAAAGCTGCGGGCAAGGTCATTGACTTCTGTTTGCACCACTCAATTGGGAGAATAGTCTTTGGTTGGAACAAAGAATGCGGTTTAGGGAAGGTCAATAACCAAAACTTTGTTTTCATTCCAACAGGTCGGTTCAAGGAGCGTATTGCGCAATTATGTCAGCATTATGGCATGGAGTTTATTGAGGTAGAGGAGGCGTACAGCTCGCAGGCAAGCTTCCTAGATGGAGATGAGCTACCTAATTATGGTGAAAAACCCGACGGGTGGAGACCCTCTGGGCTGAGGCGAATGCTGCCGCCAACCTGCTTAAGAAAGTCAGCAGAACCTTGGGGCTTTGCCTTCAGGAACTGTCTAGAGGCGCTTTGACAACGCCGTTACGGGTTCTTTTGTGGACTGCGTAAGAATCCCCCGCCTTTAGGCGGTGGGAGTGTCAATCTTGATCTCCACATAGCAGCAGGGATCCCCACTGCCGGCAAAGGTCATCGGGATCCCTCCTTCAAAGGCGGTCATCACGTAGGCTTCCAGCTTGCCCACCTGTTTGGCCAGAGCAGCAGAGAGCGACTTGAGCAGCGCCTCTACAGCGGCAGGTTCCGGCTTTAGAGGCGTTTGCAACTTGATCAAGGGCATAGGCACTGCTTTTTGTCGACAAGTTGATCTTGCCGTTGCCGGCTTGTTTTTTGCGGGATCCCCCTGTGGTAGCTTAGCTGCAGAGTTCCGCCGATCCCCATGGAGCAGAGGAAGCCGGTCAGTTCTGAGCCTAACCACCCCACTCGAGCTGAGGCAGGGCCGCAGGAGGTGCGAACCGAGGCTGCTCCTGCCCCTGTCGGCCCTTACAGCCAGGGCATTGCCGCTGCGGGGCCATTTCTATTCGCCGCCGGACAGGTGGGCCTGGATCCCAAAACCGGCAAGCTGGCGGGGGAAGATGTTGCCTCGCAAACTCGGCAGGCGCTGCTGAACCTGAAAGCCGTGCTGGAAGCAGGGGGAACAAGCTTGGCCAATGTGGTGAAGACCACCGTTTTTTTGGCGGATATGAAAGACTTTGCCGCCATGAACGCGGTTTATCGAGAGTTTTTTGCCGCCGATCCGGCACCGGCCCGCTCTTGCGTGCAGGTGGCTGGCCTGCCCTTGAATGCCTTGGTGGAAATCGAGGCGGTGGCCTGCTACCGATAGCGGCGGTTAAAAGCTGCAACTCTTCAACCCCCAGATCCAGAATGTTGGCCATCTGGGCTGGGGCGACCGTTTTCCTCGGGTGCGGATCCCGGCAAGTCGGGCACCGGGTCGTAGCCTCCCGGGTGCCAAGGGTGGCAGCGGCAGAGGCGGCGGATCCCCAGCCAACCGCCTCGGATGGCACCGTAGCGCCGCACGGCTTCCAGGGTGTACTGGGAGCAGGTGGGGTAGTAGCGGCAGGCAGGCGGTAGCAGAGGGGAGATGGCCACCTGGTAGCCTCGAATCAGGGCAACTAAACCGCGAGTCAAGGGATCCGACCGTTCCGCCATAGGCCAGCGTACAAAAAGGCCATTTCCAGGCTAACGTCTGCCCTCCTGCGCAGCTCCAGACAAGAGGTTAAGATCCAAAAAGTCACCACCCAAATATACATTTCGTAATACTTCTGTTCGGGGATGCCGTGGAGACGGCTTTGCTCCTCGGCATGGTTGTAAGAGTTTCATCAGGAGTGGGCGTGAGGGCATTTGGGCGGCTACAGCCAGCACAGCGGCGCAACTTGGGCATTTTGTTCGTGGCCGGGCTGCTCTTTTGGGCCAGTCTGTCTGCGCTGTTGCCCACGCTGCCGCTCTACGTCCGGGATGTGGGCGGCACCAGCCAAGAGGTGGGCTTGGTGATGGGGGCCTTCTCGATTGGGCTGCTGGCTTTTCGTCCTTGGCTGGGGCGGCTGGCGGATGGCCACAGTCGGCGCATTGTGTTGCTCATCGGCATGGGCGCGGCGGGGATGGCGCCTTTGGGGTACTGGCTTTGGGATTGGATCCCGTGGATAGCGCTGGTACGGGCCTTTCATGGGATCAGCATCGCCGCTTTTGCCACCGCCTACGTTACTTTGGTGGCGGATTTTGCCCCGGAAGAAAAACGCGGCGAGATCTTGGGCTACATGAGCTTGGTCAATCCCATGGGTGTAGCCATCGGCCCTGCTTTGGGCGGTTTTTTGCAGGAGCTGGCCGGTTATGGCCCTCTGTTTCTCTTCGCCGCTTTGCTGGGGTTGGTGGGCTTTTTCTGTACCCAATTGGTTCGAGAGCAGCGCCGTGGGGATTGGGGATCCCTGCCCTCGGATGGGGCGTTTTGGGGCCTTGTGCTCAGCCCGAAGGTGTGCTCTCTCGCCGGGGTCATGTTGTTGGTTGGCCTGGCCTTTGGCACCCAGACCACGTTTGTGGCTCTGTTGATCCAAGAGGCCGGAGTTCCCCTGAATCCAGGTCTTTTTTATACGGCGGTGGCCCTGTCCAGCTTCGGCGTGCGCCTGCTGGCTGGTCGCGCTTCCGACCGCTACGGGCGGGGGCCGTTCATCTCGCTCAGCCTGGCCACCTATGCTCTGGCGATGGGGATCCTGAGGGTTGCCGACAGCGCTGCGGCTTTTCTCGCCGCCGGGATCGTGGTGGGGTCGGGTTTTGGCACCTTGATCCCGCTGATCTCCGCCCTGGTGGCGGATCGCTCTGAGCCGGCGGAGCGCGGTCGCCTGTTTAGCTTGGTGATGTGTGGCTTTGACTTGGGCATTGGGCTGGCGGGGCCGATCCTGGGCACGCTGGCGGGGGGGTTCGGGTATCGGGCCATGTTTGGCTACGCCGCCCTTCTGGCGTTGGCTTCCTTGGGCTCTTTTCTCTGCTTCTCCAACGGGCGACCGGGATCCTCCCTGCGCTTTGCCTTGGGCCTGGAAACCGATCGGTTTCGACAGCCAGATCCTGTCCCTTCGGAACAGCCCCAGCCGTCCCCTCCCCTGCCAACGGGATCCCGTCCTGCCCTCTAGGCACCCTGATTTTTGTCCCCAAGTCCGATTTGCCCTATCCTAGGCTGGGGTTGCTGTACAAAAAAGAACTCTGGGCAGATGGGAGCACGGGGTTGGCTTGCCCTCCTGGGATCCCTGCTGGTGGGCGCCTTAGGGGGATGGATCGAGAGCGCTTGGGGGGTAACGGTGCGGGTGGCCTTGGCCGATGCCACCGCCCCTTTGGTGGTGGGGGTTTCTCTCCCTGCCCAACTGACCAATAGCCGCCAAGAGGTGCTGGCCGAGTTGCCCCCCATGCAAGGGTTTCTGGCCCAGCCCGGCCCTCAGGGGGTGCGCCTGCAGGGGGTGGTCAGCCCGGTGTTGTTCATCGAGCCGCAAGCGGGTGGCCTGGTGGCGGTGGATGGCCGCTGGTATTCTGGCAAAGTGCTCCTGACCGGCTACAACCGCTTGCTGGCCATCAATTACGTGGATCTGGAAGACTACGTGGCCGGCGTGGTGGAAGCCGAGATGGGATCCCGCTTTCTGCCCGAGGCCCTCAAGGCCCAGGCGGTGGCAGCCCGCACCTATGTTCTTCACCACCGCAATTCCCGCGGCTGGTTTGACGTGTTTAGCGACACCCGCTCCCAGGTGTATCGGGGTCTGTCGCAGCGCTCGGCAGCCGCCCTAGCAGCAACACACGCCACCCGCGGCATCGTCATGGTGTATGGGGGGCAATTCGTGAATGCCATGTATAGCGCCAGCGCCGGCAGCCAAACCGTCGGGGTGAGCGGGATCCCTTACCTAAAAAGCCTGCCGGATTTTAGCCCCTATCCCAAGTACGGGCATGGCATCGGCATGAGCCAGTGGGGCGCCCAAGAATTGGCCCGCCGGGGCTGGACTTACCGCCAAATCTTGGCCTACTACTACCCCGGCGTCAGGTTTGGCCGGTTGCCGGATTGACCTACTCCCCCTTGCTCTGGGTTGCCAGGGGTGCCCATCTCCCCAGGTTGCCCTTCAGCCGCAAACGGGCCGGGTTCACCCTTGGCCGGCTTCTTCTGGTTAAGACCGGAGTGGACCTAAATAGGGCAGCCACAACTTTGCCCAAGAGCTTTTGTGGGCATGCCGATCCCGGCCTAGGGGACAAAACTGGCGGGCTGAGAAGCAGCAACCCAGACCACGCAATCTCCCCTCACCTCCAACCAGCCACCCCCTGGGTAGTCGGGGCTGCGGCTGCGGCGGCCTGCTTTCAGGAGCCGGATCCCGGCTTCCACCTGCTCAAAAGTCGGGTGATGGGGCAGCAGCAGCGACAAGAATTGGAACATCACCTGCCGCTGCAGAGCCAGGGGCGCAGCCCGCAAGGGATCCCGTCGCAGCCCCGGCAAAGCCGGCTCGTACACCTGCAACCATAGTTGGGCGGCTTGCGCCACCACCAGCTCATGCTCTGCCTGCAACAGCGTGGCCGCCCGATTCAAAGCCGCTTCCAGTTGCGGGTTAAAGTGCTGCTTGAGATAGGGCATCACCTCTAGGCGAAGGCGGTTGCGGCCATGAGCCAAATCCTGGTTGCTGCGATCCGGCCAGACCGGCAACTGGTATTGTCGGCAGAACTCTTCCGTTTCCCAGCGGGAAAGGCCCAGCAGGGGACGCACCAACCAAGCGGAGGTGGGATCCCGCTCGTCCAAACGCCGTTGCCAATCTAGGCTGACCAGGCCGGCAGCCCCCGTGCCCCGCAGCAGGTTCCACAAAAACGTCTCCGCCCGGTCGCTGGCCGTGTGCCCCGTGGCCACCGCCTCGCAGCTCCAGGTGCGCGCCCATTTGTCCAGTTGCTGGTAGCGCCAAGCCCTGGCCCCCGCCTCATCCCAGCGGATGGGATCGGCAGTCTCAACGGCGTGGGGCAGGCCCTGCTGTTGCAGCCATCCCTGCAAAAACTGGGCACACGCCGTCTCATCGGCTGACCAACGGTGATCGCAGTGCAAAACAAAGATCTGCCACCGCCAGCGCGGCTGCAAATCCCGCAAGATCTGGAGCAGGGAAAAAGAATCTTGTCCGCCGGAAAAAGCTACCAGCAGCCGCTGGCCGGGGCGAAGCAGTTGCCGCTCGCGAATGGCACACTGAACCCGCAAGTGAAGAGGAGAAAGCCTGGCCACAGTTGGCTATTGCTCGGGGGCAACCCAGACCTGGGATCCCTCAGGCAAGGGCCCGAGTGAGATGCGAGGCCACCGTCTGCACAGCCGCAATGCTCCGCTCGTAGGCCATGCGAGTCGGCCCCAGCAAGGTGACCGTCCCCAGCGGCGCCGAGCGGCGGCGATAAACTGAGGCGATGACCGTGCAGTGGTGCAGCGATTCCAGCGGGTTCTCGCTGCCAATGTAGATGATCACGGGAACGTTGTGGGATGGATCCTGATCTGCGGTGCTGGAGGATGCCTTCTCCCTGGCCGACGGGGCCGAGAGAGCCGCTTCGCTCGTGAACAGGCAACCTGGCGTGGAATAGAGCCCGATCATCCCCTGCAGCTGCTCGGATCCCTCTTCGAGCAACTGGGCCACCGCCTGCATCCGCTGAGCCTGGGAAAACTCCGGCTGCCGCATCAGCTCCGTCATGCCCGCGCTGAACACCTGTCCTAGAGAGGGCCGCAGGTAGCGTTGGACTACCGAGCGCAGCAGTTGCTGCAGCCAATGGCTGTAAGCGCGAAACTCCTCATCCAGCTTCAACCAGCTCAGATCCTGCAGCTCGGCAAAAGTCTTGCCCCGCAATTTCAGGGTGAGGAAGTTGCTCAGTAGCTGCAGTTCATCTTCCAGATCCTCGCGCCGATCGTCAGGCCAATCCGGTGGGCTGACCAAGGCCGAGTGGGTTTGATAGGAATCCGTAACCACCAGCACCATTACCCGCCCCGGCCCCACCGACAACAACTGCACGTGGTGAACGGCTACCACCGGCCCCTGGGGAGGGGTGATGAGGGCGATGCAACCGCTCAAGTGGGCCAAAAGCTGTGCCACCCTCTGTAGGAAGCTATCGAGGTCGTCCCCCAGCTCACGGTTGAGCTGATCCAGCAACTGCTGCAGCGCAGGATGGGGCTCCGGCTGGGGAGCATCGTTCGGGATCCCATCCATGTTGGCGGAGCTCAACAGATCGTTCACATAGACCCGATAGCCAAAGTCAGAAGGGATCCGACCGGCAGAGGTGTGGGGCTGGAACAGCAACCCAACCTGCTCCAGCGTGGCCAAGTCGTTGCGAATGGTAGCCGTGCTGACTCCGAGGTTGTAGGACTGGGCCAAGGTTTTGGAGCCGACAGGTTCTGCCGTGGCAATATACCTGCGCACCGTTGCCCACAGGATCTTCCGTTGTCTAGGAGTCAGTTCGAGTTTCATGGCTGCTCAAAAGAACCCAATCAACACCTGCTAAGGGGAATTAGCCAATGGATCTCAGGTCAACCAAGCTAGGGCTAAATGAGGATCAGATAAACTTTTACTTCTCTCTTTAACTTTATTGTTACCCTTTCATCTTGGGTTGCAGGCGCGGAAAATTGCAACAGCAGAGGTGGAAAGAGGTGGAGGCTCTTGGTTTGGCGAGAAAAGCGGAGCTCCCTGTAGCCTCTGCATCCTTATTTTTGCCCAAAGGGGGTACTAAAGTGTTAAGTCAACTCTAGGCTAAGTGAGCCTGCTGCTGCCTGTTCTGTATCGTTTTGTATCTTTCGAGGTCGCTCCATGTACTTGTCCCCCCAGGAGGTTGCTCTACCTGGCCGTCCAGCTAGCTCGGGATCGGCGGCAGTGGGGCCTCCAACTCAATTACCCCAAGGCGGTGACCTACCTGAGCGCAGCTATCTTGGAGGGGCGCGGGAAGGGAAAACCGTTGCTCAGGTGATGAGCGAAGGTCTGACGTGGCTGAGCCGAGAGGACGTGATGCCAGGGATCCCGGAAATTCAAGTAGAGGCCACCTTTCCCGACGAAACCAAGCTGTTAACCATCCGCTAGCTGCTTTCTAAGGATCCCCCAAAGACCCAGAGACTTTAGGAGGTTGTCCATCAGAACCTCCGGGGTACTCCCGCCACAGCGCAGCTTGGCGGGATGGAGGATAGGCGGTGAGACGAAGGGGTTCAATGCCCCTGAGTCTCACAATCTGGGCGTTGCCTGCTGCTCGACATACTTCTTCAACTCCTCAACGGTGACCCCACCACAAGAGGCAACAAAATAGGTCCCTGTCCAAAATACAGGCTTGCTGTAGAACCGTGCCACCTCTGTGGCGAACTCTTTGCGAATCAACCGGCTGGAGACTGTTTTCAGGTTGTTCACCAGCTTCGAGACCTGAACATCCGGCGGAAAACTCACCAACAGATGCACATGATCCGCCTCACCGTCGAACTCCACCAAGGAACAGCGCCACTTTTGGCAGGTCGCTCGAAATATATCTTCCAGCCTCTGCAACATTGGAGCAGTTATCACCCGACGACGGTACTTTGTCACCAGCACCAAGTGGATTTGTAGGCTGTAAACAGAACGATGGCCTATGTTGTAGCTCGTTGCGCTAAATGCTAGAACCGTCTCATGATTCTCACCCACGAGTACCGGATCCTGCCCAGCGACGACCAAGCCGCTCTGATGACCGAGTGGCTGGAATTGTTGCGGCGGCAGTGGAACGACGCTCTGGGGCAGAGACTGGACTGGCTGACCGCAACCCGTTGTCCAATTGACCGCTGCAGTCTTGTCTCTTGTCCGTTGCCTGTGTCAGAACCCCCGCTGGAGCCGAATTATTATCGGCAGGCGGGATCCCTCAAACAAATCAAGCAACTGTTCCCGGCCTACCGGGGCATTTACGCCGAGGTGCTGCAGCAAAACTTGATGCGGCTGGACAAGGCGTGGAAAGCGTGGCGGGAGCCGGATAGCACAGGCAAGCGGCGGGGGCGGCCTCGCTTCAAAAAAGCGGGGGAGTTGAGATCCTTCACATTCCCCCGCATCAATTGCCCCAAGGCGGGAGCGCATCTGGTAGGGGAGACTCTGCGGCTGAGCAAGATTGGCTCGATGCCTGTGGTGCTGCACCGCCCCTTGCCGGAGGGGTTCGTGCCCAAAACTGCACAGTGGTGCGCAAGGCCGATGGGTGGTATGTCTGCATCAGCTTGGAAGACAAAAGCGTTCCTCTCCCAGAGCCTGTGCCGATCAAAAGGGTGGTGGGCATTGATGTGGGATTGGATAGGTTTCTCACCACCAGCGATGGGGAGGTGGTGCCTATCCCGCGGTACTACCGCCGAGCTCAAAAGCACTTGGCTCGACAGCAGCGGCAACTGAGCCGCAAGGTGAAGGGGTCCGCCAACTGGAAGAGACAAGCCACGAAAGTTGCTTGTTTGCAGTTGCACGTTGCCCGACAACGCAAAGCGTTCCACTACCAAGTGGCGCACTGGCTGGTGGGGCAATACGACCTGTTGGTGGTGGAGGATCTCAACGTCCGAGGGCTGGCACGAACTCGGTTGGCTAAATCGATTTTGGATGCGGCTTGGGGACAATTTCTTGACATTCTGACAGCAGTGGCGGTCAAACGCGGCAAACAGGTGTTGAGAGTGGATCCCCGTGGTACGTCCCAAAATTGTTGTGTTTGTGAGGAGCGTGTTCCCAAGGCCTTGTCGGAACGGGTGCATGATTGCCCTCGTTGTGGGTCGTGGGACAGAGACTTGAACGCTGCTATCGAGATTTTGAAGCGAGGACTCAGGTCCCCCCGTATACAGGGGGGCGGTGGGACTGCCGCTCTCTGGCTGTGGAGGATCCTGGTTTACCAGTCCGTTGAAGCAGCAACTCCGAGAAGTGATTCTCGGAAGCTCCCGTCTACAGCCCGTCAGGGCTTAGCGGGAGAGGATGTCACTTTCACTTTTTTGAGGTCAACCGAGCCCTGGTGTTGGATCGCGCCGCCAGCTTTGGCAGGCGCCTCAACATCCCTTCCGGCCAAGCGGTGCGTTTTGAGCCGGGGCAAACCCAGCGGGTCACTCTGGTGGCGCTGGGAGGCAAGGGTCTGGTGCATGGCTGCAACCGGCTGACGAAGAGCAGCGTCCGCTCTGCAACGCAAAAGCGGCGGGCCCTGGCCCGATTGCAGGAGTGGATGGGCTAGGTGGTTAAGCGCTATGGACATAACGCCCCTCGAAGTATGCAGCTTTGGGCATCTGGGCTGAGGCTTGGCCACATCCCCATCCCACCTCAGATTCAAGAGAGTAGGGCTATCCAATTCTTCCTCTGGGATCTGGCCAATGTTAGAGCGTGAGACTGTTTGGTGGATGTGGGTACAGGGCTTGGGGCTGAATCTTTCCGGGTTGGCCCTGTTGGCAGCAGCAGGTGCCACTTTCGGCCCCCTCTGCTGGACCGGCGCGACGGTGGCGGTGATGCTCAAGTTAATTGGAGATAGCCAACTGCTGCGCGCCTACTGGCTTTGGCAAAGTCGGCACCGCCAAGCGGGATCCCAGCCCGTCAGCTCGGCAGCGGCGCTCCAAAGTCAAGTTTGAACAGTTACCAAACAGCCTGTTCGTGGAGCTTCAGCTTCCCTCTCCCCCTGAGGAAGAGGGGCGGGTGAAGGCCAGCGGCAAAGTGCCTTAACCTTGTTTGAAACGACTGTCAGGGAGTTTGAAACAGCCTGACCCTCACCGCAGGTGGGCCACAGTCACACCCGTACCGCCGTCCTGGGGATCCGCTGGGGCAAACCTCTGGACACGCGGGTGATTTTGGAGGTAGGCCTGGACGCCGGCCCGCAGGCGTCCCGTGCCGTGGCCGTGGATGATCCAAACCGGGCCAGGAGGGGCTTGGGCAAAGTGCTGTTCCAGAATCGCCTCGGCATCGGCTACAGTTTTCCCCCTTAGGTCAAGGGTGTTGCGGCTGGTGCGCAGGTTCAGGGGAGCAGTGGTGGGCGGTGGGGAAGGAGGAGCTTTGGGGCGCTGGCGCTGTTTGGCCTGATGTTCATCGATGGGATCCAACTGGCCCCGCGGCACCGTGAACTTGAGAATGCCGCTGCGCACCACATACACCTCTCCTTCGACGGCAATGACCTCTCCCGTCTGTCCCAGGCCCCGCAGCCGCACCCGATCCCCCACCTCTGGCACGAACTCAGTCTCAACGGGCGGCGGCGGCGGCGAGTAGCGCCTGCGAATCTGCTCCAGCTCAGCAGCGACCTGCTGGGGATCGTCCCCCTGTTGCAGCTTGCGGACGGCGGCGGCCACCTCCCGGCGGGCGGCGGCCAAGAGGGCTTGCAGCCCCTGTTGCTGCCGGTACTCCAGTTGCGCCTCTCGCTCAGCCATTTGCCGACTGCGCTGCTGCATTTGGCGGTACAGGGTTTCCAGCTCTTGGTGCAGGGATCCCACCTGGGCGGCCCGCTCTTCCAACTGGGCCCGTTGCGCCTCCAGCCCCGCGATCACCTTATCCACCTGGCTTTCCCCCTGCAGATGCTGCTGCGCCCGCTGCAGAATCTCCGGCTCCAGGTGCAGCCGCCGGGCGATGGCCAAGGCATTGGAGCGACCAGGGATCCCCCACAGCAGGCGGTAGGTGGGGGCCAGGGTGGCCTCGTCAAACTCCACCGAGGCATTCTCAAAGCCGGGATGCTGGTATTTCAGAGCCTTCAGCTCGCCGTAGTGGGTGGTGGCCAAGGTCAGCAGGGCCTTTTCGGCGAGATACTCCAATAGCCCGGCAGCCAGGGCCGCGCCCTCGCTGGGATCCGTGCCTGCCCCCACCTCGTCCAGCAGAACAAGGGCCGGCGCCGGCTCCGACTGCAAAGCTTGCACGATGCGGCTGATGCGGCGAATATGCCCGGAAAAAGTGGAGAGGCTTTGCTGCAGCGATTGCTCGTCGCCGATGTCGGCATAGACCCCGTCGAACCAGGGCAGTTGGGGCGGATCCTGGGCGGGCAGGAAGATCCCCGCCTTGGCCATAAGCACCAATAGCCCCAAGGTCTTCAGGGCAACCGTCTTGCCGCCAGTGTTGGGGCCGGTGATGACCACGGCGCGGATGGACTCCGAGAGGGTGAAATCGATCGGGATCACCTCCGGGCCCTTGCCTTCCTCGCGAGACTGCCACAGAAGCAAGGGGTGCCTAGCTTGGCGCAGGCGCAATCCTGCCGGGACAAACTGGGGGCGATTGCCCCCCAACCAAAGGCTGTAGCGAGCGCGAGCCAACGCCACCTCCAGCCCCACCATCACCGCCTGCAGATGCTCCAAATCCTCGGCAACAGATCCCACCTGGGCCGAGAGGGCGGCCAAGATCCGCTCTTCCTCCGCCTGGATCTGGGCCTGGGTTTCCCGCAGCCGGTTGCCTAGCTCCACCACAGCGTAGGGCTCTACATAGAGGGTGGCCCCGCTGGCAGAGCTGTCGTGCACAATGCCGCGGATGAGATCCCGATGGGTGGCCTTTACCATCAGCACAAAGCGCCCCTGCCGCTGGCCAATCAACGTGTCCTGCAGCGCCTGGGGGTGCTGGCTCATCACCTGTTGTAGGCGTTCTTGGATCTGGCTGCGGTACTGGCGGTGCTGACGGCGCAGGTCTGCCAGGGCGGCGCTGGCGCTATCTCTCACCTCGCCGTGTTCGTCCAGGCAGCGGAAGATCTCCTGCTCTAGCTCAGGATAGGTGCGCAGATTGCTCACCCACTCCTGCAGGCGGGGCAGGCGCTCGTCAGCATCGATGAGTCGGCGAAGGCGGCGAGCAGCCCCCAAGGTGGTGGCAATCTGCACCAGCTCTTCCCCGCTCAGAATGCCCCCCCGTTCGGCCCGTTCCAGGGCCGGCAGCAAGTTGTGGATCCCGTCCAGAGAAATCCCCCCTGGCTGGCTGCAATCCAGCCGGATGGCCTCCTCCGTTTGATCAAGACAGACCTCGCTCTCGGCGCGGCTCCGCCAGGGATCCAGCTCTAGGCAGGCGCGGCGGCCTAGGGGTGTGGCGGCAAAGCTGGCCAAGTGTTGGCAGAGGCGGGGCCACTCCAACAATTCCAAAGTTTCTTGGCGGAGGGAAGGATCGGGCTCAGAACAGATCGGCAGCAGGTTGAAAGTAGTGGGCGTAGGCATTCCTGAAGAAATTAGCCATTCGAGGAAGAACGGAGCTGCAGCCGCTTCATCTCTTGCAAAAACTGCCGCTGGTAGTTGAGAAAGGCAGTGTGCCACTCGCGGAAGCGACGCTCACCATCGCGCACCAACATCTGTCGGTAGTGCTCGGAGTTGAGACGGGGCCGGGCCGAGTTCATGGGGATCGAAGACGCTCTGCCCCTATTGTGGCAGGCCGCGGGGCGCCTTTCATAGCTTCCAACCTGCGGGCAGGCGAGAAAGCACCCCATCTGTTCTGCCGGTGAGGGGAGATTTTTTGCTTGCAGTATGGCCGAACTTGGCAGTCGGCCTTGGCATACTGGAAGAGTCGTCGTACCTCAGCTACGCAAGTCAAATCCGTGCGCAAACGAGTGACCCTGATTTTTCCTCGCCACTTGGTGAATGTGCCCCTCACCTATCGTCTGGCGAAAGACTTCGATGTAGCCGCCAACATCGTCCGTGCCAGAGTAACCCCTAACGAAGTGGGCACCCTGGTGGTGGAGCTCTCGGGAGATATCGACCAGGTGGAGGCGGGGCTGGAGTGGGTGCAGTCTTTGGGCATTGAGGTGGCCGAGCGGGCTAAAGAAATTCAGATCGACCCAGATTTGTGCGTGGATTGCGGCTTGTGTACGGGCGTTTGCCCCACCGAGGCACTGAAGATTTCCGCTCCCGACTGGAAACTGGAGTTTCTGCGTAATCGCTGTGTTATGTGCGAACAATGCATCCCCACCTGCCCTGTCGGGGCCATCAGCACGAGTTTATAGCGATGAGGCGAAGAGCCGGCTAAGCCGACAAGTTCATTCACTATTACAATGCTGTAATATGACCCCGATTGGACTGGATTTGCCCAGGTTAATTCGAGGCAACTGGATATGCTCTCTACCTCGACGCTCATTGGCTTGACCTATGCTGCGCTAGCAGTTCTCTACCTGCTGGTGCTGCCGTTCTTGTTTTTGGTGTACGTGGACAAGCGCTGGAACTACAGCGGTGCCTGGGAAAAGGTGTTGATGTTTTTCCTAGTTTTGTTTTTCTTCCCCGGTATGGTGCTCGTGGCTCCCTTCATGACGTTTCGGCCCAAGCCGCGTTCGCTCTAGAGCTCGCCCTTCTGCAACCTACCAGCCATGCGCAGACGGGATGTTCTCGGCATTGGCCTAGCCCTGCTCTTGGGGGGAGGACTTCTCTACGGGCTGCTGCTTTGGGCCGGCTTAGATACGGGCGCGGCGCAGCAGGTGTCGAGTGTGGTGTTTCTGCTGGGATGCCTGGGCTGGACGGTGGGCTACCTGAAGCGGGTGTTGAGCAGGGAAATGACTCTGAAGGCCCAGTGGGCCACTTTCGAGAGGCAGCAAATCCAAGAAAAACTTCACTCCCTCTCCCCGGAGGAGTGGCAGGCCTTGCAGGCCGAGCTGGCCTCCGAAACCGAAGAGGAAGCTGAGGGTGGTTTGACCGAGCAAGGCAAGTGCTGAGGCCGCCGGGCAAGCTGTACCCAAAAACTTGTCGCAGATCGGTGGAGTTTCAGCTAGAAACTGCAGGAGCCCCGCACTGTACCCCCTCAATCCCCCCGCCCCCCTGCCCCCATATACGGGGGGTTGGGGGGGAAGGGGGGGCGGTCGGAGTCGGGTAGTTTACGTATCCAAGCGGCTGGGTCAGCCCAGCACTACCGGTATAGCTAGTTACTGTTTCTTCTCTATTGGAAATGCTACCTTGCGCCGTAGGCAAAGTTGTGAACTAAGGCAAGTCGTTTCTCTGCTCACCGTGACCAAGACCGTTCTGGTGGCTCAGGGTCAGCTTTTGCAAGCCCAGCTCTGGAAGCTGGTGCTGGAGTCTCAGCGCCATACAGTGGTGCTGGTTTCTCCTCAGGCAGATCTGGTGGAGGTGGCGGCAACTCATTCTCCGGATCTGATGGTGGTGGATATGACGACGGGGCTGTTTAACCCCTATGCCTTTTGTCGAGAGTGTCGGAGCCGGCTTCCGGATATCCCTGTGATTCTCACTCATTACCCTCGTCGCCCCATCGAGCCGGCAGAGCGGCGCTGGGCCATTTACCAGGGGGCAGCCGAGGTGATCCCCGGTTTGGCCGAAGCCGACGACATTCTCCACTCCCTCGAGCAAATTTACAAGGCAGCCAGGTGGTCTTTTCCCATCGACACGGAAGCTCTTCACGCGGTTCTCGAGCAGCTGGGTTTGTGGTCTGAAAAAGACAGCCCCCCTCCTTCCCCGTCCGTTGCAACAGAAGAACGCCAAGAGCAAACGGCTGCGCCCCCGCCGGCAAAGTATCGATTGATGTATCGGGGCCGCCCTGTCGAGTGAGCTGCAAGCGCTCCACACCACTAACGCGAAGCAGAGGGGATCCCTTGGGCGCTTTTCTCCCCTGGCGGGGTTGGGGATCAGGGCAGCACCAGCGCTAGGGTCGTGCCCTGGGATCCCGTCTCCACCAAACACAAGTCTCCTCCGTGGGCTTGCAGGATACGTTTGGCGATGTACAGCCCCAGACCTCCTGAGCCGGTCGGGTAGTGCTGGCCGGCGATGTGAATGGGTTGGGCGATGTAGGGCTGGGCCAGCTCTTCCAGGGGAGCCGGCAGGCCGGGCCCGTCATCCCGCACCTGGATCTGGCGAGGGCTGATGGTCAGCACCACCACCTGGCGGGCGTAGCGCAAGGCATTGTCCACCAGGTTCACCAGCGCCCGTTCCAGCTCGGCCTCATCGGCATTGGCCCACCCTTCTCCCTCCACTCGCAGGTCGATCCCCCGTTCTCGGGCCAGGGATCCCATGCGTTCGGCCACCCGTCGGGCCAGGGATCCCAGATCGCAAAGACGAGGATGTAGCTCGATCTCGCCCCGCTCTAGGCGGTGGGCCTCCACCATCCGCTGCACCAGGGACAGATTGCGTTGGTTCTCCTGCAAGATGCGATCCAGCAGGGCAAGCCGCTCTTCCGGCTGCAACTGCTGCTCCTGCTTGAGGGCACTTAGCAAATGCCCAAAGGCAATGAGAGGGGTTTTCAGGTCATGCACCAAGGTGGCGGTAAAGGCTTCCCGCCGCAATTGGTCAATCTGGATCTGGCGCAGCAGATGGGCAAAGGCCTGGCGCAGGATCAAAGCCTCTTGGGGATCCCCGGGGCGGAGCAGCAAATTCCAACGGGCCGGCTGGCTAATTAAGGTTTCCAGATGGCCCAGCTCGCGGGCCAGCAAGGTGAGGGGCCGCAAGATTAGGGAAGACAGGACATAGCCCACCACTGCCGATAGCCCTGCTAGCAAAGGGATCCACAGCAGCAGCAGGACAGATCCCTCGGGGCTGAGCTCTGTGCCGGGGAGGATCCACTGCACCGACAGGATGAAAACCAAGTTGGGGACAAAGGAAAGGCTGGCAATCACCAGCGCCACCTGAGTGCGCAGGCTGTGGGGGAAGCGGCGGCGCCAGAACTCAAGTAGACGGCGTCTCAAGGGGGAACGGGAGAGAGGGCTGAGTTGAATTAGGCCAGGAGCGAACAGGCAAGTCAAGAGGGCTGGCAAAAAGTGGGGGCTAAATCCGCCAGAGATAGATGGTGTAGGTGTTGATAACATCTGACACGGTGGTGGTGGCGGTGGGCGGCCAATCCCCCATATCGAAAGTGTGGGTGACCAGGCGGGCGCCAGGCCGGAGCTCGCTGCGCAGCTTGTCTCGAATCAGCAGGTGGGAGCGGGGCAGCAAATAACAGGTCACCACCGTCGCTGGCGAGAGATCCAGGGTGAGCAAGTCCTGCTGCCGAAAACTGACCCGATCCTGAACCTGAGCGGCTTGGGCCGCCTGCTGTGCCTCTAGGATGCGCTCTGGGTCGATATCCACCCCCAGGCCCCGCGTGCCGCAGCGCTGGGCTGCCCGGATAGGAATGCGGCCATCCCCACAGCCCAAGTCGTAGAGGAGATCGTCGCCCCGCACCTGCGCCAGATCCAGCATGGCGTCGATCACCAGGGGCAAGGTGCGCACGTAGGGAGCCAGGCTCTCCCTACCGGAGCGGTTCTGAATGGGTTTGAAACCACGAGGTGCCACGGTGGAGCCGGGAGAGAGCTTTCCCCCTATTTTAGGATCCCTTGGCTGCCGCCTCTTTTGCGGAGAGAGCAGAAAGCACGGTGGCAGGGATTGGGGTTCTCAATCTTAGATTTTGCGGTTCTGTTGTTATCGCGCAGTTGGCACCTTGAGGTGCTGGGGAGGCTCTTCCAGACCGCTATGGCTGGGAGCGCAGTTTTCCGTCCGTGCCGGAGTCTTGCTGAGGATTTTTGGGGTTTCCTAGCTGCAAACTCTACACTGGGGTTGGTCTGAGATCTGTACCTGATACATTTACGCTGAACACTGCTGAGCATTACTGCTCAGCGGTGAAGCGATAGCATTCTGTCCGTTTCCGTTGTCACTACGCGATGCTGACGCGACCGCGCTACTCGGACGGAGTCCAAACAGAAAGGCGGTATCCCGCAAAGCCCTGAGCATAACACCCAGAGCGCCTTGCCAATCTCGTGGTAGCCTATGGTTGCACTTTGGGCATCTAAACACCTTTGCGCCACCCAACTTGGTGTGGATGTGCCCGCACTTGGTACAGGTTTTGCTGGTGTACGCTTCCGATACTTCCACGACAACCACGTTTTTCTTCTTGGCTTGAAACTTCAGGAACTGCTTGAACCGATAGTGCGCCCAGGTGAGCATCGCCCTCGCCGTCTTGCTACCAAACTTCCTCCCTGCCTTGGCAACCATCTTGGCTGACTCGAAAGTGGGGAGGAATATCAATCGGTAGTTGTCCGTTAGGAACACCGCTACCTTGCGATGGCACTCGTCCACCAAGTTCCTGATTCTCTCCCGCAGACGAAACGCCGCTTGCCGCATTCGCCTACGCTTGGGTCTCGGTGCTTTACTCAGCCTAGACTGCAGATCGTCTAGGTGGTAGCACAGCCGAACGATCCTGCCAAAGTCTCCCTTGGCGATATCTACAAAGCCCGCCCCATCAAACCCTGTAAGGAAGCTTCTTACTCCAGGGTCAAGCGCAACAACCCCCTTTGCTAACGAACACTGCTCGTTCACGGGCTCAGGAAAGATGGCATACCATCTGTCTTTCACCCGCATTAGCTCAGTTCCGCGTGTCCATTCTCTGGGTATCTCCTCGGACGCGTGAAACGTCAAACCTCGGGTGAGTTTCGGATACCATGTCCCATTGCGAAAGTTGCCGGCGTTGAATTGCAGCGTATGCGACCTGTCTCGCACACTGCGAAACCTCGC
>AFSR01000207.1_pt1 | contig 29786 bp, 34 predicted proteins | sample 296848 | NCBI WGS metagenome assembly AFSR01 (sample SAMN02954305, study PRJNA68063) | hot springs metagenome | biome: terrestrial; feature: Mushroom and Octopus hot springs; material: microbial mat core samples; isolation source: Yellowstone National Park Mushroom and Octopus hot springs ...
CGACCAGCGGATCCCGGCAGCGGGGAAGCAGCGGCTCAAGCCCTTTTGAAGACTTTGTCAGGGTTTGCGCATTTTGGACTACGAGCGAGCCCGCAACTTCCCGGCTGAGCCGGGCACTTCTCTACTGAGCCCCCACTTGTGCTGGGGAACGATCGGCATTCGCCAGGTGTGGCAAGCCACGCGGGAGGTGGAAGCCGAGGTGCGCAGCCAAGAGGCCGAAAGCAGCTTGCAAACTTGGCGGCAGGAGCTGTGCTGGCGAGAGTTTTACAAGCATGTCTTGGCCCACTGGCCCCACGTGGAAACCGGAGCCTATCGACGAGCCTTCGACGCCCTGGAGTGGGACAATCGGCAGGACTGGTTTCAGGCCTGGTGCACCGGTCAGACGGGCTACCCCATCGTGGATGCGGCCATGCGCCAACTGAACGAAACTGGCTGGATGCACAACCGCTGCCGCATGATTGTGGCCAGCTTCCTGACCAAGGATCTGCTCATCGATTGGCGCTGGGGAGAACGCTACTTTATGCAAAAGCTGGTGGATGGGGATCTGGCGGCCAATAACGGCGGTTGGCAGTGGAGCGCCAGTGTGGGCACGGATCCCAAGCCCCTGCGCATCTTCAACCCGGCCACGCAAGCAGCCCGCTATGACCCGGAAGGAGAGTACATCCGTCGCTATCTGCCGGAGCTGGCACGGCTGGATACGCCGGCTCTGCTGTGGGTGGGAGATGACCCCAAGGGAGCCTGGGCTTTGCGGGAACGGCGAAGTTGTGGCTATCCGGATCCCATTGTGGATCACAAGGTGCAGCAGCAGGCGTTCAAACGGCGCTACCAGGCGGTGCAGCAGGCCTACTCTAGGTCTGTTCGAGACGGTCTCCCCCCTCCTTCCTAGTCCTCTGTGCCGCTGCCCCCTCTCTCGACGACGGCAGACAAAAGGCAAGACAGGTGCCATTTGAAATGACCACAAAGCAGGTCTGTGTAGTTGTAGTCAATTCAGTTGACAATGAGACGGTGTTAAAGGCAAGATGACGTGGGGGTAGACCTCAGGAGGAAGCTTCATGACCTATAGCTTAGACCTGAGAGAGAGAGTCGTAGGGTATGTCCAGGAAGGGGGCAGCCCCACTGCAGCTGCACAGATGTACAAAGTCAGTCGTGCAACGGTTTATCGCTGGCTGAACCGAGAAGACCTGAGGCCGACAAAAGTCAAGACTCGGAAGCGAAAGATAGACTTGGTCGCTCTGCAGCAAGACGTAGAACAGTACCCAGAAGCTCGACTGAAGGATAGAGCCCAGAGGTTTGGCGTCCATCCCAGCGCTATTTACTATGCTCTTAGGAAGATGAAAACAACGCGAAAAAAAGAGTTAAGGCACCGAGAGCGGGATTGGCAAGAGAGAATCCAAGAGAGAATCAACGACTCTAGGGTCTTGAGGGAGTTGGTTCAGAAGTATGGAAGTGAGAGTTTAGCTTACAATGGGCTCTGCACCGCTGACGCGAATGATGAGAGATGACGAGACAGGGTTTGGGGAGATACGCACCTGTTTTATGCTTGGCCAAAGAGAGGGGAGAAAGTTTATGGGAAGAGAGAGAGCTGAGTAGCCGGTAGGAGGAAGGAGAGAGGGGGTTTGATAGCCCCGACGCTTTTTCAAGTAGCTCGAATGCGGAAGAATTTGAGGGACACTAAATGCCGAGTTTGGAGAGGACATCTGTATTGACTCTGGGCAATGGGCCGATTCAAAGGCCTAGGGCCTGCTCGGCGAACGGAAGGGAAGGATAAAGGATTTGATGAAAGCGGCAGGGCAGGAGGTGGTTTTTTGCTGAGGCCCTCGCCAGACTTGAATGAGATTGAGGGTGACTTTAGTGCTCTCAAGAGGGCAAGGATGCATGCTGATAGAGGAACTTCTGTGGATGAAGTGATAAGGCCTGCGATCCGCTGTTGCAGACGGAACTGTTGTACTGGCTAGCGTCTCATTGTTATTTGGATTAACTATGGCGGCTATTCCAGCAGCAGCGAGAGGAGGGCTAGGGATCTTCAGGGCAGTTGCAGCACCTGAACGGGCGAACCAGCAGGGATCTGGGTTGTCCCTACTGGCAGCACAGCCAAGGCATTACAGCCGGCCAGACTGATGAGATTGCCGGAATTGAGGTTGGCGGCGGGCTGAAATTGGATCCCCTCAGGCCTGACCTGCAGCCGTCCCCAGAGATAGTGTTCCCGCTGACCGTCGGCATGCAGATCCACCGGGCTGAAGGCGGAGAGGATCTGCCAGTAGGGGGGCAGGGATCCGCCCATTTTTCGCAGGGCCGGGTGCAAAAAGCGCCAGAAGGTCACCAGGGCAGAGGCAGGGTTGCCCGGCAGGCCAAAGTAGAGCTTGGGGGGGCCGTGGGGATTGGGAAAACGAGCCACCGTCAGGGGTTTGCCCGGCTTGATGGCCACGCTGCGGATGAAAATCTCGCCTCCCAACTCCTCCAGCACCTTTTCCACCAGGTCAAAATCCCCCACCGATACCCCTCCGGAAGAGATCACCCCATCGGCAGAGGCCAGGGCCTGCTGGACGACCTGCCGCAACACCTGGGGCCGATCCGGCACGATGCCTAACTGGATCGGGATCCCACCCGCTGCCTTGACCAGAGCCGCTAGGCCGTACTGGTTGGAATCCACAACCTGCCCCGGCCCCGGCACCTGCTGGATGGGCACCAGCTCATCCCCTGTCGAGAACAGGGCTACCCGGGGCTGACGAAACACCGGCACCATCGCCTGTCGGATGGCAGCCAAAACGGCTAGCTCCGCTCCGCCCAAAGCCTGCCCTGCCGGCAGGAGGGGATCCCCCTGGCGGGCAAAGTCTCCCTGAGGCCGGACAAATTGGCCCCGCTGCGGACGCTGCAAGAGGCGAACGGTTCCTGGCGAAGGTTGCTGCGTGTATTCCTGCATCACCACGGTGTCCGCACCGCTGGGCAAGAGGGAGCCGGTGTAGAGACGCACCGCTTGTCCAGGCTGGAGCTCTCGGGTGGGTGCCTTTCCGGCGGGGAGAGTCTCAATCACCTGCAGCTCACAAGGGATCCCCGCTTGCACATCTTCATGGCGCACGGCATAGCCATCCATACTGGAGGTGGGATGGGCCGGAAAATCCTGGGGGCTATACACAGTTTGGCTGAGAACGCGGCCTTGGGCGGATCCCAGCTCCACCCACTCTGTGCCCAGCGGCTGAGCCGCCTGCAAAATCAGGGCTTCTGCTTCCGCCACCGGCAGCATCACGGCTTTTACAACCCCCTTCTCCAACACCTTATCTTCAGCATCCAGAAGTCGGTTCCGCCAAGGCCATTAAAAACAACTTAAACTGCGGACAGCGGCCATCAATTCCGACCTTGGCATGAGAGGTGTATGACCAGGATCCCACCAAGCCCCAGAGCTGGCAAGAAGTCGCAGCAAGTTGCCCATTGGGAGCTGCAGCTCTTTCGAATTCGGGATCCCGGTCTTGCTGGGGAGATGGGGATCCCGGCAGCGTTGCAGCCGGCCACAGGCTATCTGGCTGCTGTGACTGCGGAAGCTGGATACTGGTCACGTAGCGGGCGTAGCCTTAGAACGACTGAGCGACCAGATAGCTCGAGCGCAGCAAGCGAGGTGTCCATGTTAAATGCCGCCGTCATCCTCACGATCTTCCTTGGCTTCTGGGGAGTCGTGGTCAAGCGCAACCTATTATTGAAGATCCTATCTATGGATGTTATGAGCACCGGGGTCATCGCCTTCTTCGTGATCTGGGCAGCCCGGAGCGGTGTGTTCACCCCCATCTACAAACCCTGGCGCGAGCTGGACTATGCCGACCCGGTGCCTCAGGGGATCATCCTCACGGCCATCGTCATTGGCCTATCGGTACAAGCCTTGATGTTGGTGGGGGTGATGAAGCTGTCCCGCAATCATCCCACCCTCGAAGTCGAGAGCATCGAACAGGCAGTCGCGTCAGGGGCGCAGAGCACTTCTACCGATGACTGAGCTGACGCTGGTGTGGGTGGCATTGCCCTTTCTGCTGGCCTTCACAACCTACTTGATGCCGGCCCTAACCCGTCCCAGCCTGGTGGGGATGGCTGCGCTGACGGTGGCCTATGCGGTGCAGCAGGGGGGCTTGCCCGGCACAACCGCCACACCCCTGGAGCTACAGCTTTTGGATCACTTCGGGGTGACGCTGCGGATCGATGCCAATGGAGCAGCGATGCTCTTGGCTCACGGCCTGGTCACGCTGGGGGTGGCGCTGTATTTGGATAGACGCTTTGCGGGCAGCCGCTTTCTGGCCATGCAGCTACTGATCGTCCACGGTAGCGCCAACGCCGTCATCATCAGTGCCGACCTGATCAGCGTCTACGTTTCCCTGGAGGTGCTCAGCATCGGCGTGTTTTTGCTGCTGACCTATGGGCGGCGGGCTGAGGGCCAACCCACAGTGGAAGAAAATGCTCCGCACCGCGATCGCCAGCTCTGGGTGGGGCTGCGCTACCTTTTCATGAGCAATGTGGCCATGCTCTTCTACCTGATGGGCGCAATCCTGGTCTATGTGCGCACGGGATCCCTGGCGATGAGCAGTTTGGCTATGGCCGACCCCACGGCCTTGGCGCTGATTGCTGTGGGTCTTTTGGCCAAGGGGGCGATCTTCGTTGCCGGCCTGTGGCTGCCCCTCACCTACGTTACCGCGGATCCCGTTGTTGCGGCGGTGCTCAGCGGTTTTACGACCAAAGCAGGAGCCATGGCTTTGGTGCGCTGCAGCGAGGCTTCGCCGGTCTTGGCCCAGGGGTTGCCCTACTTGAGCGCTGGTTCAGCCGTTTTCGGGATCCTACTGGCCTTGATGGGGAGCACGCCCCAGCACCTTCTCGCCTGGAGCTCGGTATCGCAGATGGGATTTGTGATTGCTGCCCCTCAATGGGCAGGTTTGTACGGTCTTGCCCATGGGTTGGCAAAGCCCTTGCTGTTTGTTGGAACAAGCGTGACCCATCCCTGGCGTTGGCCGATGCTGCTCTTGGGGACGGCTTCCCTGGCAGGGGTACCCGGCAGTTTGGGGTATGCGGCCAAGGCCCTCAGCTTGTCTGCTCTGGATCCCTGGCACGAGTGGCTGCTGGTGGGGGTTACCGTCGGCACCACTTGTTTAGGCGTGCGAGTGCTGCGGGCACCTGTTTCTCCAATGAAGGGGGCAACCACCTCTGCAACTCCTTGGCAAGATAAAGTGGCACTGGTGCTTTGGGGTGGGGGCTTGCTCTGGGGCTGGCTACCGGCGGCCTATGGCGCTGACAATCTTCTCAAGGCGCTCCTCAGTTTGGGCGTTGGGATCCCCCTAGGCTGGTTTTGGGAGCGGATCCCTTTGAAGGGAGGGTCGGTGAACGAAGGGCTGGAAGCAGTGGTGGGCGGCTTGAGCATAGTGTTGGTGCTGGTTTGGGCTCTGTTAGCTGTGGGGAACTATGGGACGCTACCCTGAGTTGGGTCTATTGGAGATCGGCCTGCGCCTCTTGATTTGGTTTCTGCTGACGGGCAATCTGAGCTGGGACAATGTGGCCATCGGGGTGGCGGCAACGTTGCTGCTGCCGCGCCAGGCTTCCGCACCGGTGCAATGGCGGGATTGGGGGCGAGTGCTCCAGGAAATTCTTCTCGCCATCCCAAGAGCCTACTGGGAAGCCTTCGAGATGATCCTCAAGCCCCACACTGTTGAGGAAGTTGTATACAAACAAACCCTGCCCAACCGTTCAGCAGGGCTGGTGTTTCTGGATATCTTTTTAATTACCTTCACGCCCAAAACCATCGTGCTCAATTGCAATGCCCAAGGCACTTATGAAGTCCATGTGCTCAAGCCGCGGGAGGACGTGTGAACCTACTGCTGTTTCTCCTGACCCTAACGCTGTGCTTGCCCCTGTATGCCGCTTGGCTGAAGGAAGATATTTGGCAGACGATGCTCGCCTTTGCCAGCTTGGCCACAAAGACGGCCATCCTGATTTTGGTGGTGTCGGTGGTGCGGGATGATTGGATGATCGGGATTGTGGGGGTTTTGATTTTGTCGGTGGGCAATGCGGCCTTAATGCTCTTGGCTCATGTACTGAAACGGCTGGAAATGCTTTAGAAAGGCCCTGGGGGTAGGTATGGAAGTCTGGGTGGAAGGTCTGAGCTATCTGTTGTTTGGGATTGGTGTGCTGTTTTGGTTGTGGGGAACGGCGCCGCTCCTTGGGGATCGCTCGATTTTATTTAAGCTGCACGGCCTTTCGGTGTCGGACACCCTGGGCTCTATGAGCATCATGCTGGGGCTGCTGTTGCGGATCCCACGGGAATGGCCCCTGTTGGTGTTGGCACTGATCTCCCTGGCTATTTGGAATACCATTCTGGGCTATGTGCTGGCGTTTTGCTCGCAGCGCAAGTCCCTATAGGAGGGCAGGATGGAAGAGACCCTGTTGCTGGTGATGGCGTTACTCCTGCCCCTGACGGCAAGCTTGGTGGTGACTCAGACCAATCCCTACCACGCCTTGGTAATGCGAGGGATCCTGGGGACAATTGCCGCCCTGATCTATGCGCTGTTTGGGGCGGCGGATGTGGCTCTGACCGAGGCGCTGGTGGGCACTATGCTTTCCATTACCCTCTACGCCATTGCGGTGCGCTCTTCGCTGAGTATGCGCCTGGGCGTTCTTGAAGGCAGCCCTGTGCTGGAGGCCAGTACCTCAGCAGCACGGCAGTTGTTACAGCAGATGCGCCAAGGGCTACAGCGGTATCACATGCGCTTGGAGTTGGCCGCCTATGGGAGTTCGGAGGCGTTGGTGGCTGCTCTTCGCAGCCGAGAGGTACACACCATTGCCCTTGAGCCCGGTGGAGAAGCAGCAGAGTATCGCCTGGTTACACGCGTACCCCGCCTGCAGGCCATTTTGGCGCAGCAAGCTCTGGCCGCTGAGGTGATGGCGACATGAAGTGGGTGTACGGGATAGCGGTGCTGCTGGCAGCCCTACAGCTCATTGTGGGCGAGGCGGGATCCGTGTCCCCCAATCGCGCAGCGGGCGTAGCTTTAGTCGAGGCAGTGGAGATTCTGGCCAGCGAAAGCGGTGTGCCCAACACGGTGACGGGTCTCATTCTGCGCAACCGCCTCTACGATACGGTCTTTGAAGTGGTGGTGTTTTCCACGGCGATTTTGGGCGCCCAATATCTGCTGGCGGATGAGCAGCCGACAGCCAATGTAGCTCAATTTACCGATATTCCCTCGATTGTGTTGGCGCGAGTGGGGGCCACCATTTCGGCTTTGATTGCGGTGGAGCTGGCCATTCGAGGGCACCTGACGCCGGGCGGGGGCTTTGCTGCTGGGGTGGCAGGAGGGACAGCCATTGGCTTGGTGGCGATCACCGCCTCTTCCACCTGGATGGAGGCCATCTACAAACGGTGGCGGGCTGCGATGTGGGAGAAGCTGTCGGTGGTGACGTTTATCGGGGTGGCCGTGGTGGCTCTGGCCGGCTGGGAATTGCCCAGAGGGGAGTTGGGAGATCTGTTTAGCGGCGGCTGGATCCCGATTCTCAATATTCTGGTGGCGATCAAAGTGGCGCTGGGATCCTGGGCGGCAGTTTTGATCTTTATTCGCTACCGCGGCTTGTTATGAGGTCTCAAATGGGTTGATGAGAGGTACCCCTGTCCCGGCAAAATCACGGACATTACGAGTAACCAGGGTAAGTCCGTAAACCAAGGCTGTAGCAGCCAGTTGTTTGTCAATCGCATTTTGAGAGTGAGGTACGCACAGGCTTCCCCATACCTGGGCTTCGGTAATTGTGAAATCAAGAATGTGATCGGCATAGTCATCGACAACCGTTTGCAGCCACCTCTCCAGAAGGTTGGCTTGCAGATGATCGCCGCGATGGCGCATGAGTTCAACGCCTCGGCGGAGTTCGCCCAGCGTGATCACGCTGATGTAGATGCGGGCCTCTTGCTCAATGGCAGTTTGAAGAAATTCTTGAACCCCGGAGTTGGCTTGACTGTGTTTGCGCAGCTCACTGATGACGTTAGTGTCAAGCAAATACGTCATGGGCAGTGTTATCTTGCACCCGCTCAAAGTCTGAATCGTTGCCAACGTTAGGTATCGATCTGAGCACTTCGGCAAAGGACTGTTTCGCAGGCTGGAGTAAGACTTGCTCTAGGATTTTGCGGTGTTCGGCCTCTGCACTAACGCCGTGACGACTAGCCCTTTGTTTGAGAGCTTTGACAATGGCTTCGTCAACATTGCGAACAATTAACGTGGCCATAGAGCGTTTCCTCGATCGGCAGATCCCTGGGCGGCTTTGCTGCGACGATAGCATTGATATCATCTAAAGTTCAAGTTTTCCCGTCTATTGATACTGATGAAGAAGCTGCCCTTTTGCGGGTTGCCCCAGAGAACTCCTGCCTGCCAGGGATCCAAGCTCTGCCTGCTGTGCATAGCCTTTGAAAGCGCAACACTCAAAAAAGAGGGATCCCGATGAGCAACTTGACCTGCAGGTGACCTCTACAATAGAAGGCTGACTCTGCCACCTGGTGGGATCCCTATGCCGCGCCGCACCGATATCCACAAAATCTTGCTCATTGGAGCGGGGCCGATCGTCATTGGCCAAGCCTGTGAGTTCGACTACTCGGGCACCCAAGCCTGCAAAGCCCTGCGGGAAGAAGGCTATGAGGTCGTCTTGGTCAACTCTAACCCCGCCACCATCATGACGGATCCCAGTATGGCGGAGCGCACCTACATCGAGCCGGTGACGGCGGACTTTGTGGCCAAAATCATCGAGCGGGAGCGCCCTGATGCTTTGCTGCCCACCATGGGCGGCCAGACGGCCCTCAACGTGGCGGTGCAACTGGCCCAGCAAGGGATCCTGGATCAGTACGGGGTGGAGTTGATTGGGGCCAAGCGGGAGGCCATTGAAAAAGCCGAAGACCGCGATCTCTTCAAGCAAGCCATGCAGCGGATTGGCTTGGCCGTGCCCCGCTCTGGCCTGGCCCACACCCTGGAAGAAGCCAAGCAGATTGCCCAGGAGATCGGCTATCCCCTCATCATCCGCCCGGCCTATACCCTGGGGGGCACCGGTGGTGGGGTGGCTTACAACCAGGAGGAGTTTGAAGAGATCTGCGCTGCCGGCTTGGAGGCCAGCCCCGTTTCCCAAATCTTGGTGGAAGAATCGGTCATCGGCTGGAAGGAGTTTGAGCTGGAGGTGATGCGGGATCTGGCGGATAACGTGGTGATCATCTGCTCCATAGAAAACATCGACCCGATGGGGGTGCACACCGGCGACTCCATCACCGTGGCCCCGGCCCAAACCCTCACCGACAAGGAATACCAGCGGCTGCGGGACTATGCCATCGCCATCATGCGCGAAATTGGCGTAGAGACCGGGGGATCCAACGTGCAATTTGCCGTCAACCCTGCCAACGGCGAGGTGCGGGTGATCGAGATGAACCCGCGGGTCTCCCGCTCTTCTGCTTTGGCCAGCAAGGCCACCGGCTTTCCCATCGCCAAAATTGCCGCCAAATTGGCAGTGGGCTACACGCTGCCGGAGATCCCCAACGACATCACCCGCAAAACTCCGGCCAGCTTCGAGCCCACCATCGACTATGTGGTCACCAAGATCCCTCGCTTTGCTTTTGAAAAATTCCCCGGCGCAGAGCCGGTTCTCACCACCCAGATGAAATCGGTGGGGGAGGCGATGGCCATTGGCCGCACTTTTCAAGAATCCATCCAGAAGGCCCTGCGTTCTTTGGAAATCGACCGTCCCGGTTTTGGCAGCGATAGGCCGGAGGTTTTCCCCAAGCCGGAGGAAGTGCGGGCCAACCTGCGCACCCCCAACCCCTTCCGCTTGCTCACCATCCGCACCGCTCTGCTCATGGGCTTTTCTGCCCAGGAGATTGCCCAACTCACCCACATCGATCCCTGGTTTATCGACAAGCTGCAGGAGTTGGTGGAGGTGGAGCAGGCCCTCAAGGGGCGGGAGCTGGGATCCCTGAGCGCTGACGACTTGAGACACCTCAAGCAAATGGGCTTCAGCGACCGACAAATTGCCCACCTCACTGGATCCACGGAACATCAGGTGCGGGCCCGCCGCAAAAGCCTGGGGGTGATCCCCACCTACAAAACTGTGGATACCTGCGCCGCCGAATTTGAGGCTGCTACCCCCTACCAGTACTCCACCTACGAGAGCGAGTCGGAGATTTTCCCGGCCCGCAAAGAGAAGGTGATGATCTTGGGAGGTGGCCCCAACCGCATCGGCCAGGGGATCGAATTCGACTACTGCTGCTGTCATGCTGCCTTTGCCCTCAGCCGCCTGGGTTACGAGGCGATCATGGTCAACTCCAACCCGGAAACCGTTTCCACCGACTACGACACCGCCGATCGCCTCTATTTTGAGCCGCTCACCCATGAAGAGGTGATGAACTTGGTGGATGCTGAGCAGCCGGTCGGCCTGATCGTGCAATTTGGCGGTCAAACTCCCCTCAAGCTGGCGCAGGGGCTGGCAGCAGCCCAGGCTCCCATCTGGGGAACTTCCCCCGACTCCATCGACATTGCTGAGGATCGGGGGCGCTTCGAGCGCATCTTGCGGGAGTTGGATATTCGCCAGCCGGCCAACGGCATCGCCCGCAGCGTGGAAGAAAGCCTGGAAATTGCCCGCCGCATCGGCTATCCGGTGGTGGTGCGGCCCAGCTACGTCTTGGGGGGACGGGCCATGGAGATCGTCTATTCCGACCAAGACTTGCAGCGCTACATGCAACTGGCGGTGGCGGTGGATCCGGATCGTCCGGTGCTGGTGGATCAGTTTCTGGAAGAGGCGGTGGAGGTGGATGTGGATGCCATTGCCGACCGCACCGGCGCCGTTACCATCGGCGGCATTCTGGAGCACATCGAGCAGGCCGGGATCCACTCGGGCGATTCGGCCTGTGTATTGCCCAGCCGCACCCTCAGCCCCGACGTGCTGCGGGTGATCCGCGAGTGGACGGTGAAGTTGGCCCAAGCCCTGAAGGTGGTGGGCCTGATCAACGTGCAATACGCCGTCCAAAAAGGTCAAGTCTATATCCTGGAGGCCAATCCGCGCGCCTCCCGCACCGTCCCCTTCGTCAGCAAGGCCATCGGCCATCCGCTGGCGGACTACGCCGCTCAAGTGATGAGCGGCAAAACCCTAGCCGAGCTGGGCTTTACCCAGGAGGTGATCCCCTCCCACATTGCCGTCAAGGAAGCGGTTTTGCCCTTCCACAAGTTTCCCGGCACCGATACGCTGCTGGGGCCGGAGATGCGCTCCACCGGCGAGGTGATGGGCATTGACACGGACTTTGGCCGCGCTTACGCCAAAGCGCAACTGGCGGCGGGGCAGAATCTGCCTCTCCAGGGGACGGTGTTCATCAGCGTCAGCGACCGGGATAAACAGGCGGTCATCCCGGTAGCCCGCGAGTTTGTGGAGCTGGGCTTTCGCCTATTGGCCACCGAAGGAACCCAAAAGGTTTTAGCCGAGCACGGGATCCCGGTGGATAAAGTCCTCAAGCTGCACGAGGGACGGCCCCACGTCATCGACGCCATCAAAAACCACCAGATTCAGCTCATTATCAACACTCCTTCCGGTGTCGAGGCTCAGCAAGATGGCCAAAAGATCCGCCGCACTGCCCTGGCCTACAAGATCCCTCTGGTGACAACCCTGGCAGGAGCCAAAGCCACTGCGGCTGCCATCCGTGCTTTGCAGTCGGGATCCCTGCAGGTGAAGTGCTTGCAGGATTTTTTCTCTGTCCCAGGAATTCTGGAGGAAAAAAAGAAGTCCCAGAAGAGCACGGTCTTTCCCTGAAACCGATCCTGAAGACACCTCTTTCTCAAGCATGCTTGAGAAACATCTGCTCAAGCTTGGCTGACATCAACTGCCGGGAAGCTCTCAAAGACCTCCAAATTGCAACATATCGGTGCTGATTTGTATCGACAAATCCATTTTTTTCACATTCCCGTTGCGGAAGTTAGGGATCCCTGTCGGCATCCCTAAAACTGTCTAGCCTGAAAGAAGGAGACGCTTTTGGCGGTCGGCGCGGGAAGAGTTTTGCCCCGTTCAAGGAAGCCGACAAAGCAAAGAATGGTTTTGTCTCTTTAGGAGTTGGCCTATGAGTACGGTAATTCGCCGCTCCTCGGCTGCACGGCAGCTCTGGAGTTGGAATGGCTTTTGCCAATGGATAACCAGCACCGAAAACCGGCTTTACATCGGCTGGTTTGGCGTATTGATGATCCCGACCTTGTTGGCGGCTGCCTTTTGTTTTGTAATCGCTTTTATTGCTGCTCCGCCGGTGGATGTGGATGGGATCCGCGAGCCGGTGATCGGCTCTTTGATAGGGGGGAACAATCTCATCTCGGCGGCGGTGGTGCCCACGTCGGCGGCCATCGGCCTGCACTTCTATCCCATTTGGGAAGCCGCCTCTTTGGATGAATGGCTCTACAACGGCGGCCCCTACCAACTGATCGTGCTCCATTTCCTGATCGGGGTGTGGTGCTACCTGGGCCGGCAGTGGGAGCTGAGCTATCGCTTGGGCATGCGTCCCTGGATTGCGGTGGCGTTTTCCGCTCCGGCGGCGGCGGCTACGGCAGTGCTCTTGGTCTACCCCATCGGCCAGGGCAGTTTCTCGGAAGGCTTGCCCCTGGGGATCGCCGGCACCTTCTACTTCATGCTGGCTTTCCAGGCGGAGCACAATATCCTCATGCACCCTGCTAGCTGGCTGGGGGTGGCCGGCGTCTTTGGCGGCGCTCTGCTGGCCTCCCTGCACGGCTCCCTGGTGATCTCCAGCCTAATCCGCGAGACCTCGGAAGAAGAGTCACAAAATGCCGGCTACCGCTTCGGGCAGGAGGAAGTCACCTACAACTTCCTGGCCGGGCACTACGCGTTCTTGGGGCGGCTGGGGTTCCCCGGCCTGGGCCTGAGAAACAGCCGTTCCGTCCACTTCTGGATGGCGGCCCTGCCCACAGTGGGGATTTGGGCGGCGGCAATAGGTATCGGCATAATGGCCTTTAACTTGAACGGCTTGAACTTCAACCAGTCCATCCTGGACAGCCAGGGCCGCTTCATCCCCACCTACGCCGATCTCCTCAACCGCGCCAATCTGGGGATCCAGGTGATGCACGCCCCCAACGCCCACCATTTCCCCCTGCTGCTGGCGGCCAGACCCTGAGGCAGGCTAGGGGCAGTCCAGCCGGAAAGCGCGGTGAATAGCTTGCAAGGCCGGGATCCCTCGATCCCGGCGCACTACACAGCTCACCTTGATCTCCGAGGTGGCGATCATCTCGATGTTGATTCCGGCTTCGGCTAGGGCTGCAAACAGGCGAGCAGCCACGCCAGGGTAGGTTTCCATCTCGGCGCCGACAATGCTGACCTTGGCAATGTCGTGATCCGCGTCAACGCCTGCCGCCTGGAGCTCTTCGGCCACCTGCCGGCAGACTGCCTCAGCAGCCATCGCTTGATCCTGAGGCACGGTAAAGGCAATGTCGGTACTGGGGATCCCGTTGTGGTAGCCCCGCTGGCTTTGGATGATGGTGTCCACGATGATCCCGGCAGCCGCCAAGCGCCCGAACAAATGGGCGGCAGTTCCCGGACGATCCGGCACTTTGCGAAGGCCCAGCCGCGATTGCTTCAAATCCAAGGCAACACCGCGTACCGGGTGGCTGTCTTGAGGGGCAGCCGGCACCTTCGCCCGATGCAAGTGGGGGATCACCTGGAACGACTCTCCCAGAGCCAAGGCGGCATCACCGGCCCGCTCCGCAGCCACCACACAGCTCACCTTGATCTCGGACATGGAGATCATCTGCAAATTGATCCCGGCCTCGGCCAGCACCTGGAACATTTGCGCCGCGATCCCAGGTCGGCCCATCATCCCCACCCCGGCAATGCTGACTTTGGCCACCGCCTCATCCACAATCACCGCTGCACACTGCAGCTCTTGGCCAATCCGCCGGGCAACGGCTGCAGCCTCGGTCACCTGCGACCGACTGACCGTAAAGGCAATGTCATTGGTGGGCTGGGGCACGGATCCCTGCGGCAAGGAGTCCGTCCCGCTGGCGTGAGCGGCTGTGAACTGGAGCGACTGCAAAATCAAATCCACATTCACCCCTGCCGCCGCGATCCCCTGAAAGAGCTGGGCGGCAATGCCAGGGCGATCCGGCACCCCCACCAACACCAACTTGGCCTGATCCCGATCCAGCTCCACCGTATCCACCGCCAGGCCCAGCTCGATACTGCTGTCGGCAGCACGAGGACGGGGGGGAGGAGAAAGAATGAGAGTGCCCTCGCATCCCGCCTGCAACGGCTCCAAGCTGGAGCGCACCCGCAGCTTCACACCGTAGTTGCGGGCAATTTCCACCGAGCGGGGATGCAGCACCTGGGCCCCCAAGCTGGCCAGCTCCAACATTTCATCACTGGTGATCTCCGGCAACAGCCTGGCCTCAGGCACCTTACGCGGATCCGTGGTGAAGATCCCCGGCACATCGGTGTAGATCTCACACAGCTCTGCTCCCAAAGCCACTGCCAAGGCCACCGCCGTGGTGTCGGATCCCCCCCGACCCAGGGTGGTGATCTCCAGCTCCGCCAGGCTGGTGATGCCCTGAAACCCGGCCACCACCACCACCTCTTCCCGCTCCAGGTGCTGCCACAGGCGGTCGGTGTGGATGTGCAAAATGCGGGCCCGGCTGTGATCCCGAGTGGTGACAATGCCCACCTGGGCTGCCGTCAGGGAAAGGGCAGGACACCCCAAGCGTTGCAGCGCCAAGGCCACCAGGGCAATGCTCACCTGCTCACCGGTGGAAAGGAGCATATCCCATTCCCGCAACTGGGCCGGCGTGGTCGGGGATCCCTGCAATATCTGCTCCCCCAAGCCCACAAGGCGATCGGTTTCATCCCCCATCGCCGAGACCACCACCACCACCCGATGCCCTGCCTTCACCGTGTGGGCCACCCGTTGAGCCACGGCCTGGATACGCTCCACAGAGCCGACAGAGGTACCGCCGTACTTTTGAACAATTAAGCTGCGTTGCATGAGAGGAGAACGAGGTCAGGGGCGGTTTGGATCCTACCCCGGATCTAGGCCAAGCCCAGTCCATTTTGCAAAAACGGCGGTACCGGCAGCAGGATCAGCACCAGCAGCGTTAGCATCCCCAGCCCCAGCAGATCCCGGGCCTCGTCCAGTTCCGTCACATCGTTGAGGGCCGGCTCGTCAGCACTGGAAATCACAAACAGCAGCAGCGCCCAGAGCAACAGCCAAGGCTGCACCGTCAAAGCCAGCAGCAACACCAACCAGCGGGCTACCCGGCCCACATTCGCTCCCATCCGCTGTCCATACACTGCGTGGACAATGTGCCCTCCATCCAGTTGGCCCACCGGCATGAGGTTAAAGGCAATCACCACCAAGCCCAGCCAGCCGGCAAAGGCCAGCGGGTGCAGCTCGATCACCTGCCCCGGCTGCAACTGATCCCCCAGCACCATGCGGGCCAGAATTGCCAGCAGCACCGATAGGCGCGGGTCAATGCGATGAAAACTAATCGGGGTCGGCTGCCCCTCCGGCACCGCGGGAGGATCTACAGGCGCTGAAAACAACAGCCCCAGCAACAACATGCCCAAAGCAACAAGACTCCCTGCCAGCGGCCCAGCGACGGCGATATCAAACAACACCTTGCGGTTGGGCACCGGCTCTTTCAACTGGATAAACGCCCCAAAAGTCCCTAGGACAAAAGGCACCGGGATGAAATAGGGCAGCGAGGTTTTGATGTGGTGGCGGCGGGCCACCCAGTAACGAGTCCACTCATGGGATCCCAAAATGGCAAGGATCCCGACCGCATAGGGCAATCCTTTCATCAGAGAGGGCAAATGCAGCAGCCGGTCAGGGCTAACCCCAGCCGCGTGGGCCCCAGCACTGAGGGTCGTCCAGAAGGTGAATAGCAACAGCCCCAAAGCCAGCAGCGGCAACTCTCGACTGTCCGCCAGGGAGCGCCGCGCCGCCGGGTTGGGCACCAAGGCAAAAAAGGGCTTACCGGCAAACCCCTCCTGCAGCACCACCAAAAAGCGTTTGCCGAAAGTGGTTTCCACGTTTTGCTGCACCCGCTCATAGGCTTCACTGGGATCCGCCCGCAAGTTGCCCCGGCAGATGATCGCCTGGGGGCGGTACTCCACGTTTTGCAAATAAAAGACGCTCCAGGGGAAGCAATGGCTCAGCTTCTCCCGCGGCACTTCGGAGATGGGGGTGTGGGCAAGAGCCAGCGAGACCGGATCTGCGGCGCCGTCTTCCTCCTCTTCCTCCGGCTCAGGTTCCCCAGCCGGCGAGGGATCCGCTTCTGGAGAGGAGTTTTCCACCTCCGGCCGAGGGCCTCCGGTTGAGGGTCGAATACCCCCTCGTCTCACCAAGGTCATGCTGGTAAAGTAGGAGGTGAGAAACAGCAGCAACATCAGCAAGGGAGGCAATTCGTACTGAAACACCTGACGCCCCAGCACCCAAACCAAAGGGGGCAGCATCATCACCAGCCACAGGATCCGCCACGGCACCTTCGAAAGGCGGGCCACACTTTTTTGCAGCAGCAGGTAGGTTGCAGAACCCACCAGCGCCAACAGGATCCAATCTGCCATGAGTTCAAAAAACGGAGGAGAACACCTCTACCAAGCTAGCGGCAAATCCAATCCCCTCGCTACAGCTTGCAGCCGGGATCCCTGAAGAGCCAATTGAGGCTTGGCCTGCCCATAGACCGCCACCATTCCGGGGCAAACTTTTCATTCGCGCGAGCGGTGCGGAGCACTTTACTTCTTGTCAGCAGTGGGGCGAAAAAGAGGGATCCCCTTGAGGCGTGCTTATGCTGCCGGCGTCCACTGCACAGCTTCGCCCATGGGCCCCAACCTCAACCCAGTATCTATTCTGGCCAAAAGGTATTCCCTGTCATGCCTCGCAGGGTGAAATAAACAAATAGAAGCAACAAAAGGGATCCCAGCGTAACCATAGCCGCCGCTGTTGGACTTTTGCGATACAGGCCGACAAAAGGCTGGAGGCCAGCCCAGATCCCCCCCAGCAAAACGGTAATAAAGTAAGTGGGATAACGGGAGACATTCTCCACAAACTGGTCTTCCAGTCTTCTGGGGGGCTGCGGTTGTGGCATAAGAGGCTGGGGCTCCAACTCCTTTTTTCTCAGTGTGCCATAGGTAGCTGTCAACCATCTGGAGGCTGGCCATCTTCAGGGAACTGGCGGCAACTCAAAAAGTGTAGTCATCTCAAACTAGATTGAGACACTCCCCAAACGCTCCGCGCCGCTGCCGCGACCCCCCAGCTCATCTCTCTGGGAGAGGGGGGTTGGAGAGCAAGGCAACGGAAATGTTTTATTCCTATTCAAAATGACTATAAATCTCCTCCATTGGCGCTCTTTTGGCAGCCGAGCAACCTCGGCTCCCCAGCCGCTGTGGCACCAACCGACCGGTAAGCAGCCTCTCTGCCGCTTGGCTCACAGCCTCCGCGAGGGAGAAAGTCCATCGTCCCCTCATATCAAAAAGAACATCTACTTCACGAAGAGTGGTTGGAGCGAAGGGGAGACTGCGCAGATTCAGGAAACCGAGAACCTGATATGGTAGGCGTTATCCTGCCTGATCTGCTCTTTTGCTCAGTGCAGCCTCCCCTCTTCATAGACTGATGCGAGAATTGCCCTCTGATCCTTCCAATCGTGCCGGCGTACCCTTTGGGGATCAGACCCTGGCTCTGATGCGCGTCCAGGAGGCCCTGGATCAATTGGAGGCAGCCATTCTCAGTAGCCCTCGCCTGTTTTGGTCTCGCACCCTTATTGAAGAGGAAAAGATTCTGGAGCAGTTAGACTTTATCCGCCTGAACCTGCCGACAGCCCTGGAGGAAGCGGAGGAACTGCTGCGCCAGCGGGATCGGATCTTGGCAGAGGCCAATCGCTACGCCCAAGAAATTGTGGCCGCGGCCCAACGTAGGGCTGAGCAGCTCCTCAACGAATCGGCGATTCTGCGACAGGCCCAAGCTCAGGCGGAGCAGTTATTGCAACAAGCCTATCAACATAGTGAGGAGGTGCGGCGACAGACACTGCAGGAATCGGAGCGCCTGCAGCGGGAGGCCCACCGTTACGTGGATCAGGTGTTGCAAGACTTGGAGTTGCGGTTGGTGGAGTCCTTGCGGGTGATCCGCAACGGGCGGCAAAATCTGCAGACCTAACAGAGAAGAGTCAGACTGGGGCTTGAGCGCTGCCTTCAACCTGTGCCAGGAGCATTTTTATCCCGCGTTGTGCAAGTCTTTTGGAGCGGTGGGTTAGGGATCTCCTGAGCAGGCGAGGGACGGCTCCCCTCGCTAGACTTGAGCAGAAGACGTTCCCCAGCGGCCCTTGACATCCTCTCTGCCCATCATCCTTGGCGTATCAGGCGCTTCAGGGATGCTCTATGCTGTGCGCGCTCTGCATGTTCTGCTCAGCCTGGACTACCGCGTCGAAGTGGTGGCCTCCAAAGCGGCCTATCAGGTGTGGCAGGGAGAACAAGGGGTGCTGCTGCCGACAGACCCCCGCAAGCAGGCCCACTTTTGGCGACAGCAAGCCGAGAGCAGCGGTGGATCCCTAGTTTGTCATCGCTGGCAGGATGTGGGGGCAACCATTGCCAGTGGCTCCTATCGCACGCAGGGGATGTTGGTGATCCCGTGCAGCATGGGTACAGTTGCCAAGTTGGCTGCCGGCTTGAGCTCGGATCTGCTGGAGCGGGCTGCTGATGTGCAGCTCAAGGAGGGACGACGCTTGGTGGTGGTGCCGCGGGAAACCCCCTTTAGCCTGATCCACCTGCGCAACTTGACCACCCTGGCAGAAGCGGGGGCGCGTATTGTTCCGGCCATTCCAGCTTGGTACCACCAGCCGCGCACCATCCTAGATTTGGTGGATTTTGTGGTGGTGAAGGCGCTGGATCAGTTCGGTATTGATGGCGATCTCATTCGCCGCTGGCAGGGGATGCGCCAGCATCAGATCCTCAAGCTGCCCCCTGATCTCTGAGCGGGATCCCTTTTCCCGGCGGCAGGCTGGGATTTGGCTTGGGGGTGTTCCAAGCTGGGGGGGGCCCTGTGCCGATAGCCCTCACTTGTGGCACCTTGCCGGGAATAGCTCAGATCACTTGCTGAGCTAGCCGACTCGGGGATCCCGCTGAAGGGGGGTGGGCAAGTCAGGGCAGGTCTCCAGACTGGCCGCCCATTCCCCGATGAGGGTGTTGACCCAGTGAGGCAGCTCGTCGTGGGCGCAGTGGCCTACTCCCGGCAGCTTCACCAAGGTGAGGGCAGGTTGCCAGCGCTTAAATTGGTCTGCCAAAAAACTGGGCACTGCCGGATCTTCTCGGCCCCAAAGTAGCAAGATAGGCATTTTTAGGGTGGGCAGCAGGCGTTTGGGGCTGTCGAAGCGGCGGCAGAGAATGGCCCTCAGACCGTCCAAAAACACGTGGGCTGCCCCCGGCTCAAAGGCCGGTCTCTGGAAGATCTGCACCAGCTCGTCATCCACCTGCTCATCCCGCTTGTAGACATTCTTGATCCAAGCTCGTAGCACCTCGGTTTGTCGCAGCCAGTTGAAGAGGTGGGGATAAGTGAGGGGGCACCCCAGCAACGACAGAATCCCTTCGCAGAGGGCTCGCACCAGAGCATCCCAGGGAGAGGGCAATTCTTCCGGATGGGGCCCATCGGCGCAGCTAATCAAGCACAGGCCCTTCACCATCTGGGGATAGCGGGCGGCGGCAATGACTCCCACCAAGCCCCCGATGGAATGGCCCACCAGGATGCTGGGCTGCTGAATGTGAGTTTGCCAAAACTCGTGTACCTGCTCCACCCACAGATCAACGCTGTAGGCAATCTCCGGCTTGGCACTCTTGCCAAATCCCAGCAGGTCGAGGGCATAGACGGAGCGCTGGGATCCCAGAGGGAGAATGTTGTGGCGCCAATGACCCACTGACGCTCCAAATCCATGGATTAAAAGGGCCGGAGCTGCCGTCAAGTTGACGACACCGGCAAGGGTTTGGGCGCGACTGGGGGTGTAGGTGAAATGGATGGGCCAGCCCCGCCAATGCCAGGTTTGGGAGTAGCCGTAGCGAGGCAAAGCCGACAAGGGATCCCTGTCGCTACCCGTTGGGGAAGGGGAGGGCGCATCAACAGAGGAGAAACCGGGAGCGCCGACGGAATTGGCGCTGACGGGAGCAGAAGGGGAAGGATGGGAGTCGAGTCTGTGCAAGGGAGAAGTGGGTGACAACAATAGGCTCATCTCCAATTTAGGCTAGACCAATCTTAGTGGTTTCCTCGGCTCATCATTTAATAGGACGTACTTTGCCACCGGTTCTTCTATATTTAGGACATGCCAGCATGACTGTGCCCCTGACTCCAGACCCAATGAATGAAGCCTTCCAGGTAGACCCAATCACTGCTGCCAGCTTCCGCCAGATCGATCAAGAGATTGGCCCCCACCCCTGGCAAGGGATCCCTTATGAGGTGGTGCGCCGTGCCATTCATGCCACTGCCGACTTTGAGCTGCGGGATCGCTTTTTCTTCGGCCCCAACGCCGTTGAACACGCCCTGGCAGCCCTACGGCAAAAGCAGCCTGTCATTGTCGATGTCAGGATGGTGGCAGCTGGGATCCAGTCAGGTCTGAAAGCCCAAGGGATCCCCCTCTACTGTGCTTTGGACTGGGTGGAGGAGCCCCGTTGGCCCGGTCAAACCCGCGCCGCCAATGGGATGGTGAACTTGGCACGCCGCTATCCAGAAGCCCTGTTTGTCGTTGGCAATGCCCCCACCGCGTTGCTGGCTTTGGTGGAGGAGATTCGGGCACAGCGGGTCAAGCCGGCTTTGGTGATCGGAGTGCCGGTGGGATTTGTGGCGGTGGAAGAGGCCAAGCAGGCGTTGGCGCAAACGGATGTTCCCCAGATTCGGGTGGAGGGCCGCAAAGGCGGATCCCCAGTTGCTGCTGCCATTGTCAATGCCCTTCTCTTGGCAGCTCAACGGGATCCCATCCCCAACTGACTAGAATTGAAGGGATATCTTCAGACCTTTCCCATGACCCCAGAACAAGAGGAGTGGCTGATTCGCAACCTTCAGCAACAACAAGAACAAATCCAAGAAATGCGGGCCGAGCAGCAGCGGTCGGCTGAGCGCTTTGAGGCTCAGATGGTTGAGATGCGGCAGGGCTTTGCAGCCCAAATCTCCGAGATCCGGGCTGAGCAGCAGCGGTCTGCCGAGCGCTTTGAGGCCCAGATGGCCGAAATGCGAGCCGAGCAGCAGCGGTCGGCTGAGCGCTTTGAGGCTCAGATGGTTGAGATGCGGCAGGGCTTTGCAGCCCAAATCTCCGAGATCCGGGCTGAACAGCAACGATCTGCCGAGCGCTTTGAGGCTCAGATGGCCGAAATGCGGGCCGAGCAGCAGCGGTCGGCTGAGCGCTTTGAGGCTCAGATGGTTGAGATGCGGCGGGCTTTGCAGCCCAAATCTCCGAGATCCGGGCTGACAGCAACGACTGCCGAGCGCTTTGAGGCTCAGATGGCCGAAATGCGGGCCGAGCAGCAGCGCGATCTGCCGAGCGCTTTGAGGCCCAGATGGCCGAAATGCGGGCCGAGCGGCAGGCTATGGAAGCCCAACTCCAGACCGAAATCCAGGAGATCAGGGCGTTGATCCAACAGAACCAGGAGCGGATTCGACAGAACGAAGAGCGGGGAGACGAGCTGGAGGTGGCCATACAGGAGTGCCGCCGAGATATGCAGGCTGGGTTTGCCGAACTGAGGGAAGCGCAAGCCATGATGATGGAGCAATTTCGGGAGCGCGATGGCCGCCTGATCGAGGCTCAACTCAGCTTTATTCGGGAGATGCGGGAAATGCAACGGGAAGTGGCGGAGCTGCGACTGGATTTTCTCAATCACATGCGCCAATACCACCCACCTGTCGAACGTTAAATGGCTACGGCAGCACCTGGGCGGTCACCTCAGCTTGCGGTCGTAGGGGTAGCGGGGGATGGCTCTGTGGCTTCCTGGGGGATCCCCCCCCTTTCCCAAGCCAGGGTTTTGGCAGGAGCCCCTCATCTGCTCCGGCACTTTACCGATCATCCGGCCCGCAAGATCCCGCTCACCGGGCCGGTGGAAAGTTGGATCCCACTTTTGCAGCAGGAGATGGCTCAGGGATCCCTAGTCTTGTTGGCCAGCGGGGATCCGCTTTTTTTCGGGATCGGGCGGCTGTTGACGGAGTATTTCCCAGCGGAGCGGTTGGCCTTCTATCCGCAGGTGAGCTCGGTGCAGCTGGCCCTGAACCGCCTGCAGATCCCCTGGCAGGAGGCGACCATCCTCAGCCTGCACGGGCGGGGAGTGGAGCGGTTGGAAGCCGTTCTCAAGCAGGGATCCCCTGTGATCGTGGTGCTCACCGATCCGGAGCATACACCGACCGTCTTGGCCCAGTTCATTGCCGACCTGCGGCTGCCGGTGCGTTACCAAGCCTGGGTCTGTAGTCAACTGGGATCCCCTCAAGAACAGGTCGTGCCCCTCCAAGAAGGTAAGACGCCGTTTTCCCCAGCCCCAACGTGGTGGTGCTGCGACGGGTAGAACCGGAGCCAGATCCCCATCGCTGGCCTTTGGTCGGGATCCCGGACGACCAGTTCTACACCTTTCCCGACCAGCCCGGCTTGATCACCAAGCAGCCCATCCGCCTGCTCACCTTAGGATCCCTGCAGCTCCCCCAAGAGGGCGTGGTGTGGGATATCGGTGCCGGCACCGGCTCGGTGGCCATCGAAATAGCCCGCCTCTCTTCTCGGCTCCAGGTCTATGCTGTCGAGCGCAACGCCATGGGCATCTGTCTGATTCGGCGCAACCGGCAACGCTTTGGCCCAGAGAACCTGCAGGTGATCCCGGGGGCAGCCCCCCAAGTGTTGGCCAACTTGCCCGACCCAGATCGGGTGGTGCTGGGCGGTGGCGGCAAAGGGATCCGCGACCTGCTGCCGGTGGTGGAAGCCCGCCTGCGGCCTGGAGGGATCTTAGTGGCCAACTTCGCTACCCTAGAAACCTGCAGTGAAGCCCTGCAATGGCTGCGTTCTCGGGGCTGGCAAGTTCGAGTAGATCACGTTCAGATCTCCCGCTCTGCCGTCCTGGCCGAGGGCACCCGCTTTGCCCCCCTGAACCCGGTTTACCTGCTGCAAGGGATCCCTTCAAATTGGAAAGCCCAGTAAGCCCCCCGTTGCTCTGCTTTCCCTTCTCCCTGTGGGGGAGGGAAAGTTATCCCTCGTCCTCCTCATCGGCGGTGAACCCCGGTCGGTACAGGTAGGCGGAGGAGGGACGGTTGGTCTTCTTGATTTGGTCTTTGATGGATTCCAGGTCGATGTAGCGATCCGCCAAGTTGATCAGTTGATCGCTGGTCATGGAACGCAAGCTGACCACCTCCACTCGTGCCCCTTGGTAGCTAACGGCATTGACCGCATAGGCCAAGTCTCCATCGCCGCTCACCAGCACAGCCGTCTCATACCAGCGCACCAGCGACAGCATATCCACGGCAATTTCCACATCCAGGTTGGCTCTCTTGGATCCATCGGGCAACTGGGTTAGCTCTTTGGTAACCACGCGGTAGCCATTGCGGCGCATCCAGAGCAAAAACCCCTGCTGCTTTTCGTTGTTGCGATCGACGCCGGTGTAGAAAAAAGAGCGCAAAAGGGGCGACCGACCACTCAGCGTCTTCAGCAGACGGGTGTAGTCGATCTCAATGCCCAGTTGCAGAGCGGCGTAGAACAGATTAGACCCGTCGATGAATATGGCCACACGCCCACGGTTGTCCTGCAAGGAATCCGCAGGCTGAAAGCCGGGATCAGGATCAAGACGCAGCATTCGGGTTTTCTTCTCCAAGTTTTGACAAAAGGGCAGAAAAAACGAGGTGTTAAATGGGTTTAATCGCCAATACAGCTCTTTCCGGCAGCACCGACTACAGCTAATGCAGACGCCTCTCTTGTGCGATAGGGATCTTACTGCTTCCCAGAGTGATCTGCAGAATTCCCATGAAGTCGGAAAGAGCCGTAAAAGGGTGCCCCAAGCCCTGGGACACATGATTTACCCTAGCGCAGGAGAGACGATCCCCGGAGAAGATTTCCAAAATCCTAAAGAAAAATACCTACGAAAGGAGAGGCTTTGGGGATGGAGTGCGGGGATGGGCCGGTGCCTTACCGCTTTTCGAGCCCCTTGCACAGAGGGGTGCTGCGCAGCCGCTACAAGCGGTTTTTGGCCGATGTGGAGCTGGAAAACGGGCAACAGATCATCGCCCATTGCCCCAACACAGGGCCGATGAGTGGGGTCTGTCAGGTGGGGGCACCTGTGTACCTCTCCCATCACCCAGAGCCGAAACGGAAACTGGCCTACACCTGGGAGATGATCCAGGTGGATGGAGTATGGGTGGGGATCAACACCAGCTTGCCCAATCGCCTGGTGGAATGGGGGCTGGAGCGAGGGTGGTTTCCCCAGTTGGCAGGGTTTTCTCGCCGGCAACGGGAGGTGACCTGCGGCAGGAGCAAAATCGACTTTCTGCTGACAGGAGACTCTGGCTCGGCCTATTTGGAGGTGAAGAATACCACCTGGGCTGTGGGATCCCGCGCGCTGTTTCCCGATACGGTGACCACTCGCGGCCAAAAACACCTGGAAGATTTGATCGCGGTGCGCCAACAGGGTCAGCGTGCCCTGCTGATGTACTGGATCAATCGCGCCGATTGCACCGAGTTTGCCCCCGGCGAAGAACGGGATCCCCGCTATGCCCGTCTGTTTCGTGAGGCCCTGCAGGTCGGGGTAGAGATGTTGCCCTATCGGGTCGAGGTTTCGCCGGCAGGGATCCGCCCCTTGGGTTTGGCCAAAATCGTTGTCTAGGCACCCCAAAAGAAGGGTCAGGCTCTCTGGAAACGGCTGGGGATCGCCTATAATACTGCTTTCTCCAGATTCTTAGTTTCCAGCACTTGAGGACCATGAGCGAACCTTCCTCCCGTCCTCATCACATTGTTCTCACCTCCCATCCCTCCCCTTATGGGACGCAAGCCCAGCCGATTCGCTGGGGATCCTTGGATCCACTGCAGCGGGGGCCGGTGGTGGGTAGCCTGACCAATCTTGCCCATCGCAATGTCATCGGCACCCATGCGGGAGCCTACGCTGTTTACCGGGCATTGGCTGTGGCCAGTGGCTCTTTGCAGGCGGATCACCGCGCCGATTTAACCCATACTGCCCCGGTGGTGTCGATTGGCCCTCACCCAAGCTGGGGAGATCCAGACCGGATTGTGTCTTTGGATCCCTGGGGAGCAGTTGTGGGAGAAGTCTTTGCCCCCCTCTATGCCCAGGGCTACGATATTCGCCCTACTATTGCCATTACTCAGGCCCACATCCACATGCCAGAACTGCAGGAGGCGGTCAACAAAGGGCGGTTACGGGTGGATGGCCGGATCCTCAAAGACAACGGCAGCCTGGTGGTCACCAAAGCCGCAATCGAGCCGGTCTGGTACCTGCCGGGGATCGCCAAACGATTGCAGGTGAGCGAAAGCCTGCTGCGCCGCACCCTCTTCGAGCAGACGGGAGGCATGTTTCCAGAATTGGTGACTCGCCCAGACCTATCGGTGTTTTTGCCGCCCATCGGTGGCCAGACGGTGTACATCATCGGGCAAGTGGCCGCCATCACCGACCCGGCTTTGCCCCTGGCGGTGCGGGTTCACGACGAATGCAATGGTTCCGATGTGTTTGGCTCGGATATTTGCACCTGCCGCCCCTACCTGGTGCATGGCATTGAGGAATGCGTTAAGACGGCCCAGGCCGGTGGAGCCGGGGTGATCGTGTACCTGCGCAAAGAAGGCCGCGCCTTGGGGGAGGTGACCAAGTTTTTGGTCTACAACGCCCGCAAGCGCCAGGAAGGAGGGGATCGGGCTGATGCCTACTTCACCCGTACCGAGTGTGTGGCAGGGGTGCAAGACATCCGGTTTCAGGAGTTGATGCCGGATGTGCTCCATTGGCTGGGCATAACCCGAATCGATCGCCTGATTTCTATGAGCGACCTTAAGTATCGAGCCATCACCAACTCCGGCATTGAGGTCGTGCAGCGGGTGCCCATCCCAGAAGAGCTGATCCCGGCGGATGCCCGTGTGGAGATCGAGGCCAAAAAAGCTGCCGGCTACTACACTGAGGGTGAGGTACTGGATGCGGAGCGGCTGGCCCAAATCCGAGGAAGGGCCTTGGTGGAGTGAGCGGGATCCCTCATGCAAGTGGCTACCTGGAATGTCAACTCCATTCGCACCCGGCTGCCTCAGGTTTTGGCTTGGCTGGACAGCCAGGGATCCCTGGATGTGCTCTGCCTGCAGGAGACTAAGGTGGTGGATGAAGACTTTCCCCGGGCGGCCTTTCAGGAGCGGGGCTTTCATGTGGAGGTCTACGGGCAAAAGTCCTACAACGGTGTGGCTCTGATCAGCCGGGATCCCCCGGAAAAAGTAGAACGGGGGTTTGGTGCGCTGCTGCCTTCGGCGGCAGATTTGGACGAGCAAAAGCGGCTGATGAGCGCCATCTACCGCGGGATCCGTATTCTCAACCTTTATGTGCCCAACGGTTCTGAGGTGGGATCGGAAAAATACGCCTATAAATTGCGCTGGCTGGCCACGCTGAAGGATTACCTCGCCGTTGCCCTGAGCCAAGGGGATCCCATCCTGCTCTGCGGGGACTTTAACATTGCCCTGGAAGATCGGGATATTTACGATCCCCAAAAAGCGGGAGAAATCATGGCTTCCGAACCGGAGCGACAAGCCCTGCGGGAGATCTTGGCTTTAGGGTTTGAAGATGCGTTTCGCAGGTTCACCCCAGATCCCGGCCATTTTAGCTGGTGGGACTATCGCTCGGGGGGGTTTCAAAGGAATCGCGGCTGGCGCATTGATCATCATTATCTGTCTCGTGAGCTACAGGAGAAAGCCACCGCTTGCTGGATCGATGTTGAGCCACGGCGGGCCGAAAAACCCAGCGATCATGCCCCTGTCATTGTTGCCCTGGATATTTAAGCGCCTTGTTATAGTCATTTCAAGCTAGGTTGAGACACTCCCCAAACGCTCCCTGCCACTGCCTTCACCCCTTCTCTCAGAGGAAGAGGGGAGCCAGGCGGAAATGTTTCATTCCTGTTTAAATGACCATAACAGCTCATACCAACCAGCCATCCAATTAAAATGGAGCGGCCTCTTCGAGAATTTTCAGCAGGTGTTGCCGCTGTTCTGAGCTGAGGACCTGTCGCATTTCCAGAACTGCCTCAAAACGTTTGGCATTTACTTCTTGGCTTAGCTGTTGTACCCGCTGAAATTGAGCTGCCACTTCTGACTCAGGGGCATCGCCGACCAGCAACTCCCGCAATCGACCGCGGGCTGCCCTCAACTCCAAAATGCGCTCCAACAACTCTTCCTGTTTGCGGTGGCGGATCTGCTGCAATTGCCGCAACTGCTCGTCGGAGAGGTTCAGCTCCCGCAAATTGCGAGCAAAGGGGCGGCGCAAATCCATCATTCGCAGGGGGCGGGGTTGGCCCATCACCGGTTCACCCAGGGATCCCAGGTAGAGTGGCAAAATGGGGATCCAAATCCAAGCATTTCTCATGGTTCTTTGCAGGCTTTTTCTAAGAATCTGACCAAGAATCTGACCAAGGTCTCAGAAGTCTCAGCGGTGTAATGGTCAATGAAGGGGGATATTCGTGAGGCTGATGGATTTAGGATCCCTCTGGATCGCGTTCTATCCACCAAGTTTCGGTTTCTGTTCCCTCTGGGCTCAGCAAGCTTCCCCAAGTGCTCACCAAAAAACTTTCTAGGGCTTCGGTCTCCTGGGCCACCACCTGTACCTGCCAGCGCTGATAGCCAATCCAGCCCAGCAAAGCGCCCGCCAAAAGGGAGATGCCAACCCAACGCCAAGGGTGCTTGAGCCGGCCATGAAGTGGATGAGTCGCCACAACTTGAAGGATCTGCTCCTCCAGCCCAGAGGCCGCAGGGGGAGGGAGGGGGCGATATTGACGCAAAAAGTGGCGCAGCCGCTCGTCTGCTAGGGGGTTGGGGTGCTCACTCATGGGGTAATGCCCTCCTGAAGTAGGTGTTGACGGATGGTGGCACGGGCGTGAAACAGCCGGGACTTCACCGTTCCCACCGGGATCCCTAAAATCTCGGCGATTTCTTTCTGGGGCAGATCTTCTAGGTCGTGCAGAATCAGAACCATTCTGTGTTCAGGGCTAAGCTGAGCCATGCTTTGCTGTAGAGCCTGTTGGTAGTGCAAGTGCATCAGGTCGGGGCCAGGGTGAGCGATATCCGATCCGAGGGCCAGGTTTTGGGTTTGGGAGTGTTGCCGGGCGCAGCGCCGTCGCTGATCTGAGGCCACATTCCAGCAGATGCGATACAGCCAAGTGGAAAACTGGGCCGAGCCGCGAAACCGAGGCAACCCTTTCCAGGCACGAATAAACACTTCCTGTACCAGGTCATCCAAAAGATCGGCTCCACACAAGGGATAGAGGATATTCCGTACCGACTGCTGGTATTTGCGGTAGAGTTGGCGAAAGCTCTGGCTGTTGCCGTTGAGGCAGCGCTGGATCAGCTCCCAATCGGATGTATCCTTTGCCGCCTGCACGAGAGGACGCTCCCTTGTTCTCAACCTTGCTTTGTCTGACTCCCAATGCCCCCAAAAGGTTCAAAGGATCCCTGTCTGCGATGGCCCTCCACTTCCCGCCAAGATACCGGCATCTTCTGATTGCCGTTTTCCCTCGAAGGATGCTCGCCAGCAGGTATTCCTCTTGCCTATTCGCACTTTCTCAATCCCAACTCTATTGGATTCTATCGGATCATCGACCTACAATTCCAATAACACCAAAAAAGGGAATGAAAAGCTAATCTTCATAGCTGCCTGGCCATGACCAAAACAACTCAAATAACCGATAAACCCGATCTGTTTGGATTCCTCTATCGTCACCCGACGCTCACCCTTGCCATTCTGTTGGGGCCACCTCTCATTTGGTTGCTGGTCTTTTACTTGGGGCCGCTGCTGGCGCTGCTGCTGCAAAGTTTTTATCATCTGGATCCCTTTACCGGCCTGATCCTGAGAAAGTTGACTTTGGCCACCTATCGGGAGCTGCTCACTCCTGCCAGCGTGGATATCTTTGTCCGCAGCTTGACTATGGCTTTGGCAGTGACCCTAGCTGCAATTGTGTTGGCTTTTCCTCTGGCTTATACCATGGTCAGACTGGCCTCTCCTCGCTGGAAGGGCTTTTTGTACTTGTTGGTGCTCCTACCGCTTTGGTCTAGTTATTTGATTCGGGTTTATGCCTGGAAGTTGATCCTGGCCAAAGAAGGGATCCTCACCTACCTACTCACCCATGTGGGCCTACAGGGCTGGGTGGAAAAGATTTTGCAGTTGCCCGGGATCGGTGGGCCATCGCTGGCCGTATCCAACTTGGGTATTTTCTTGGTGTTTCTCTATGTTTGGCTGCCCTATATGATTCTGCCGATCCAGGCGGCTTTGGAGCGAGTGCCCGATAGCTTAATTGAGGCCTCTGCAGATTTGGGAGCTCAGGGTTGGCAAACGTTCCGCCATGTTACTCTTCCCCTCGCCTTGCCAGGGATCCTGGCCGGGTCGGTCTTCACCTTTTCCTTAACGCTAGGAGATTTTGTGGTGCCTTATTCTCTGGGCAATTCCAGCTATTTCATCGGGCAGGCAGTTCTCGCCTTTCAGGGCACCTCTGGCAACATTCCCTTGGCGGCAGCCTTCACGGTTGTGCCGATGGGGATCATGACCGTCTATCTGCTAGTGGCCAAGCGGCTGGGGGCTTTGAATCGGTGAGCTGACCCGATCAAGGATTT
>AFSR01000626.1_pt1 | contig 29301 bp, 18 predicted proteins | sample 296848 | NCBI WGS metagenome assembly AFSR01 (sample SAMN02954305, study PRJNA68063) | hot springs metagenome | biome: terrestrial; feature: Mushroom and Octopus hot springs; material: microbial mat core samples; isolation source: Yellowstone National Park Mushroom and Octopus hot springs ...
GGCGCTACGCTCGAAGCATCGAGTTCGGCGTACAACCGCTCCGCCGCGTCCGTCAGCGCCGACGGAAACGGACCGCTGCCACCGTCGAAGGAGCGTCGCATCCGCGCAAACCCTTCGCCCCAGGTTGCGGTTGTCGGAAAAGGATGCTGGTCGGGCGCCTGGCGCCAGATCTGCTGCATCGTTTCAGCGGCGATAAGAACCGTCCGATCATCCGGCTCCAGACGACGCAACGACGTTCCGGGCAGCAGGCGCTCAATCAGCAATGCGCCGCGCGCTTCATCGGTTGCAAGCAACCGGGCGCAGCCGCGCCCGTCAAAGAAACGCAAGGCGGCAACTTCGGTTGTCAGTTCAGGGTCAGGTACGCCGATCTTCAGAATCAGCGGCTCGCCATTGTCTCGAATCGCTGGCGCGACGTAATTGTACGTCAGGTTGGGGAATGGCGGCAGAATGGTCAACGACCAGGACTCTGCGAGGGCGTCGAGGAGTGAGGGCAGTCGCTCCAGCCAGATGTTGCCCGACTCACTGTAGCGTTCGATGATCGTGCGGCTGAAGGCTTCGAGGTGTGAAGCATGCACGTTGAACCACACCATCAGGGTTGCGCTCCGTTGACCGTCGTTTCTTCCGCAGCCAGGCGTTTGTCGCTGCTGCGTTCGCACAGCGCACACCTGATGACATCCATCATATGATCGACATACACAAAGTTCAGTCGACGCTTCACATGCGCCGGAACTTCTTCGAGATCGACAGCATTGCGTCGCGGCAGAATAATGGTGTGAATACCGGCGCGATGCGCGCCCAGCACCTTTTCTTTGACGCCGCCGACAGGCAGCACCCGTCCACGCAGCGTGATCTCGCCCGTCATCGCCACATCCCGACGCACCGGTCGTCCGGTAAACGCCGAGATCAGCGCTGTCGCCATGGTGATCCCGGCTGACGGACCATCCTTCGGGACGGCGCCGACCGGCACGTGGATGTGAATGTCGGTCGTCTCGAAGCGTTTGGGTTTGATGCCCAGCGTTTCGGCATTTGCGCGCGCAAACGAGAGCGCCGCCTGCGCCGACTCGCGCATGACTTCGCCAAGTTGCCCGGTAAGCGACAATACGCCGCGTCCCTTCATCAACGAGACCTCAACTGCCATCACATCGCCGCCGTTGGCTGTCCAGCTCATCCCCGTTGCGACGCCGATCTCGTCCTGCTGCTCGGCAAGCCCGTAAAGGTATCGTGGCGGACCAAGATAACGCATCAGCGCGGCAGGCTGAACAATGTGCGCGTAACTGCGTCCTTCTGCGACCCGTCGCGCTACTTTCCGACAGATAGCCCCGATCTCGCGTTCAAGATTCCGCACCCCTGCTTCATAGGTATACCCGCGAATGATCTGTCGCAGAGCGCTATCGCTGAAACGGAGCGCCGCGCCGGGAATGTTCTCCGGGGATGCATTCCGGTTAAGCATTGCTGCAACGGCGCTCTGGGCGGCATACTCCGGGCTGGCGAGACCATTCGCCTCCAATTGCCTGGGCACGAGAAAACGCCGTGCGATTTCCAGTTTTTCCTCCTCGGTGTACCCCGGCAGATGAATGACCTCCATCCGGTCGCGCAGCGCTGGCGGTATCGGGTCGAGCAGATTGGCGGTGGTGATGAACAGCACCCGCGACAGGTCGTAAGGCAGGTCGAGGTAATGGTCGGTAAACGCAACATTCTGCTCCGGATCGAGGACTTCGAGCAGCGCCGAGGCCGGGTCGCCGCGAAAATCGCTGCCCAGTTTATCAATCTCATCGAGCATGAACACCGGGTTGATCGTGCCAGCATCTTTCATCGCTTTGATAATCCGCCCCGGCAACGCACCGATATAGGTGCGGCGGTGCCCCCGAATCTCCGCCTCATCGTGGACGCCGCCGAGCGAAATGCGCACGAAGCGCCGTCCCAACGCTTCGGCGATGGATCGTCCAAGCGATGTCTTGCCGACACCTGGCGGACCAACGAAGCAAATGATCGGTGACTTGAGGCGCGGACCGGCAAGCATCCGGGCTGCCATAAACTCCAGAATGCGCTCCTTCACGCGCGGCAGCCCGTAATGGTTACGTTCGAGCGTCGCCGCCGCACGCACCAGGTCGGTGTCATCTTCCGTTTGCTGGCTCCAGGGCACGTGGATCAACCAGTCGAGATACGTCCGCAGCACGCTATACTCAGGCGATGCAGGCGGCATCATTTCCATGCGCTCCAGCTCTTCGAGCGCTTTTGCCTGGGCGCGTTCCGGCATTGCTGCCGCCAGAATCCGCTCACGCAGTTCATCCATCTCGCGCTGGATCGGGTCGGTCTGTCCGAGTTCGCGCTGGATAGCTTTCATCTGCTCACGCAGAAAGAACTCGCGCTGCGACCGATCGACTTCCTTCTGAACCTGAGTATGGATGCGGCTCTCGAGTTCGAGCACATCGAGTTCCTGGGAGAGCATGATCGAGAGGCGACGCAACCGCTCCTCGACATCAAGCGTCTCCAGGATTTCCTGGCGGCGCGGCACGTCGAGCGGCAGCGTGGAAGCAATCAGATCCGCCAGCCAGCCCGGCTCGCTCACGTTCATCGCCATAATGTAGGCATCATCGGGCAGGGTGCGCGACAGTTTGACGACCTTCTCGAAAAGCGACAGCACCGCGCGCATCATGGCTTCGACCGCAATGGTCTTCTCGGTGTTCTCATAAATAGCGACGCTGTGCGCATGCAGCGCCTGGCGATCCTGGATATATTCGACCACACGCATTCGCCGCTGACCCTGAACGACGATCGAGATCGATCCATCGGGCATCTTCAGAATGCGCTGAATCACCGCCTCCACGCCGATGGTGTACAGGTCGGCGGGTCCGACATCCTCGATATCCGGCTCTCGCTGCGCAACTGCCAGGATCACGCGGTCGCTGCTCATCGCTTCCTCGATGGCAGCAACCGAACGTTCGCGCCCGACAAACAGCGGTGTCAGCATATGCGGGAACAGGACGGTGTTGATCAACGGTACGACCGGCAAGACCCGTTCCTGTCCCTGACCATCAACCAGCACCGACTCCGGGTTGATCGGGAAATCGAAGAGGATTGGTGATTCTTCTGGCATGACGCCCTCATATACGGCGGACCGAAAGCCAACGGTATGCAATGGATTATAGCATGACGCAGAAAGGGTCGATGTGGAGGAGCAGAACTTGCAGAATTAAATAGCAGTCAGTATCTGGACAGGCTCATGTTATAACTGAACATGTGCTGCGACAAAATCGCACATATCTCGCCACAAAATCGAAACGATCGCAATCGACGATGACTGCTATACTTGAAGCAGGGTAAGCGGAAGGCTTCGAATACACCAGATAGACATTCTGCCGCACCTTACACAAATCACGCACAAAAAGGGCTTCACAGGGAGCGGACGAGTCGGTATAATACACTCTGCAGTAGCGTAGGTGCTCCTGGTTTCACAAAGAATCTTCATCGCCCAGGGCTCGCCAGCAACACTATCCAGACGAACGCACCTCGCACTCATCATATTAGGCGACACAGGAGATCCGTCCAGTCAGCAGAGAATATATCACAGTTCGGAGGAACAGTATGGTGGAGCTGATTGTACAGATTGTCGTCATCACTCTCTGGGGCGCAATGATTGCCATCCACACTCGCCGATTGCTGCGCCTGGCGCGCATCGAAGCGCCGGTTTTCCTCCGGGGTCGTGAGTTGCGCCAGAATCTGTCGCGCGTCTGGTGGTGGCTGGGTCGTGAAGAGTTCTGGCGTGCTGTTCAGATCGATGGGATGCGCTGCACGCAGATAACCCTGATGCTCTTCTTGCTGGCGCTCGGGCTGCTCGTATAATCAGCGTTCCACCTGCGGCGCCGAATGCCGCACGCAATGCTATAAGGTCACCGTCTGGAGTTTAGCAGAAGCGCGGCGCGTTGTGCATACGAGCAGATCGCAATGGCGCGACCGGCGCTCGATGATGACAATGCGCCGCGCCCACGTTTTGTGTATACCTTCATCGTAGCTCTCCTCGACTGCGCCTCACTTCTTGCTGCATCGATCAGCGGTCTCTGTCCGCACGACAACGTTGTCTTTCGTCCGCCGAACCCGGTAAGCCTGCAGGCGCATTCAGCAGTATAATAGCCCCGAACCGATGGGTAGGGCAGGGATCTCGGACCATGCATTCACCGCCTGTGCGCCAGCGATCAACGTTACCCTGCGTTCTCGCAACATGTGCCATTGTTGCAATCCTGTCGGCATGCACAGCTCCCTTGGGGAAGCTGTCGATTGCACCCTCACCAACACCGCTCAGCACGCTGCCGACGGTAGCGCCATCTACGACCCCCGTGCTCCTTTCTGACACCCCTATCCCTTCGCCGGTTGCAGTTGCTGCGCCCATCGACGAGATTGCCGCAATTGCTGCACATCAACCCGCTCCACGCGACCAGCACGCGCTGGCAGTCGCATTCAACGGCATCGATGCATCAGACGTGGGGTGGACAGAGCCGTTCGATGTGCAGCCCGGCGCAGTGGAGACATTCTGGGTGACAGATGTCTCGAACGGCGTCAACTACACCATTACCGCACAGTTGCGCTATGCCGGTCCGGTGGTGTTGATGTATGTCGATACAACGCTCGATATTCCGCAGCACGACATCGAACGGTCAGCGAAGGTCTTCGAGGAGCGGATCTACCCGCGGAATCGTTTCCTCTTCGGCACAGAACGGATCCCCGGTATTGATGGCGATGTGCGCCTGACCGTTTTGAATACGCGCATTCGCGGTGCTGGCGGCTATTTTTCTTCTGCCGACGGTGTTTCGCGTGCGGTGAATCGCTTCAGCAACGAGCGCGACATGTTTGTGATTGATGCGGTTGCGTTTCCCCCTGGCAGTGAGACGTACAACGCAACACTGGCACACGAATTTCAGCATATGATCCACTGGCATCGGCAGCCACGCAGTCCTGCCTGGTTCAATGAAGGTCTCTCAACGCTCGCTGAAGACCTCAACGGTCTGGGTGACAATGGCGCTGCGCTTGCGTATCTGCGCAATCCCGATACGCAGTTGACAACCTGGTTCTCGGGGAGTGGCGTGTCGCGGCACTACGGCGCGGCGCAGCTCTTCATGCGCTATGTGTACGAACAGTATGCTGGCGAAAGTCGCCCTGCCGACTGGATTGACGCCGACGCGGGCAATAATCCGCAGGCGCTCGCCGATCTCGCTGCCCGTCGTCGTCCAGATGTGGTGCGTTTCGATCATCTGTTTGCCGATTGGGCAGTGGCAAATGTGTTGAACGATCCGTCGGTCGGCGATGGGCGCTATGCGTACCGCGGTTTGCCTGTGCGCGCCGCGACTGCGCCGCTGCCGGCAGGAACGACCGCTGCCAGTGTGCGTCAGTTCGGCGTGGATTACTTCGGTCTGCTCGAAGGTCCGCTGACGATCCGTTTCGATGGTGCGGATACAGTGTCGCTCGTCGGCGCATTGCCGGTTGAAGGACGCTTCGCATGGTGGAGCAACCGCGGCGACGAGAGTGTTTCGACCCTGACGCGGCGTTTCGACCTGCGCCGGGTATCGCAGGCGACACTGATCTTTCGTCTCTGGCACGAATTAGAGCGTCACTATGATTACGCTTTCGTGACGGTTTCGACCGATGGCGGCGTGCGCTGGCAGACGCTTCCCGGTATCACAACCAGCACCGATGATCCTCAGGGGCATAATCTGGGGCACGGTTTCACCGGCGTCAGCGGGGCGCCGGAAGTCGCGCTCGGCGGCGTGCGCGCGCGCTGGATCGAGGAGAGCGTGGATCTGACGCCGTTTACCGGGCAGGAGGTGCTGGTGCGATTCTGGGTCATCTCAGACGCGGCGATCAACGGTCCCGGTCTGTTGATCGACGATATCCAGATTCCGGAGATCGGGTTTGCCGATGGCGCGGAAACCGATGATGGCGGGTGGCAGGCGGAAGGGTTCGTGCGCACCTCTGGAATCCTGCCGCAACGCTGGATTCTGCGCCTGATCGTGTTCGATGGCGAGAGTGTGCAGGTCGTTGCGCCCGATGTCGATAGCCAGGGGCGCGCTGAGATACAGATCACCGAAGGTCAGCGCGCGATCCTGATCATCAGCGGCGCCACTCCTGTTACAACCGAACCAGCCTCATACAGCATCGACGTGTCGATACCATAAGGAGTTTCGCAATGGCGGACGAACGATTGAGAATCCTGATCTTCGGCGCGCATCCCGACGATGTGGATTTTACTGCTGGAGGCACGGCAGCGCTCTATGCGCGTCAGGGGCACGAGGTGCTCTGTGTGTCGGTCACCAACGGCGATGCCGGGCATCAGACCGAAGCCGGAGCGTACCTTGCGCGCCGCCGTCGCGCGGAAGCCGAGGCTGCCGGGAAGGTCATCGGCGTGCGCTATATCACGCTCGATAACCACGACGGCGAACTGTTGCCGACCCTGGAGAACCGCCGTCAGATCATCCGCCTGATCCGTCAGTTCAAGCCGGATCTGATGATGTCGCCGCGTCCCAATGATTACCATCCCGATCATCGCTACACCGCACAGTTGATCCAGGACGCCGCCTACATGGTGACTGTCCCGAACGTTTGCGCCGATACGCCGCACCTTGAAGCGAACCCGGTGATCGTCTATGTTAGCGACACATTCCAGAAGCCATATCCCTTCACTGCCGATGTGGTGGTTGCCATCGATGAGGTGATCGACCTGAAGTTTGCCATGCTACACGCGCATACGTCGCAGATGTATGAATGGCTGCCCTACAATCAGGGCATCCTGCACGAAGTTCCCGAAAGCGATGCTGAGCGTCTGGCATGGTTGCGTCGTCGCCTCGATGGGCGCATGCGCCAGGACGCGGATCGCTTCCGTGATCTGCTGATCGAACTGTACGGCGCTGAACGCGGACGCGCTGTGGTCTATGCCGAAGCGTTCGAGGGGTGCGAGTATGGCGGGCGGCTCACGCCGGAGAATCTGCACCGCCTCTTTCCGTTCTTTCCGGCAGGACGGTAAGTGGCGGGCGGCTCACATCTTCCGCCGTGGCATTCCACAACCACGCTCCGATGACAATCGTATAGTACGCCAGCAGCAACCAGAGTGGGAAGGGCGGCAGTTGCACGGCAGCCCAGGGTAACTGCCCGAACAGACGCGCGCCTTCCGTCAGCCAGGCAAGGAACAGATAGGCGGGCAGCGCCAGCAGTTGCCCCAACGGCAGCCAGATCATCCCGCCGACCAGCGCCAGCGCTCCGAAGAGCATCGCCGACGGCACCATCGGCAGCATGACCACATTTGCAATAGGAGCGATCAGCGAAAGATTGCCAAAGGCATAGAGAATAAGCGGCAACGCCAGAATCTGCGCCGCCAGCGTTGCTGTCAACGCCTCCCGCGCCCAATCGAGCCATCCGACGCGTAACGGCGTCTGCATAAGCAGCGCCTCAGTCCCTTTGCCATACGCAAACAGCGATGCGGTTGCCAGTGCGCTCAGTTGAAACCCCATATCCCACAGCGTCTGCGGATTCCACAAGGTCATCGCCCAACACGCAGCAAAAAGGGTCGTCCACGCATGCGCCGGGCGTTCGAGACGCTGTCCCAGCACGACAATGCTGCCCATCACCGCCGCACGAATGACAGTCGGCGTCGCACCGACGAACAGGGTATACACCCAGATCGTGATCAGGATAGTCCAGAACGCCTTGCGCCGCGCCAGTTTCATCCCATCCGCAAGGCTGTACAGCGCCGCACTGATGATCGTGATGTTCCAGCCGGAGATCACCAGAATGTGCGATGTGCCGGTAGCGCTGAAATGATCCAGCACATCATCAGGGATCGACGATTGCAGCCCCAGCAGAATGCCAACCGCCAGCGCCGCCTGTGGTTCAGGAAGTTCACGCAGAAGCGTCTGACGCGCCCGGTCGCGGAATCCGAGCAACGTCGCCATGACCGGGTTCCCCTGATTCACAGCAATCAGGCGCGACCGTTCCGGCTTCATGAGTGAAAAAATGCCGCGTCGCGCCAGATAGACCCGATAATCGAAGTCGCCCGGACGCGCCGCCGCACGCGGGGTTGTGAGCACTCCGGTCAACTCCAGCATGTCCCCATAAAAGCGCTCCGGGTAACGCGGCAAGGTCACCAGCACCAGACCTTCGGCTGGCTTCCATCTGCCGCCGCTACGAACGCTCTCGGCGGCGAATACGACCCGTTGCCCATTGGCGAGACGACGCGGGTCTTCGATGATACGCCCGCGGATCTGAACCTCAGCGCCGTCGTTCAGCAGGCGAATGCTGTGGGGAAGGATCGGAATCTCCGCCGCCGCCAGGCGTGCACCGCCCGCAGTTGCCACACACAGCACGAGGAACACCATACGGATCAGCGGGCGCTGCCGTAGAACGATTGCTGCGACGCCACATCCCACGCTGCCAGCGATGAGATGCCAGAGCGGCAGGTGCAACGCATCGGCAAGAAACACGCCAACCATCCAGGCAATTGCGAGAATAATCAGAGTCATGGTCAGCCACCCTGCCAGTGCTACCGTATCGGTAAAGAAAAAGTTACTGCCCGTCTGCCGGATGAGCTGCTTTACAGTTCGATTACAGACCGGCATATCTTTTTACCGCATCAGGAAGCCATGGATTGCTTTTTGTCCGCAACCCGTCCAGACGATTGTCAGACATGTATCAGGCGCGCATCAGTATTGTCATAGCCTCCTGGTCTACGATAGAACTGCGGAGAATACTGCTGGAGAAGGAGCGATTCGTATGCGCGTCCTGATTATTGCACCACTACGTCTCGTAACCATCGCCGTGATGCCGCTCATCGTGCTTTCTCTGGTGCTGCCGTTTCACTCATCAGACGCTCAGGAGAAGACAGGAGATCTGCTGCCTGAACGAACCGTCGCTGTACCGGGTGGCGATGCTGCGCTGGCGATGATCGACGAAGCGGGATCGTACCTGATGGCGCCGGTTCAAACGACGCGCCCGTTCAGTCACCTTGTGATCCGGTACGACGCGCAGGTTCCACCCGGTGCAACGCTGACCCTCTTCGTGCGCACGTCGGATGATGGGGTTGGCTGGACCGAATGGGCGGAACTGGTCAGCAGCGATGATCTGCGCCGTCCTGAAGATAGTCCGGATGTGGTATGGAGCGACATTATTGATGTCGGATCGTTGATGCGCTTCTGGCAGGTACGTGTGCTCATGTCGCCTGCACCGGATGGCGCCCTGCCGATCCCCGGCGTGATTGAGGCGCACACTGTCGATGCACTGACAGGTCCGGCTACGCCTCCGGCGACAGAATTTGCACTGCCCCAGAGCGCAGGTCCAGGCAAGCCGCCGGTCGTATCCCGCACAGCGTGGGGTTCGCCAGATGGTCAGGGGAGTCGCGCGCGCCCGGCATATTATCCGGTTAGCCACATCATTGTCCACCACACCGCGGACGGAAACACGCTTTCGCCAGGGCAGCCGAACTGGGCGGCGCGTGTGCGCGCCATCTGGTCGTACCACGCGATCACGCGCCAGTGGGGGGATATTGGATACAACTATTTGATCGATCCCAACGGCGTTATCTACGAAGGACGAGCTGGCGGCGACGACGCCGTCGGATTTCACGATACCGCCAACTACGGGTCGATGGGCATCGCGTTGATCGGGACATACTCCGGTGTTGCGCCAACCCCTGCCGCGCAGGAGTCGCTGGTGCGCCTGATCGCCTGGAAAGCGGCGCAGAAGGATATCGACCCGCTCGGTCGTTCGTACTACTACGGATGCTCACGGTCGAGCAAGTGTCTGCCGTTTAATCCAGGGGCCATTGTTCCCAACATCGCCGGTCACCGTCAGGTCACCCCAGGTCATACCACATGTCCAGGCGATGCAATCATGGCAATCCTTCCCGACCTGCGGAACCGTGTGCTGGCACTGATGCGCAGCAGTGATGGAACATATGACAACGGCGATCTGGTCATCGATGAGCGGGAGAGCAGTTTCAGCCGGAGCGCCGCTAACTGGTACAGCGCAGCCTGCGGTGCGGGTGGTCATGCACTGTACACCTTTGCGACGAATAACCCGGCGGAAAGCGCTAACCGCGGCGTCTGGCGCCCCAACCTGCCCTACCGTGGCACGTATCGCGTTCTTGCACATATTCCGCGCGATTGTGGACTCGGACCGCTGACCGGTCGCGCCAGGTATGTGATACACAGCGCCAGCGGCAGTGTTGTTGTTCCAATCAGCCAGGAAAGCGTCGAAGGGTGGGTTGATCTTGGCGTCTACACCTTCGACGCCGGCAGCAACGGCGCGGTCGAACTCGACGATCTGACCGGCGAACCGCTGTCTGCCAGGCGAATCGTCATGTTCGATGCGGTGAAATGGGTTCCTGAACATTCCCAGGCTTCGGCGCAGATTGTGGCGGTGCGGTTCGCGCGGGAGACGCTTGCCGCTGGTGAATTGCTCCGCGTTGATGTGACAGTGCGCAATACTGGATCGACCTTCCTCTCCGGTCAGGAGCCGCGCGTTGATCTGACTGCTGGCGGCGGCATGAACGATCCGGCAAACGCATATGTCTATGAACAACACGAATGTTTTGCCGGTAGTCCGACCGGCGCATTTCCGACGTTTCAGAAAGAAGCAGGCAGGATTCGCATTGCGCTTGGTTTGCCGGGTTGGAGTGCGCTGTACGGCAGCGGATGCGCCGGTCCAACCTCGGATTACCCGTGGCGCTGGGGCTTGAATGGCGACCTGGCGCCGGGCGAAGAGCAAACGATCACGGGATATGTGCGCTTCCATACGCCGGGAGCATACCCGCTGCGGGTGGGTATGGTACACGAATATGTGCGCTACCTGGCGCAGGATGTCGCCGCAACGACGATCACGGTCACCGATGAGCGTACTCCGCCCGATGCGGCGACCTTCGACGAATGGTTGCGTCCCACCGCGTGGGTGTACCGGCTCGACGCCGTACCCGACAGCCTTCTGGCGCGTGCTGGCGAAGCGCAGGCGCTGCTGTCCGGTGTGGAAGTCGGCAGTTTTGTCTGGCACGGTGAACTGCTCGATTGGGGCAGTGGCGGACCGCTTGGGCTGCATGATCGCTTCGTCATTGCGCAAACGCGCGTTTTTCATGCACCGGTCAGGGGCGAGTACACCTTCCGCACCATCAGCGACGACGGTTCGTGGTTGCTGGTGAACGGACAAACAGTTGTTACAAATAGCGGTCTGCATGATCGCACCGAAGCAACGGGAACCATCTACCTGGACACAGGCTTCCATGCGCTCTCAGTCGTTTTCTTCGAGCTGCGCGGCATGGCAGTGTCAGGGTACGATGTGCGGTTGCCGGGGTCTAGCACATTCCAGCAGATACCCGACGGATTGAGTAATACGCCGCGTCTGGGCGGAACATTTCTATCTCCGGCAGCGTTGACGCTTGCTGCCGATGACCGGGGTGGCAGCGGTGTCACCGCGATCCGTTGGAGTCTGAATGGATCGACGTGGCAGACTGCCGTCGGATCAATTGTACGCATCAATCTGCCATTCGATGGTCTCTTCCATGTACGCTATCGGGCAATTGATGCAGCTGGCAACGAAGGTCCTATGCGCGAACTGACAGCGCGTGTCGACTCGAACATGATGATCCATCGGGTGACATTGCCTCTGGTGATGCGGTAACCATAGCCAACGTTGAACGTTGAACGTTCAATTTCATCCTTTTGACACATGCCGCCGCTATGGTAGACTTCAGCAGACAAAGCACATGCTTCAGGAGTACGATATGCGCACTATTCTGGTCACCGGTGGCGCCGGATTCATTGGCAGTAACTTTGTTGAACTGATGCTGACGAAATATCCAGACTATCGGATCGTCGTCTACGATAAACTGACGTATGCCGGGCGATTAGAAAATCTAGCGCGGTTTCAGGGTGATCCGCGTTTCACGTTTGTGCGGGGCGATATATGCGATCCGGCAGGGGTGCGGGAAGTCATTCGTGCACATGATGTTGATACGCTGGTCAACTTCGCCGCCGAGACGCACGTGGATCGCTCGATCATGGATCCCGACGCTTTCATTCGCACCGATGTGTACGGGACATACGTGTTGCTCGAGGCAGTGAAAGAAATGAAACTTGAGCGCGCCCTGTTTGTCAGCACCGATGAAGTCTACGGACACATCGAACCGGGTCATTCATCCCTGGAAGACGATCCGCTCAAGCCGCGTTCGCCCTATGCCGCATCGAAGGCAGGCGGCGAGCATCTGGTGTATGCGTACTACATCACCTATGGGTTGCCGGTGCTGATCACCCGCGGCACGAACAATATCGGTCCGTACCAGTATCCAGAAAAAGCCGTACCGCTCTTCATCACCAATGCCATCGACGATATTCCTCTGCCGCTGTACGGCGATGGGCGACAGATGCGCGACTATCAATACGTGATGGATCACTGCGAGGGGATCGATGTTGTTCTGCACCATGGCGTTATCGGCGAAGCGTACAACATCGGCTCAGGCGTGGAGACGGAAAATATCGTGATGGCGAAGGCGATCCTCGATCTGCTGGGCAAGCCCTACTCGTTGATCCAGCCGGTCGCCGATCGACCGGGGCACGACCGACGCTACTCCGTGCGCACGGACAAAATCAAGGCGCTGGGATGGCAGTCGCGCCACACCTTCGCTCAGGCAATCGAGAAAACTGTGCGCTGGTATGTTGAACATCAGGACTGGTGGCGTCCGATCAAGTCGGGGGAGTTCAAGGAATACTATCGCCGGCAATACCTGGAGCGCCAGACCGTATAGTATCGGTTTCAGAACGCGCCATCACAGATGTGAAACGAAGCCATCTCCCCGATTCAGGAGAGATGGCTTCGCCACTTCCGGCGCCTTGCACAATCAGTGAGCATCTGTGACTTTTCTCACAACCGGTCAGGTTCAGACCAGGAACGCACCCGGATTGAGCAACCCATCCGCTCCCCATCGCTGTCGGAGCGCCTGCATCTTATCGAGTGCATCGGGAGTGAAGCCCCACCGGTCGATGCGCGCGCGCGCCGGCGCCGCCAGCGCCACTGCATAGCCACCGAGGGTTCGCGCCGCTGTGCGCAGACGCTCCAGAATACGTCCTGCGTCATCGAGGTGCGGCGCCGGCGCGCGCACATACACCTGTCCAGCCGCCACATCCGCCACATACGACTCATGCCCGCCAAAACCGGCGCGTTGCAGCAGCGCCCCAATATCCCTGGGGGCGACGCCAATCCGCACCATCAGATCGTCCGGTTGCGCTGCGCTGAGGAAGGCGCCCCACAGGTCGCTGCCGGACGGATCCTCAATCTGCAGCGCCGGTATGCCAGCGTTGCGCAGGACGGTGCGCACGGCGGCGAGTTCTGCCGCCACGTCTTCCGCCAGACCTTCGGCAGTGTAGACCAGAAGCGTCATTGGGCGGCGATCCAGGCTGACCGGGAGCGACGCCGCCCAACGTCCATCATCGGCGACCTCCAGCAGCAGCACCGCAGAGGCGATCAGGGAGTGTTGCGCCAGTTTCGCACCGGTTTCGAGCGCCTGCGCGATCCGGCGCGGTGCAGCGATCAGTGTTGCCCGCATCCGCGGCAATGGCGTCAGTTTGATGGTTATATCACAGAGCAACCCCAGTGTGCCATGTGCTCCGACGTGCACTTTCGGCAGGTCGTATCCGGCGACGTTCTTGACAACCGGTCGTCCAATGCGGGCGACGCGACCGTTGGGGAGCGCAACCGTCGCCGCCAGTATCAGATCGCGGAGACTGCCGTAGCGCATGCGCAGCGGCGCATTCAGGCTGGCGGCAATCGTACCGCCAATCGTCGCGGTCGACCAGGGAGATGCTATCGGCGCCCACATCCCATAGGGGTGCACCGCCTTCTGGAGTTCCTCCAGGCACGTACCTGCGCCGACAGTGATGTACAGGTCATCGGGCGCAAGCACGCGAATGCCCGACAGATGTGCAGTGGATACCACCGCATCGGCTGGCGGAAGCAGGGCTGATTTCGTTCCGCCCCCCCGAATGCGCACGCTTTGCCCCGCACTGGTCAGGTCGCGTAATCTCTCCGCTGCTTCCTCCGCGCTTTCCGGTGTGATGAACACAGGCGCAGTGGGTGCTGGTTCGCTCAGCGGCCCGGTCGCCGCCACCACCGGTGACACACGCCCCCGTTGCGGTTCCTGCGCATTGTGCAACCCTGCCATCACCTCATCACGCGGCGGCAACACCTTGCCGGGGTTCATCATGCCTGTCGGGTCGAAGATATCCTTCACATCCCACATGAGCGACAGTTCAGTAGCGCCGTACATCAGCGGCATGAATGCGCGCTTCTCGATGCCAACACCATGTTCGCCGGTGATGCTGCCGCCAGCCGCGACGCAGACTTCCAGGATTTTGCGACCGGTTTCGAGCACCCGCGCGATCAACGCTCGATCCGAGGGATGTTCAATCAGGATGAGCGGATGCAGGTTGCCGTCACCGGCATGAAAGACATGACCGGTGCGGAAGCCGTCAGCTTCGATGATCCGGTTCACCGCTGCCAGGGTTTCCGCCAGTTTGCTGCGTGGCACGGTGCCATCGACCAGATAGTATGCCGGCGCCAGACGCGCCATAGCGCCAGCGGCGCTCTTGCGCGCGAACCAGATCCGATCACGTTCTGCGGCGCTTTGCGCCACCCGCACTTCGCGCACGTCGCAGTCGCGCAGGGTTGCTTCAATCTCGGCAATCTGCGGTCCGACGCTTTCGGGATAGCCGTCAACTTCGATGATCAACACGGCGCCGGCATCGAGCGGCAATCCGGGATGCGCATACTCCTCGACAATGCGTACAATACTCGAATCCATCATCTCCATCGTCGCTGGCACCAGACCGCGCGCAATAATTGCAGATACCGCTTTTCCCGCCTGCTCGACGCTGTCGAAGGCAGCCAGGAGCGTGCGCACCGCTGGCGGATCGCGGAGCAGGCGCAGATCGGCGCGTGTGATGATGCCCAGCGTGCCTTCACTGCCGACGAAGAGCGCCGTCAGGTCGTAAGCCGGTATATCGAGCGCCCGCCCACCGGTATGAATGATCCGCCCGTCGCTCAGCACCACTTCAACACCGGTCACATAGTTGCTGGTGACACCATATTTGAAACAGTGCGGTCCGCCCGCATTTGTACCGATATTCCCGCCGATGGTCGCCGTGCGCTGGCTGGAGGGATCGGGGGGAAAGAACAGACCATGCTGACGCACCCGGGTATCGAAGATCAGGTTGACCACGCCGGCTTCGACCACCGCGCTGCGACCGGTCAGATCGATATCCAACACGTGGTTCATCAGCCCGAGTTGCACCACCACGCCGCCGTGTTCGGGGACGGCGCCGCCTGCCAGACCGGTTCCCGAGCCGCGCGCGATGAGCGGTACGTGATGCCGGGCAGCCCAACGCACCACTTGCACCACCTCGTCAACCGAACGGGGGAAGACGACGCCATCGGGATGACCGCGGTCGAAACTGCCATCGACTTCGTAGGTGATGAGTTGAGCCGGATCTACAATCACGCGATCAGGTCCGAGCCGCGCAGACAGATCGGCAAGCAACGCCTGGGTGTCGGCAGTGGTCATAGCCTCCTCGCTTCAGAATCTCTGTCCTATCGTTGCGTGTAGTGGCAGTATATCAAAAATATGCAGACATGCGATCATCAAAGGAGCGCGGAGTTCGACAGGCTCACTGCGCCAGGGAGAGCAGGCAAAGACAGTGCCTTTGCCCGCCAAAAAGGGAGTTCTGAGTCAGCAAAGGACGTCGTGCGAATCAAAAAAGGGCATCCGGCAGTTCACGGTGCGTAAACGCCAGATGCCTGAGACAGCACGAGAGTCGTTCACTACTCGATTGCCACCAGTTCGATATCGAAGGTCAGCGTTGCGCCAGCCAGCGGATGGTTGGCGTCGAACGTCACTTCGGATGGCGACACATCGCGCACCGTGACGATGAATGTCTGCCCGTCCGGGCGACGCATCTGATACTGCTCACCGATTGCCGGATCGATCTGGGGCGGCAGCTCATCGCGGTTCAGCGAAAAGATCAGTTCATCGTGGTACTCACCGTATGCCTGATCCGGCGTCAACACCGCGCGGCGCTTCTCTCCCTCCTGCATCCCAATCACCGCCTCCTCGAACCCCTGGATGACCTGCCCGCTGCCCAGTGTAAACACCAGCGGTTCGCGACCGTGCGAACTGTCGAAGACAGTCCCGTCTTCCAGCGTACCGGTGTAGTGCACTGTCACAGTGTCGCCAGTTCTTGCCGTTGCCATTGTGTACTCCTGTTTGGTAGCGGCTCTACGATATCACCGGGCGTATGATGCGCATGCACATCAGGGCCAGGAGACGGCGCACAGCCACATCTAATTTTTGCACAAGTACAGCATACCATGTGAAGGGCAAGGGTGCAAAGCAGGATTCGTACAGTACAATACCGCGTGACTGTCGGTTCTGGTCGATATTCGTAAGTGTTCACATTTGGACGCGAGAGCATCCTGCCTTCGGAAACGCAACGGGGGCGGGACGCCCTTGCTTCCGGGCTCGTGTGTCATCCCAGGCGTGAACGGTTGTCGATATTCCCGCTGTTGACCTCGCGCCAGGTTATGGTAGGATAACAGGATTGCTCATATCTTTCGAAACGGAAAGCGCACCATCGATGAACAGAGGCGTGATCTATGCAGTCGGCGCATATGCCTGCTGGGGCTTGCTGCCGGTCTTTTGGAAATTGTTGCAGCACGTCGATGCACTGGAAATTGTCGCTCACCGGATCATCTGGTCGCTAGCGTTTGCGTTCGTCCTGTTCACCTTTGGGCGACGCTGGTCGCGGATCGACATCATCTGGCGGGATCGTCGCGTTCTGTCGACATTTTTGATGACCGGGATGCTGCTGACCGCTAACTGGTTTGTTTATGTCTGGGCGGTGAATAACAATCATATTGTGGAAACCAGTCTGGGTTATTTCATCAACCCGCTGATCAATGTGCTGCTTGGTGCACTGGTGTTGAAGGAGCGTCTGCGCATCGGCCAGGGCATGGCGATGAGTGTGGCGCTGGTAGGGGTGCTCTATCTGACATTTCAGTATGGATCGTTTCCCTGGATTGCGCTTATTCTGGCAGGAACGTTTGCATTATATGGTCTGTTACGCAAAACGGCGCCGCTCGACTCGCTCGATGGGTTCACCCTTGAAACAGCGCTCCTGACACCGATGATGGTCATATTCCTGATCTCTCGTGAACTGACAGTACAGACTGCATTTGCCCATAGTGATCCACTGACCTGGACTCTGCTAATCGCAGCGGGTCCAATTACTGCAGCACCGCTGCTGCTGTTTGCGGCAGGGGCGCGGCGAGTCTCGCTCGTGACGCTAGGTATCCTCCAGTACATCGCACCGACGCTCCAGTTCCTTGTTGGCGTTGTGTTGTACGGCGAACCGCTTACACCGTCGCGCCTGATCGGGTTTGCCCTGATCTGGACGGCGCTGGCAATCTATACGTTCGACAGCCTTGTACACTGTCGATCAACCGCTGCCGCCATGCCGCCTCCGTCCATGCGCATTGATGCTTCGTGCGACTGATCGACCCTGGGCTTGCTGCACCTTCTGTGTATGGGAGGCGCCTTCATCAACCTGCGTAGTGCTGAAACTATCGCTTCGCATGATCCGTCTCGCATCTGGCGCTTTGCGCGTAACCACGCCATACCCCTCATGCTATAATCCGTACTTGAAACTTGCTGCGTTGGAGGCGCAAGATGACCGTTACGCAGCCGTCGCTTGTGGGTGAAATCTACGATCAACCAGTCAACGAAGCGGAACAGCGGAGCGAGGTTCTGAGCAATCTGCTCGATGTTTCGACCTACCTGGTCTCCGTTCTCGACCCGACCGAACTGTTTGCAGGATTGGTGCGGCGTGTTGTCGAAGTGGTGCCTGCTGTCCAGGCTGGGTTGCTCTGGATCTACGACCGACAGCAGACGGCGCTGCGGCTGGAGTCGTACTACGGGCTTGATCTCGGTCCTGCCACCGAAGCAGTCTGCCGTCTGCGATTGCGTCCGGCGAAGGGCTGGCAGGCGAAGCGCTGCGGCGCGGCGAGCCGCTCCTGATCGAAACGCGCTCATCATACCGTGATCTGGCGCGACGGGTCAGCCCGCGCAGTGAACCGGACGTATGCGCCTTCCTCGAACGTCTGCCGCGCGAGTTGACGGCTGTGATTCTGCCACTGCGTATCGGTGCGGAAGTGATTGGCGTGCTGGAATTGATGAATCTCGGCAACCGTCCACAACTGCGCCGCATCGATCTGCAAGTGCTGCAAACGTTCAGCAACCTGGCAGCCGGAGCGATCAAGAATGCGCAACTCCATGCCCAGATGCAGGCGCACCAGCGACGACTGGAAGCGTTCGGCGCGATTGGCACGGTGATCAGCACGGCGGCGGATCTTGACGAACTCATGCGCAATGTGCTCGATGTCGTGCTTGGCGTTGTGGAAGCGTCGGTTGGCGTACTGTTCCTCCTCGATCCCGGTCGCGGCGTGTTGCAACCCGGCGCCTGGCGTCACGTTCCGCCGCAGTTCGTCGAACAGAACCGTGAAATCCAGGTCGCCGGCGCAGCGTGCGAAGAGGCGGTGCGCTACGGTCAACCGATCCGTCGTCCGCTCATCGTCGGGACTGGCGAAGAACTGTTGCTGGAAGCCGGTCTTGCGGGATGCGCCTATGTGCCGCTGCTGGCAGGCGGCACGGTGGTGGGAGTGATCGGGATCTATGGCGATGCCACCCTGCCAGAACGCATCGATGTGCAGACGGTGATGATGATGAGCAACCTGATCGGGTTCGCCATCGCCAACGTGCGTCTGTACCAGGAAAGCCACATCGAGCGCCGGAAACTGACCGCGGTGATCAACAGCATTGTTGAGGGGGTGGTATTGTGTGATCGCCTCGGTCGCCTGGTACTCGCCAATCGCACCGCAATGGAACTGCTCTCGTCCGACTCGTTCTCGTCATTCCCCTACCAGCAACCGATCAGTTCGATGGTGGATTTCTATGCCATCCGTGATCTGGAGGGGCGCGTGCTGCCGGTTGAACGTTTGCCGCTGGCGCGTGCGCTTGCCGGAGAGGTGTTTCACGATTACCGGGTGTTGCTGCGCGGCGCCAGTGGCGAAGATACTGTGATGAGTTTCAGCGGCGCACCGGTGTATGGCGATATGAATACCATCGAAGGCGCAGTTGTCATCTTTCGGGATATCACCGAGCACCAGAAACTGGAGCGCGCAAAAGACGACTTTCTGGCAGTCGCAGCCCACGAACTGCGCAGCCCGCTGGCTGCGGTGCGCAGTTACGCCGATCTGCTCATCCGACGCGAGCAGCGGCGTGATAAGGAAGATACGACCGAGTTGCGCGGCCTGACCATCCTTTCGCAACAGGTCAGCCATATGCTGCGCCTGGTTGATAACCTGCTCGATATGTCGCGCCTGGATGCGGGTCTCTTCAGCCTGCAACTTCAGCAGGTCAACCTGGTGGCGTTGACGCACCAGGTGATCGAGCAGTTGCGCCCGGTCATTGGCGAACGCGACGTGACCCTGACCTGCGACGCTCCCGATCTGCTGGTCATCTGTGATCCGCTGCGTATCCGTCAGGTGCTGACGAATCTGCTGGTCAATGCAGTGCGATACAGCGGGCCCGGCTCTCCCGTCGAGATTGCGGAAGTCGTTATTCGATCAGACGTGCTGGCAGCGAGGTATGCCCATCAACCACCAGCAACATTGCGCCCCCTGATTGGTGAGATGCAACGTCATCCCAGACCGCTAGCGTTGATCACGGTACGCGATTATGGCATTGGCATGTCGGAAGAGACAATGCAACGCTTATTTCAGCGATATGCGCGTGGTCGTCATCGTAGCGGCGAGGGTCTCGGACTGGGTCTGTATCTTAGTTACGAAATGACTGTGCGTCATGGCGGCACAATCTGGGCAGAAAGCATCGAAGGACGCGGTAGTACCTTTTATGTCGCACTTCCGATTGGGGGTCCGCATCAGGACAAAAGTCCTGATGCAGCAACGTAACTTGTACGTTCCCGCCACGTTCTATTGAAAACATGCCCTGTGAACAAGGAGACAGGTAATGATTCGCTGCCCGCAATGTCAGGCTGAACTTGAGGAGGGAAAACGCTTCTGCCCACAGTGTGGCGCGCGTTTGACGAAACCAATAGACGATTCCGGTAAGACCTTGGTCACGCCGCCAGCGCCTTCGGGCGATGCCGGGCGCACGGTGCTGCTGCCGCCTGAAGGCGACGCTAGCAAGACCTTGGTCACGCCGCCAGCGCCTTCGGGCGATGCCGGGCGCACGGTGCTGCTGCCGCCTGAAGGCGACGCTAGCAAGACTTTGGTCACGCCGCCAGCGCCTTCGGGCGATGCCGGGCGCACGGTGCTGCTGCCGCCTGAAGGCGACGCTAGCAAGACTTCGGTCACGCCGCCAGCGCCGTCTCCGTCAAGCGCACCATCAAGCAGCGCAGGATTGCAAACAATTCTCGAAGATCCAGCTCGCAGGCAATCGCCACCCCTGGATACTTCACCAGCATCGTCGGGCAGTGGTTTCGGATGGCCTCCCGCTGCCCCACCGACGACACCTTCCGCAGGCGGCGGATTCGGTCTGCCGCCATCACCGCCGCCCCCTGCTGGGGGCGGATTCGGATTGCCTCCCGCTGCCCCACCGACACACCCCTTCAGCAGGCGGCGGATTCGGTGTGCCGCCATCACCGCCGCCCCCTGCGGGGGCGGAGCGGGGAGGCTTCCCTCAGTCCCGCCATCGGCGGTTAGGGGCGCATCGGGCGCTCCTGCTGCCACGACAACTGCAAAGAAGGGACCGAACTGGCTGCTGATCATCGGCATCATTCTTGGCGTCCTGGTGCTGGCGTGCGTCCTCATACTCGGCATCTTGTACTGGATCGGTCAGCAGGCGGCTCAATCGCTGGGCACGACCGTTGCTGTCACCGCGGTCAGCATTGGCGAACCATCGGCATCGACCGACTTCCCCAACGTGTTGCTGCGCGACTCGCTCGCCAGCGAAGCGACCAGTCAGTTTACTGCTGGACAAACGGAGAGCGGCGATTACCGTTTTGAGAACGGCGCCTTTGTGTCCGTAGCGGCGATCTCGCATTCGGCACGGAAACATTCGATGAGGGACCGGGGGTGGTTCGTTTCACCAACCTGGTGGTGCGTAGTCGGTAGCGCCAGTGATCAAGGAGTCTGCGTCGTATGAAAATCATTGTTGTCGGCACCGGATTCGTGGGCCTGACTCATGCAGCGGTATGCTCGGAGTATGGTCACGAAGTGTACGCATATGATATTGATCACCAGCGTATCGAGGCATATCGGTCATGCCGCCCAGAGGCGATCGAGCACTACGTGCACGAACCAGGACTGACGAGCATTATTCTCGAAAATCATGGGCGGTATCTGTTCTTCGTCGATGATGTCGAATCGGTCATCGAGGGCGCCGATGCGCTCTTCTTATGCCTGCCCACGCCACCCAAACCGGACGGCTCGTCGGACCTGAGTTACTACTTCGCGGCAGCGCGCTATCTGGCGGAACTGCTGGCGCGGCGGCGCGATCAGCGTCGCGTGGTGGTGATCAACAAGAGCACGGTGCCGATCGGCACGGCGCGTCAACTTGAGCGCGTGTTGCGCGAGTATAACGTTCCCAACGCGGGGGTCGCTTCGAACCCGGAGTTTCTTCTTGAAGGCGACGCGGTCGAGAAATCGCGCCGTCCGGATCGCGTCGTGGTCGGCGCCGACAATGAGGAGGATTTCCGCATCATTCGCCGGATCTACTCGCAGTTCGTCAACCACGTGCGCATCCGGTATATCGAAACCACGCCGGAAACGGCGGAAGCGATCAAGTACGTCGCAAATACGCTTCTGCTGACCTACATCTCCTTCTGGAACGGGGTTGGGGCGCGTCTTGCCGAAACATTCCCTAACATTATCATGGAGGATTTGAAGCGCGGCGTGACCGCCGATGCGCGCATCAGCACGTGGGGATCGTATGTCTCGAACGGCGCTGGCGGATCCTGTTTCGGCAAGGATATTCAGTCGCTCATCTACCAGCTGAAAACCGCCGGTCAGTCGGTCGATATTTTGCAGTCGGTCTACGGCATCAACGAATACCAGAAGACCTACCTGATCGACCGTGCGATCCGTGAGGCGGGGGTCAGTTTCAACAACAAGACCGTGGCGCTCCTGGGGCTTGCGTTCAAGCAGCGCACCAATGACATGCGCGACTCATCGGCGCTCAAGGTGGTCGAAGCGCTGCTGGGCAGGGGGGTGCGCTCCATCCGCGCCTATGATCCGATGGCGTTGCGTGAAGCACGCAAGTTTTTCGACCCGGAAAAGAACCATCTGTTCGAGCGCATTTCGTACCATACCTCGGTGCGCGAGGCGCTCGCCGGCACCGACATGCTCTTTATCTCCACCGACTGGGAAGAGTTTCGCGGTCTGTCGCGCACCATCGAGGAGACGGTATCTCCTCCCTACCTGGTGATCGATGGGCGGCGGATGATCCCTGACTATACGGAACTGGTTGCCGCCGGCTATGGGTATCTCGCCGTCGGATCGCCCTATATGCCGCCTGGCGATGCGCTGCCAGGTCGTGGCAGGAGTCGTCTCTGATCATCAATCTGTCATCATCCGGTCGTAGTCTGATCTGGTATTGCGCTATCGAATACGATATAATTCGGTGGAGGCAGTGTGTTTAAAATAAGGCAAAACCGGGGACCATCCCGCTTTGCCTGCCTGAGAGCAATTCACGAATGAATGCTCAGGTTCCGACAAACCAGATGCACGACATCGTCGAATGGACCTCCAGTGATGATCCGCTTCTGGAGGGTCTGGCGCGCATCGCACAATCTGTTGAGCGCGCCACGACCCTTGATCAGTTGTTGCACCTCTCACTGGTCGAATTGATCCCTCTCTGCCGCGCGGATCGTGCGATTGCGCTACTGAAGGACGTTCAGGGGCGGGCAGTATGGGTCTGTGAATATCCTCAATCCGGCGATGCCCCTGAGTTGACGCTGGACACTATATCGGGCGCTGCGGACGCAATGCGACTGCGGCGCCCTATAATTGTGCATCCCCAGGAACAGGCATTGCTGGCGCGCGACGTTCGGGTGCTACTGGTCGCGCCGCTGATCGCCCGTGACGAAACACTTGGCGCTCTGGCTATCTGTAGCGCTCATGCCACGCGGACATTCGATAGCAAGGATGTGGCGCTCATCAGGGCGCTGAGCGGGCAGATCGCGCTGGTAATCATGTCGCACCGCAGTTGCGAATCGGTCGAGCGACGCACGCAAGAACTCAAAACCCTCAACGATATTGCGTCAGTTGTCACATCGACGCTCGATACCCGTGAAGTGTACCGCCTGGTCGTCCAGCAACTCAGCGATTATTTTCACGTCGAAGCCGGTTCGTTACTGCTCGTTGATGAAGCGACCGGCGACCTCGAGTTTGTGATGACCATCGAAGGCGGCGAAGAAAAGCTTGCCGGTTTTCGCGTTCCGGCTGGACAGGGTGTTGTCGGGCATGTGGTGCGCACCGGTCGATGGGAGATCGTGCACGATGTCAGCCGCGATCCGCGCTTCTATCGCCAGATTAGCGAGGCGACCGGTTTTTCGACGCGCTCGATCCTGTGTGTGCCGATGATTGCCAAGGGGCGGGTCATCGGCGCCATCGAACTGCTGAACAAGATCGGCGGGGATTTCGACGAAGAGGATGCGCTGCGGTTGATGCGCATGGCTGCGTTCATTGCGGTTGCCATCGAGAATGCCCGCCTGTTCCAACAGGTGACTGCGGGGCGTGATCGCATGGCATCCGTGCTTCGCTCAACTGCCGATGGCATTCTGATGGCCGATATGCGCGGCGAGATACAGATCGCCAATCCGCTGGCGGTTGAGATTTGCGGATGTCCAGAAGAGTCGTTGATCGGCCGGCGGATCGACGATGTCGTGGCGGAATTGTATGCGCGCGCCCACGACATCACGACCCCATCGTGGAGCCAGGAGGTTGCGGTACCGGCGCAGATCAGCGATCTGGCGTTTGCGAGCGGAGCGCACCGGTATGTGCGCCTGATCCGTCTCCCTGTCTACGATGCCCAGAATGAGCCGCGCGGCGAGTTGCTGATCCTTCGCGATATTACGCAGGAACGCGATCTGGAACAGTTGCGCGAGGATTACACCAGTATGCTGGTGCACGACCTGCGCGCACCGCTCACATCGATCATGAACGGCGTGATGATGCTTCAGCGCGGCATCGTCGGACCGGTGACCGAACAGCAGCAGGAGTTGCTGAAGATCGCCTATCAGGGCAGTCAGACGATGCTGCACCTGATCAATACGCTGCTCGATATCTCGAAGATGGAACAGGGCCGGATGGACCTGAACCTCAAGCCGTTGCCGATCTTCAGCGTCATCGATCAGGCAATCGAGCGCCTGCAGCATCTGGCCAGCAGTCGCGGCGTGACGATTGAACAACGCCTGGCGCCGTATCTCCCGCCGGTCGAAATCGATGGCGAAAAGATCGTGCGCGTGTTGCAGAACCTGCTCGATAATGCGATCAAGTTCTCTCCGACGCAGGGTGTGGTGACCATCGGCGCATTCCTGGCAGGGGGAGCACACGCACCGCCGGATGATGTACCGGTGCATGTGACATTCAACGATTCACGAGACTATCTGGTGATATGGGTGCAAGACCGTGGTCCGGGCATTCCACCCGCCTATTTTCAGCGCATCTTCGAAAAGTTCGGTCAGGTGCGCGGGCGGAAGGTGCGCGGGACTGGACTGGGGTTGACCTTCTGCCGCCTGGCAGTGGAAGCGCATGGCGGGCGCATCTGGGTTGAGAGCGAAGAAGGTGCCGGAAGTGTGTTTGCATTTGCGCTGCCTGTCAAAGATAGAGTGACAATCTGTTCATCGAATATTTTTCAGTCTTCTTAACCTGGTTAGCGATATAGTGCTTGATATATCGCTTTTCAAAGGCTATAATGCTAAGTCGAGCCTCTTGTAAACCATTGTACCAGATCGGAAAGCAGGTTGGGCATGCGCGGGCTTGTATCGGTCTTCCGCTCACACATCCGATACAAAATCATCCTCCCCTACCTGGCGCTGACCCTGGTGGTGATGATGGCGGGGGCGGCGATTGCCGTTGGTCTGGTGGCGGCCTCGTGGGAAGAGCGATTGCAGAACCAGCTCGCGCAGGTGGCGCGCAACACCACCGATGCCCTGGTGCGCCGCGAGCGCAACAATCTGGAGTTCTTGCGGCAGGTGGTGTTCGCGCCGGCCAACCAGGATATTCCGGCAGTTGCCGATGCGTTTGCCAGCGGTGACGATGAGCAGGTTATTCGCGCGCTCGAACCGTACTATCGCTTTGGCGTCGGGAGCGTTAACCTCGATTTTGACCGCATGATCGCCTTTGATCGCAATGGCAAGACTCTCGTCGACTGGTTGCGCGTTTCGGAAAACCCTGACGCTCTGCCTGCCCGGATCACGACGACCGATCTGTCGGGGCTGGATTTTGTGCGCGCGATTGTCTCAGGAACAACGATTGACGGAAACGATAAATTTGCGAACCTGATCTACTTTGCGCCTGATGTGCAACCCTATTTCTACACCGTTGCGCCGGTGCGCCGGGGAAACGACGTCGTCGGCGGGGTTCTGATTGCGGTCAAGTGTGATCGTTTGCTCGCTTCACTCGAACGGAGCAGCCAGGCGGCGGTGACCACATTCTACGACCTGTCGGGGCGGGCGATCAGCACCACCCTGTTGCCGCGCGCAGAGTTGAGCATCCTCGATATGCCGCCGCAGGTGCTGCAAGCATTGCTCAACGGTCAGGCGCAGTCGATCTTTACTGTCGAACTGCGCCAGCGCGGGTATCAACTGGCGTACAGTCCGCTGGTGATAGCGAATGTTCAGGTCGGTTACTTCTCGGTCGGTCTCTCGCGCGATTTTCAGGTGCAGCAGTTGTCGCTCAGTCGCAATATCGTGACGGCGATTGCCATCGTGCTGGCAACCGGGTCGGTGATTCTGGGGTATCAGATTGCGCGGCGGATCACCCGCCCGCTGGCGGATCTGGTGGCGACTGCCGAAGCAGTGACGGGCGGCGATCTCGAAGCGCGCACCACAGTCATGTCGCCGGATGAATTCGGTCGTCTGGCGCTGGCGTTCAATCAGATGACCGAGCATCTGGCGCGGTTGTACCGCACGAGTCGCGACCTCAATCAGGCTATCGAGGTGACGCCGGTATTGAAGGTGGCGGAACGCGCCGTGCGTTCCCTGTTGCCCGATGCGGACGTGCTGGCGTTGATCGCCGAGGAAGGCGCATTGCGCTACCATGTCGATGAAGGGCTGCCCGCCATCGTGCGCAGTCTGCGCCACGTTCGGGTGCCGGTGAGCGATCCGCTGGTGCGCGAGATCAGTGAAACGCAACAGGCGGTGCTGCTGTCATCGCAGGATGAGCCGCGCCTGACTGCGTTCGGTCTTACGCAGGTCGCCGGGTATCAGAGCCTGCTGCTCTCCCCGCTGGTCGTTCAGGATGAACCGGCCGGCGTGCTGATCATCGCGCATCGTGAACCCGCCGCATTTACCGGCAGTGTGCTGCCATCGATCGTTGCGATTGCCAATATGACCACCAGTGTGCTGTACAATGCCGTGCTGTTTGACCGGGTTCAGCGCGAAGCGCTGCGGCGACGCGCCATTCTCGAGTCGATTGCCGATGGTGTTGTGGTGCTGGATCGCCAGCGTCGGATTCTGATTGTCAACCGCGCTGCCGAGCAGATGCTGGGCATGAGCGACTGGCGCCTGGTGCAGCGTTCATTCAGCGATATACCGCTGACGCGTGTTGAGGTTCGCCACGAGATGTTCAGCGAGAATGGCGCTACCCACCGCGACCTGTACCGTCTCGGAGATCGCGTCCTGCGGTTGAGCCACGCACCCGTGACGACCGACGAGGGGACGCAGATCGGCGAAGTGGTGGTGCTGCACGATATTTCGGCGGAGATCGCCGTCGATCAGGCGAAAACCGATTTTATTGCCACGATTTCGCACGAGCTACGCTCGCCGCTGACGGTGATCTACGGCTATACCGATCTGCTGCTGCATAGCGTGGTCGGCGAGTTGAGCGGTGAGCAGCGCGATCTGCTCGAGGCAGTGCGCAACCGCGTTGAGTTGATGAACAATATCGTCAGGAACATTATCATGGTCGCCAGCATCGAAGCCAACACGTTGCAGACCGATTTCGCAGCCCAGGATGTGCGTCGGATGATCGAAGAAGTGGTCGCGCCAATGCGAAAGTTGTTCGAGAAGAAGGGACTGGCGTTGACGGTGATAACGCCCGACGAGCTGCCGCCAGCGCGTGCTGATCGTGAGCAGTTGTTGATCATTCTGGGACAGGTGATCGATAATGCACGGCGCTATACCGAGCAGGGCGGAGTGACAATTACAGCGCATCAGCGTGATGACGGCATGGTGCAGATCGATGTTTCCGATACAGGACCGGGTATTCCTGCTAGTGCGATGAACCGATTGTTCACGCGATTCTTCCGCGTCGAGGGGAACAATTCCCCCGAACGCGGCAGCGGTCTGGGGCTGGTCATCACCCGGCAACTGGTCGAACGCCACGGCGGAAAGGTGTGGGCGCACAGCGAAGTTGGGCGCGGCAGCACATTCAGCATAGCACTCCCTATCGCTCATGAGTACACAAACGCCATCTCCAGCCCGGGCGGAACGGGTGCGACAGCCTGAGCCGCTGCGCTCGATCATCGCTTCAGCCTTGCTGCTGGCACTCCTTTCGATCTGCTGTATTGCGGAGATCGTAACGCGCGCCCTGATCCCGCGTGATCTGGCGACTGTGCTGAATCTGCCTTCGAAGGACCGCGCCGACTACCGTCCCTGGCTTGTACCGCCCGGCCTCGCCGCAATCCCGCCAGAACTCGCAGCTGCCGAAGCCTCCGAACGCGCCACAGCGACCAGTGTGGCGCTCCGCAGCGCCCCGACCCTGCCGGTCGTCGAGAGTGTGCAGAAATCCAGACGCCGGTAATGCCGCCAGCGCCCGATGCGCCAACACCGACAACCCGGCAATGCGCTGATCGTCGAACCACCGACCGTGACCCCGCGACCGGTCGGCAGTCTGCCGACAAATACTCCGGTTATCGCAACCATTGAACCGGTCACAAATACGCCAACCCAACCGCTGCTCGCTCAACCAACCGCCACCAACACGGCGTTGCCGGAGTCACAACCAACAAATACGGCACAACCGCCTGCGACCAGCATTCCTCAACCGACCGATACGCCCGTGCCAGCGTCGCCGACGGTCAGGCTCTCACCTGTGCCGACACGCACGCCTGCACCAGTCCCAACCGACACGCCAATACCAACACCGACGGAAGAGCCGACACCGGTCCCGACAGAGACGCCCACGCCGGTTCCAACAGCAACATTCACTCCGGTGCCGCCAGCCCCGGTACCACCCACGCCGGTACCGCCCACACCGGTACCGCCTACCCCAACGTTCACGCCGTCCCCGACGCCTACCCCAACGTTCACGCCGTCCCCGACGCCTACCCCAACGTTCACGCCGACGCCGACGCCGACGCCGACGTTCACGCCGACGCCGACGCCGACGTTCACGCCGACGCCGACGCCGACAGAAACGCTGACCCCGACGCCGACGGAGGCGCCGACGTTTGCCCCTATCCCGACGCCGACGGAGACGCCCACCCCGACGCCTGTGCCCAATGTGCAGGTGACGAAGAGCGCGGCTCCCAATCCGGTTCAGGTCGGGCAGACGATCACGTGGACGATTGAGGTACTCAATACCGGGACAACGGCTATCACTGTGACGCAGATTTATGATACGTTTGAATTCAGTGACACTCCTGTCTTTAGTATTAGTTCATGCAACAGTCCGCAGGGCGGGATTTGTGAAAGAGCGCCACTTCTTCAACAAGTGAGATGGACCGGCGCTGTCACGCTGGCGCCAGGGCAAAGCATGCAACTGTTGATCAGCGGCGTCTTTCCATCTCAACCACCGCCAGGCAGCGATGCCCGATGCAATATCCGCTGGGAAGTGGACGTAACAGGGATCGGGACGATCTTCTCTCCTGGCTCGACAGCGTTGTGCGTGAATGTTCTGCCGCCGTAAATCATGGAGGGACGCAGAGAGGTGGTGTCCCTCCCCATTTCGGTGCGTGTTTGCCCCTCATCCCCCAACCTCCTTCTTCCACAAGGAGAGAAGGGGGGTTTGGGCATCCTGAAGCCTGAAACGCAAGATGGCACG
>AFSR01000315.1_pt1 | contig 29290 bp, 31 predicted proteins | sample 296848 | NCBI WGS metagenome assembly AFSR01 (sample SAMN02954305, study PRJNA68063) | hot springs metagenome | biome: terrestrial; feature: Mushroom and Octopus hot springs; material: microbial mat core samples; isolation source: Yellowstone National Park Mushroom and Octopus hot springs ...
GGCTGGTGGAGAGGCGTTTCCCGAAGCGGAGGTCATCCGGGTCGTGCTGGACAGCCTGAACGTCTATACGCCTGCTCTGGCGTATCAGGCCTTCTCGCCGGAGGAAGCCCGACAGCTGACGCGGAGGTGGAGGTTCCATTTCACGTCGAAGCGCGGGAGTTGGCTGAATATGGTGGAAAGAGAATGCTCCATTCCGTCCCGCCAGCGGCTGGGTCGGCGGCTGATAGAGAGAGCGAGCGCGCGCCAGCGGAGAGAGGCGTGGATGCAGGCGCGAAACACCGCCCGCTCCACCGTGGAATGGCGAGTTACCGCGGCCAATGCTTGGCGCAAGTTTCATCGCTTTGATCCTAAGTAATCAGGGTGGTCAAGTACTAGCCTGCAGCCGATTCGGCATACTGGATTATGTTCACAATCCTTATCAGCCCTACGGCCAGAACGTTATGAGCCAGCAGGCTCCTGGACGAACACCAGGTTATATTCTCAACCTTCCTGAGAGAAACGAGGTTTCACTTTTCAACCTTCATCCTCTTCCTGTCACATACGCCCGCACCTCGGATGCCGGGATGCGCACCTGCTGCATGGTATCGCGGTCGCGCACGGTGACAGTGCCATCTTCGAGCGACTGGAAATCGACTGTCACACAGTACGGCGTACCGATCTCGTCCTGGCGGCGGTAGAGTTTGCCGATAGCGCCGGTATCATCGTAGACCGTGCGAAAGAAACTGCCGCTCTGGATCGCCGTGCGCAGTTCCCGCGCCATGGCAACCAGACCTTCGTGGTTGCGCTTGAGTGGAAAGACAGCGACGCGGATCGGTGCGAGATGCGGTTTCAGATGCAACACAGTACGGAAGTATTCATCGATCGGTCCCTGCGCCTGACCACGCAGTTTCTTTCCGGTTTCGATCTGATCCGCGCCCGGCATCGCCAGCAACGTCTCGATCTGCGGCATGGTCTCTGGCAGTCCCGCCAGGATTGCCTGTCCGCGTTCAACAAGCGCGTCGCGCGTTTCGGGCGCCAGTTTTTCGTTTCTGCCGACTGACTTGAGGAATGCTTCAAGTGCGTCGGTAACGGCGTGCACTCGTTCAGGCGGAGGCGCTTTGACCATCTGCTCATCGTAGGCTTCTGCGAGCACCGCCAGGAAACAACGCCCGACACCAGCCGACGGTTCGATGACGAAGGGCACGATATGCCGTCTGCTCTCTGGATCGTAGTAGGTCAGCCTGGCAGTGCTGTCGCGGTTGGGATTGGCGCGTGCCGTCAGGTTGAGCGTCTCCTGGTCGCGGCTGTGTGAACCGAGGTCATAGTCGGTGCGACTGGCGATCCCTTCGACTTCCTCGTGCCCCAGAGTCGGGTAGTCGTACATCAGGTCGAAGGTGCGTTTGGAATAGTGCGCCAGTTCGTCGGGCGGCACGTCGTAAATCTTGATGCGCGCGCGCGGGATGCCGATGCTCTCCCACCAGGCGAGCCGATCTTCCAGCCAGCGCTGGTGCCATTCGTCCTCGGTTCCGGGCATTACGAAATATTCGATCTCCATCTGCTCGAACTCGCGCACACGGAAGAGAAAGTTGCGCGGGTTGATCTCATTGCGGAACGCTTTGCCAACCTGTGCGATGCCAAACGGCAGTTTACGGTTGCTGGTCGCCAGCACATTCCCGAAGTTGACGAAGATGCCCTGCGCCGTTTCCGGGCGCAGATACGCAAATGAGTCGGCGTCTGCCACAGGACCGACGGCGGTTTTGAACATCATATTGAACGGTCGCGGTTCGGTCAGGTTGGTTGAACCGCAGTTGGGGCAACGTCCCTTGATATGATCGGCGCGCCAGCGGCTCTTACAGTCCCGGCAATCGACCAGCGGATCGTTGAACGTTTCCTCGTGACCGGAATAGCGCCAGGTCAGGCGGTTCATCAAAATGGCGGCGTCCAGCCCTTCCATATCGTCGCGCTCATAGACATTGGTGCGCCACCAGGAGGAGATGATATTGTTTTTCAACTCAACCCCCAGTGGTCCCCAGTCGAAGACGCCTTGCAGTCCGCCGTAGATTTCGGAGCTGGGAAACACAAAGCCACGCCGTTTGCAAAGCGAGACCAACTGATCCAATGTTGTTGCCGGCATAGAACAACTCCTGTTCAATAAAAAAACCAGGCGATCATCATTCGCCTGGGGACGCATTGCACAAGACATGCAACACGCGGTTCCACCCCAGTTACCGTTCAGCACCTAACGCCCTGAACGATCACTCGAAGTACATTCAGCTCCCCAGCGCCCTTCCCTGCTGCGCATACCGCCAGGCTCGCACCGTCCCCGGCTCGCTGGATGCAGCGCATGCAGGTACTTCTCTGGTTCAACGCCGCACGTTTTTACTTTTCCTCCGGAACGAGCGCCTGCTCGTTGATCACGCCATTGACTTCGGTGGCGCGCGGTTCGGACCGTACTGGTTGCGTCGATGGTGCGTGGTTGATGTGGGTGTAGATTTGCGTCGTCGAAATCGACGTATGCCCCAACAGTTCCTGCACGGCGCGCAGGTCGGCGCCAGCGTTGAGCATATGCACTGCGAACGAATGACGCAGCATATGCGGCGTCAGGTCGCCCAGCCCCATTTCTTCGGCATACTGTTTAAGGATCAACCAGAACCCCTGCCGTGTCAGGCGCTTGCCGCGATGGTTGAGGAACAGCGCATCGATTGGCGCATCACTTCCACGGGCAAGCTGGCTGCGACTGTTATCACAGTACTCTTCCAGCGCCGTCGCTGCGGATCCGTTGATCGGCAGAACGCGCACGCGCCCGTTTTTTCCGGTGCAGCGCACAGTGCTGTGCACCAGGTCGATGTCGGTCATATTCAATGCCACCAGTTCACTTACCCGCATCCCGGTAGCATACAGCAGTTCGAGCATTGCCTTGTCCCGAATGCGCTCCGGTGTTGGCGAACGCAACGGCAATTCCAGCAATTCGTCCACCTGATGCGGTGTCAGCGCACGTGGCAGATCGCGATCAACTTTCGGCGAATCGATCCGCTCGGTTGGATCGTGCGGGACGGCGCCGCTTCCGGTCAGAAACGCGAAGAACGACTTCACTGCCGCAACCCTGCGTGCAACGGTCGAACTGGCATAGCGGCGCTCGCGGAGATACAGCATGAATGCCAGAAGATCATCGTGCGAAACATCACGCCACTCTCGCCGACTTCTCGCGCTCACAAAGTCGCAGAACTGATCGAGATCGGTGCGATACGCTGCGATGGTATTGGCGGCAAGGTTGCGTTCGTCTGCAAGATGCCGCAGAAACGCTTCAACCTGATCATTCATAGTTGCTCCAACGCCTCGACCGGAGTCCGGCATACATGACAGACCATATCGCTCAGCATCTTTGCTGGCAGACGCGCATAGTGTACAACAGTGCAGTGCGATGCCCGATGTCGGCGCATGGTACTGCAAGGCTTCCGGTGTGTCAACCGACTGCCATTGCTTCAATATGCCAGGCAAAGAAACGCTCGAGATGGTCGCGCGCTTCGGCGACGCTGGACGAGTGGTGCACTGCGCTGCGCAGTGCGGCTGCGCCGGGCAGTTCAATGCCAAACTGTCCAATCAACTGTTTCAACTTGTTCAGCGCCAGGCGTTCGGGCATTTCGTCGCAACACATCTCCAGATAGCGCGTCAGAAAATCGTATTTGTCGGCGGGTGTGACCGTCATCGGTTGCATTCCTGCGCGCAATTGAGCAATCTGTCGGAAGATCCACGGATTATGCATCGCGCCGCGCCCGATCATAACACCGTCAGCGCCGCTCTCGCGCAGACGGCGAAGCGCGTCGGCGGCATCACGAACATCCCCTGATCCGACGACAGGGATCCTGACAGCGCGCTTGACCTCAGCAACCCGCGTCCAGTCAGCAACGCCGCTGTACCCCTGGGCGCGCGTGCGCGGATGGAGCGCCAGCGCCGCCACGCCAGCCTGCTCCGCCATTTTTGCCGTATCCAGGTAGTTCAGGCTCGCTTCGTCCCACCCGGCGCGAAACTTGAGGGTCACCGGGATCTGCACCGCAGCGCAGACTGCCTTCAACAGTCGTTCCATTTTCGGCAGGTCGCGCAGCAGCGCCGAACCATGCCCGCCCCCGGTCACTTTTGGCGATGGACATCCACAGTTAATGTCGAGAATATCGGCGCCGAGTTCTTCGACGACGCGCGCAGCCGCCGCAACCAGGTCTGGATCATTGCCGCTCAGTTGCATGGCGATGGGACGTTCTTCTGGCAGATAGTCGAGCTGGCGATGGCGGCTGCGCGCGCGCGGGCTGACCGCCGAGGCGCTGGTCATCTCGCTGCACACCAATCCGCATCCGCCCAGGCTAAGGATCATGCGGCGGAAGATGCTATCGGTGACGCCAACCATCGGCGCCAGCACAATGTTCGGCTCGATGGTGATATGCCTGATCTGGTACTTCGTCGGAAGGTCGTCGTTCATAAACTGCAACGAACCATCTGGCTCTCGTGGAATCAGTGCTCATACGAATTATACCTTATCAGGCGCTCCAAGTTCCACGTTCCACTTCCACGTTCACGTCAACGCCACGCTCCAATGTTCCACGTTCCAACCTTCAACCTTCAACGTTCAACCTTCAACCCTTCAACGTTCCAACCTTCAACCTTCAACGTTCCAACCTTCAACCTTCAACGTTCCAACCTTCAACCTTCAACGTCCAACCTTCAACCTTCAACCTTCAACCTTCAACCTTCAACCTTCAACCTTCAACCTTCAACGTTCAACCTTCAACCTTCAACCTTCAACCTTCAACCTTCAACCTTCAACCTTCAACATTCACCCGCATCCGCCATCGCAACGCCATCCCCAGCGTCAGTGTCTCCAGCGCCGACGTAAGCGCAAAGGCAGCCGGAATCGCCACAACGCCCCACGGTTCGAGCCACACCCAGATCAGCGCTATCCGCCCCATCAGTTGCGCGCAGTTGGTCACCAGCGGCGTCTGCGTATCGTGCAGGGCGATCAACCCGCGTGTCAGCACTTCGGTTGCAACATACGCTGGCAAACCTGCGATATAGACGATTAGTAGCAACGCCGTCAGATCGCCCGCAGCGGCATCGAAACGACCACGTTCAAACAGCAGGCGAATGAGCCAACGACCGGTCAGTGCCAGCATCAGCGCCGCTCCGATTGCCAGAATGATACTGATTGCCAGTGCAGCGCCAAGAGTTTTACGCATACGCGCCCAGTCGCCGCGCGCCGCACTGGCAGCGATGCGCGGAAATGCCGCCTGCGCCAGAGCGACTCCGATCAACCGTAGCGGCACACCCATCAGCAAGCCTGCGTTGAAGAGCGTCGGCAGCGCTCCCGGCTCGCGCGCCAGCGAGGCAAACGCAGTATCGACGATTCCGCCAGCATAATTCACCCCGGACGACAATCCATTCGGCGTCAGCAGGCGAAGCATCCGACGCAATTGCGCGTCGTGTGGATCCCACACCGGTCGCAAACGAAATCGGTTGGCGCGCAACCCGATCCAGAGAATGACCAGTTGCAGCAGCGCATCGCCAACCACGCCGCAGGTCGGACCATAGATGCCGACGCCGGGAATGAAACGCGCCGCCAGAATGCCGCCAATCATGGTGATGTTGTGGGTCACAATCGAGATTGCAGTGAGCAGAAACTGGTTACGCGCGTTCAATACCGCTATCGCCACACTGGAGATGACAACCAGGATCAGTTGCGCCAGCATGATCCGTGTCAGCGCCACAGTCAATGCAGTCGTGGCGCTATCGAAACCTGGAGCAATGACAAAACGCACAAGGAAGGGGGCAAACACGATGCAGATCAGCACGATCAGCGTTACGGCGGCAGTCAGTGTCGTTGCCGCCAGGTTCACCAGACGTCGCTCGGCAGTGTCGCCTTCTTCGTGGCGCACGCCGAGCAACACCGGTATCATCGCGTTGGAAAGCGCCCCGCCGCTGATCAGGCTGGCAATGGTGTCGGGCAGGCGGAAGGCGGCGTAGTAGGCGCTCGCTTCCATTCCTGTGCCGAATTCGGCGTTGAACAGCGCCTGACGGATAATCCCCAATCCCGCTGATAGAACATAGGCGGATATGAAAAGGATTGTCCCTTCGGCGATGGTGAATTCGCGCCGGATCATCGATCCACAGCCGCCCGCAACGCTCGAATGTTGCCCCATGGCGCGGTTGTCGGCATAACGCAACCGGTTGAGAGACACACGCGCCGCCCACCCATGGCATCGATAGCCTGTCGCGCCAACGTCTGAATCGTCGCTGGCGTACCCTCGACGATGTCACGCTGACTCAGCCCGCCGACGACCATGCCTGGAAAACGACGCGCCCCTTCTGCGAGGTCGGGTCCGGTGTCCCGATCGTGCCAGTTGAGCGCCTGCACCGGGTACTCTGCTGCAATGTCGAAGTAGGAATACAGCCCGTGCAGGTGGAGCAGGATGAAGGTTGTCTCTCCCTGTGCGGCGTGGACCGCTTCGAGGATGCGGAGATCGAGCGGGCGGCAGACGTCGCGGTACTCCGCTTCGCTGATGACGTCCGCCGTGCAGCGTTGCATAGCGTAAAAAATGCCATCGGCGCCAGCTGCCAGCGCCGCTTGAACGAAGCGAATGGTTGTTTCGGTGATCGCCTCAAGTGCGTGGAACAGATCGGATCGGTATCGCCGGAGATGGACGATCTCCATCCCGCCGCCGATCAGGTTCTTCGCCTGGCTGATCGGACTGAAGATCGTCGCCAGCAGCGGAACATCCGGATCGATCAGTTCGCGCGCGCGACGGATCGCAGCCAGGTGCGCGCCGAGCGCCCCTGCGTATGGATCGAGCGGCTCGATCCGACGCCAGTCGGCAGGAACACTGACCGGACGCGCAACGTAGTCGCTGGTACCTTCGGGGTGCCCGCGGTACACTGCACGACATCCCCAATCTTCGACACAGAAACTGCTGGACGGTGTGAACTTCACAAAATCCCAGTCGTAGTGCGCCTGAAACGCTGCAACCGACTGCGCCAGTTGTTCAGGATCCTGGTCATCGACCGGGAAATGACGCCACAACGCAACCGGCGGGCGATCAACCGGCTCACCACGAAGAGCGGCGGCAAGCCGCTCACGGCGCGTCATCGACATGGTGCACCTCTTTCGATGGTTTGGAATGTCTGGGACGAAGCATGCGGCGCAACCGTTCCCAGGGGCGGCGCGCCTGCGTGACGTGATCTTCAGTGCATATGTGTGGACTGTACTGTGCGGTGATAAACACGTCTGTCAGATCGGCAATGTCCGATGCGGCTTCGGGCAGTGCGCGTTCCAGGCGCGCAGCGTACTCATACGGCGTCTGGGAAGGATGGCGCTCGACGCCGCACTGCGCGGCGCGGCGTAATGTTGCCAGGTAGAAGTAGCGCACACGTTCACGCGGCGGCAGGCGTCGCAGATTGATCGTCCTGCGATGCCTGGTCGAAGTTCCCGACGGATGGCGCAACGCTTCGTCCGCCGCCCGGATCGCCAGCGTTGCCCATGACGCTCCCTGTTGCCAGATCGAGCGCAACCAGGCGATCAGTGCCTGGATCATCGCTGCGATGCCGAATCGTTGCAGCAGTGGCGTATGACGTTGCGCAACAATCGCAAGGGCATACCCGGCGAGCAGCAGCATGCATGCCCAGAAAACCAGCGCCGCAAGCAGGTTGGGATCTCGTTCGACCAACGGCGGCGATACGGGTGGCGGCGGTGGCAATCCCGATGCCGCAGGCGCGCCGGTTGGCGCGAAAAGCGCGAGAATCCATGCAGGCAACGACAGGATCAGTGCCAGAATCCAGGTCAGCACGTACCCGATCATTGCCAGCGCATATCCGAGCACGCCGAGGAACGCGCGCAGCGTATCCAGCAGACCGAGCGCATAGGAACGTGGCAGCAAAGCCGCGCCTGCGACCATCAGAAGGATCAGCGCCCAACTGCTTCGCACCCATCGCTGTTCGACAAGCGGCGCAACGTGTGCGCCTTCCTGCGCCCACTTTGCCTGGAGCACCACCAGCCGCGCGCGACTGTATAGCACAAATCCGCTCACCACGTATGCCAGTGACGCTACAATGCTGAGCGGCGCCAGTGGACGGGGCGGCCCGCCGATCGTGGTCGTATTCACCGCTTCACCCGCGAGCGCGATCAGCAACAGTGCGCCGCCGATCACAAAACGCGCACCGATCCGTTCGAGCGCCAGCGAGCGATCCACTGCAACCAGCGCTGCGAGGCGGCGATTATCGTCATCCGATGGGTGAGCCGGCAGCAGGAGCGCCAGTGTGTTCAGATCGCGCATCGAAAGATGCGCCAGAGCGCCAACAACCACACCAGCGACCATAAACGCGCCAAAAGCAGCATCGAACACGGAGAGCGGGTCGTACAGCCAGCGTTGCAGATCATCGGCGAGCGACACGTCTGCAATGCTGAGCGACGCGATCAGGCGCATCACAACCGCCATAACGAAGAGTTCCGGCACGAGATAGCGTGCCAGTTCGATGGTCGTCAATCGTGTGGATCGCGCGACATAGTGAACAATGCCGGCTTCCAACCCAATCAGAAAGCAGACAATCACCAGATAGATCGGTTGCCATCCGGGAAAGAGTCGCTGGAGCGCACCCGACACCGCTGCTGCGAGCGACGCAAGCATGAACGCGACCAGAAACACCACCCGCAGATTGAACGTCACGCCAGGAGGCACGCTGTCACCCTGCCAGACTGAGTCAAGCCATACTTCCGTATGCTGCGCTGCTCCTTCTATGGTACCACAGGAACGCCGGTCGAGCGTCGAAATTATTGACACCTGTGCGGTTGAGGTCTACAATATCCGCTATTCTGTAAAGGGGAGCGGTCGTATGGGACTCTATCCGCCTGATGATCCATTTCTCATCAATACGTCTCTTTTCGGCATTCCGCTTGTCGTGCGCTGGTATGGCGTCATCATCGTCAGTGGTGCGATGCTGGCAGGTTGGATCGCTGCCGGACGCACTCGCCAGCGCGGGTATGATCCGGAGCATATCTGGAACCTGCTGCTGGTTGGAATGATCTCTGGCATCATCGGCGCGCGCGCCTATTATGTCCTGTTTGAGTGGCCCCGCTTCGCCGGTGCATCGTGGCTGGAGATTGTCAACCCGGCGACGGGCGGGCTGGCGATCCATGGAGCGCTGATCGGCGCTGTCGTTGCAGCGGCGCTCTACACACGCTGGCAGCGCCTGCCGTTGCGCATCTTTCTCGATATTGCCATGCCTCCCTTCCTGCTGGCGCAGGCGATCGGGCGCTGGGGCAACTTTATGAACCAGGAGGCGTATGGCAGCCCGACACACCTGGGTTTTGGCGTCCTGATCGACGAGCAGCATCGCATCGGTCCGTACCGCGATATGCAGCAGTTTCCGCCCGATACCCTGTTTCATCCGACATTTCTCTACGAATCGGTCTGGAATCTCATCGGTTTCGGGGTGTTGATCTGGCTGGAGCGACGCCTGCGCGACTGGCTGCGTCCGCTCGATATTGCGTTGTTCTATGCGATCTGGTACGGACTGGGGCGCTTCTGGATCGAAGGATTCCGCACCGACAGTCTGTGTTTGAGCGGTATCGGCGGATCATGTGAAGGGTCGTTGCGTGTGGCGCAACTGGTCAGTCTGCTGATGGTCATTGGCGGTGTGATTGGTCTGGCAATCAATCACCATTACGCTGCCACACACGGAACGCAACCAAAGAGCGCTGAACGTTAGGTATCACATCCTGTGGTGAATGTGGAGGGAAGAGGCGCCTGCTGCGCCTCTTTCTCCGTCTTGTTGTCTGCCGGTGCTGCACCACAGACGATGCAGCGAGCATATGTTCCACCGGCACGGTGCAACCCTTCCACCTTCAACCTTTTACACCCGCTCCTCGACTCGTCCAACCACAAACTTCAGATACCTTCCTTCGGGAAAGTGCGCTGGCGCTGGATGATCGAGCGGTTGACCAGCCTCGTGGATGATCTGCAACCGTCGGTCGGCGATAGCGCCAGCTGCTGCCAGCGCTTCGCGGAACGCCTCCGGTCCTACCTGGGTGGTGCAACTGGCGGTTGCCAGCAGACCGCCGGGAACGACGCAGCGCATACCAAGCGCGTTGAGCCGCGCATATGCTCGCTGGGCTGCAAAGCGACTCTCCTTGCGCCGGGCAAAACTGGGCGGATCGAGGATCACCAGATCGAAGCGCTTCCCGGAGGCGGCATACTGCTCCAGCAACTCGAAACAGTCGGCGGTTTCAAAGTGATGTCGCCCATCGTCGAGGTTGTTGAGCACGAGGTTATTTTGGGTTGCTGCCGCCAGTCCCTTGCCACTATCGACGCTAACGACCCGGCGGGCGCCGCCGCGGAGCGCATAGAGTGAAAATCCGCCGGTATAGGCAAAGCAGTTCAGCACGGTGCGTCCCACCGCAAGACCTTCGACGAACCGCCGGTTTTCACGCTGGTCGAGGAACAGACCGGTTTTTTGAGCGGCATAGAGGGCGACGGCAAAGCGTATTCCATGCTCGGTAATCACAACCTCGCGCGGCGGCGCTTCGCCGTGCAGGGTTCGCAGACGTGCGCCGCTCTCCCCGTCAGGCGCTGCATCACGGTGATCCTCATACGCCGCCGGGCGCGTCCCTGCCGATCCGCGCAGCGCCACGCCGCGAAGGGTCGGGTCTACTCTGGCGAGCATTGTTGCCACCTCGTCAACCAGCGTGTAGGCGCCGACAGAGTACGTCTGGATCACAGCAAAGTCACCGTAGCGGTCGATAGTTATGCCGGGGAGTCCATCACCTTCGCCAAAAACCCAGCGATACGCAGTGATGCCCGCAGCCCGCAATGGAGCGCGAAGTTCCCAGGCCCTCATCAGTTGATCGCGCAACCAGATGGTATCAGGCGGACGGCGCGTCGAGAAAATACGTAACGCAATCGGCCCCTCCGCATCCCACAACGCATATCCCCGCCACGCGCCGCAACGAACCGCCACCCACACGCCGGATGGCAGGCGCACGTTGGGCGGCACATGGTCGCGGTAGACCCAGGGATGCCCCTGAGCCAGGCGCTCGCGCAGGAACGCCGGCAGCACGATTTCTGGAAGATGCACCATGGTTTGCACTATCAGGTATCAAAATCCCGACCGATCGAATGTCTGCGTGCGAACCGGATCGCCTGGTACTATCACGCGCAGTGTAGCATGATCCTGAGGTCACTGCACAAAAAGGCGCCTCCACTGCAAAAACTCACTGCCAAGACGCCGGGGACGCAGAGATTTCCATCAATCGCTCGCTGCGTCTGCTGCGTCGCTGTGGTGACATGACCTTTTTGCAGCAGACTCATAAGGTGTTTTCCGGGCGACGTGCAGCACTGCATCTGGTGCATCTCATGATCAGACGTATCTCTTGAGATGCTTGAGCGATTATTACAAAGAGAGAGGGTGAAACCTGCCTTCATTTGTCACGTATGTTCAGGCATGAGTGTGTGATATGATCGTGTCAGGTTATTGTGTGAAAGGGAAGGAATGGCGCCATGTCGTCGATACTTCTAGGAGTCTTGTGCCTGATCGTCATTCTTGCCGCAATCGGTGCAGTCGGGTTCGTCGTGGCGCTGAAAATGGGGGTCATTGTGCATCAAGCGACGAAGCCCACACATCTGGATACCGGCAACTACACCCTTGACCAGGGGCGTGAAGTGCGACCTGAGGAAGAAAAGCGCGCACGTCTGCCGTACGACGGCGCGTAGCAGCGATGCCGATGAGTAACGCTCTGAAAATGGCGCTCGTGGTGGGGGTTGCCATCGCTGTCGAAACGTTCGTGCTTCGGCAGTTGTTCCTTGGCTTCCCCAGAGGCGTCTTCGTTGGTGCGTTCCTGATTGCCAGCGTCCTCCTGGTGTTCCTTCAGTATCTGCTTATGAAGCGCTGGTGGACGCGCGCTGCTCCTCTGCGTCGTCGGCAGCCGCAATCCGAACCGGCGTCGAATTTCGATCCCGGTCTCAATCCCCTGTCCACACCAATATTCCACAGCATCGAGGCGCCGGAACGAAACGGTGCGCTTCCTGAACAGGAACAAAATGGTGTGCTTCCTGAGCAGGAACAACACGCTGCGTTGTCTGATGAAGATGGTATAATACAATAAGAAGTATCATAACTGGCAGGGAATAGACCGTTGAGTGCAGCCGAATTACTCCAGCAGATTGCCAGCGAAGTTCGCACGTGCACGGCGTGTCGATTGCATCAGTCGGCGATGAGAGCCGTTCCGGGCGAAGGTCCGCCGGATGCGAAAGTGATGTTCATTGGTGAGGCGCCCGGTTTCAATGAAGATCGCCAGGGTCGTCCATTCGTGGGGGCTGCCGGGCAATTTCTCGAAGAGTTGCTTGCGCTTGCCGGGTTGCGCCGGAGTGATGTATTCATTGCCAACGTCATCAAACACCGCCCGCCGGACAATCGCGATCCGGAGCCGGACGAAATTGCTGCGTGCAGTCAGTTTCTCGAACGGCAGATCGCCGCGCTGAATCCGCTGGTGATTGTGACGCTTGGGCGCTTCTCGATGGCGCGCTGGTTTCCAGGAGAGAAAATCTCCCGCATCCACGGTCAACCTCGCTGGATCGACGGACGTTTGATCGTTCCGATGATGCATCCGGCTGCGGCGCTCCATCAACCGCAGTACCGCGCTCTGATCGAAGCGGATTTTCGCAGGTTGCCGGAGTTCATTGCGCAGGCGGAAGCACGGTCGGTGCACAGCGCTGCTCCCGTTGCGCCTGAAAAGCCCAATGATCCGGACGTGCAGCAACTGTCGCTGTTCTGAGCATCTATGAAGACGTATCGGCTTTCTCCGTCAGGACGACGCAGCACAATCGTTTTGCTGATCGGCGCACTGCTTATCTGGGCGTTTGCATTGTGGACGCTGCGGATTACACTCGCTACCAGTAGTGACCCGTCTGCCGGGTTGTTCCAGGCATTTCAGGAAAACCTCGATCGCGGACTTTCCGTCGGTCAGGTTATTCCTGCGTTGCTGATGGTGGTGTTGCTGATTGCGACACCACTGGTTCTCTGGGGTATTCTCGAAGAGTGGGGCGCGCAGTATACGCCAACCGACGCCGGTTTGCGGTTTACATCGCTCGGTATCGCGCTGAACTGTCCCTGGGATCGTATCACCGGCATTCGTCGCCTCGAAGATGATGCTGACGATCCGCTCGATGCCATCATGGTGAGCGACGATCTGTCATCTCAGATCAAGAATCCGCTGGTGCGCTGGCTCCACCGTCAGGCATGCGGCGACCGACGCCTGCTGATCTACCCGGGTCTTGAAAACCGCGACGATCTGCTTCAGGAGATCCGCGAGCGCACTGGTCTGACCGATGTGCAGTCGGCATTATCACAAGCATAACAGGCTGTGGCGCAGCCTGTAATGATATTCGGAATAACAACAGAGCCGCTCCAGCAGCGGCCGGAAAGGAAAGGAGCGTAGCAGGGACCGCAACAATGGTCGCTGCTCACAGGCGCTTATGGCAAAAAACAGATTACGTGCAATTCCGCTTGGCGGCGCTGGTGAAGTGGGCCGCAACATGTGGGTGTTGGAACAAAATGACGAGATTCTTGTCCTCGATTGTGGGGTGATGTTCCCGGAAGCCGATATGCTCGGCGTCGATCTGGTGCTCCCCGACATCACCTATCTCCGCGACCAGAAGGATAAAATCAAGGCGATTGTGCTGACGCATGGGCACGAAGACCATATCGGCGCCGTGCCATACCTTGTACCGGAACTCGATTTCCCGCCGATCTACGGCACGCCGCTGACGCTCGGCATGCTGGCGGGGAAGCTTAAAGAGCATCGCCTGCTTGATCGTGCCCGGTTGGTGAAGATGCAGGCGGGCGAATCGTTCACCGTCGGCTCCTTTACGATCGAACCGTTCAGCGTGGCGCATTCGATCCCCGATACGGTCGGTCTGGCGATCGATACGCCGGTCGGTCTGGCGATCTATCTGACCGACTGGAAGTTTGATCACACGCCGGTGGATGGGCGTCCCACCGATCTGGTCAAACTGTCGGAACTGGGCAGACGCTCGCCACTGCTGCTGATCACCGACTGCGTGCGGGTCGAGTCGAAAGGGTACACGCCGAGCGAGCAGGTGGTCGGCGAGGCGTTCGACTCGATCTTCGCAACTGCGCCCGGTCGCATTATTGTGGCAACCTTCGCATCGAACGTATCGCGTGTGCAGCAGGTGATCGACTCGGCAGAAGCGTATGGGCGCAAGGTTGTTGTTGCCGGGCGCAGCATGGAGAACACGACGCGCATCGCGCTCGAACTCGGATATCTGCGCGCGCAGCAAGGCACGTTGATCCGCCCGCAGGAAGCGGCAGGTCTCGCCGATGATCAGGTGGCGGTCATCTGCACCGGCAGCCAGGGTGAGCCGATGTCGGCGCTGGCGCGCATGGCTAACCGCGACTATCCCCACGTCAAGATCAAGGAAGGGGATACGGTTGTTGTCTCGGCAACGCCTATTCCGGGCAACGAGGTGTCGGTCAATCGGGTGATCAACAACCTGTTCCGTCTGGGCGCTGAAGTGATCTATGGCGGCAGCCCTTCGAGCCTGGCAGTGCACGTTTCCGGTCACGCTGCTCAGGAGGAACTCAAAATGGCGCTCGCCATCCTGCGCCCGGAGTTCGTGGTGCCGTTCCACGGTGACTACCGCCATATGATGCTCTACCGCAAACTTGCGCTTGGCATGGGCGGGTTGTTCTCTGAATCGAACGTGATCATCCCCGAAAATGGCGCTGTGATGGAGTTCAGTCGCAACTATGTGAAAGTGACCGGCAAAGTTCCGGTCGGGTACGTCTATGTGGACGGCACAACCGTCGGTGATGTGGGGCAGGTAGTCGTGCGTGACCGTCAGTTGCTGGCGCGCGATGGCATTCTGATGGTCGTCGTCAGCATCGACCGAACCACCGGGGAACTGGTTGCAGGACCGGATGTGGTCTCGCGCGGTTTTGTCTACATGCGTCAGTCGGACGACCTGATCGAGTCGACGAAGAACATCGTGCGCGATGCGCTCTCGAAGCGGAACGGCAGCGGCAAGATGGAGATCGACAGCGCATTCGTCAACCGCAAGATCAAGGATGTGGTGAGTGACTACCTCTATGGGCAAACACGCCGCCGTCCGATGGTTTTGCCGGTGGTTATGGAGGTGTAAGTCGGGCGTGCGGAGATGCCCATTGCTGTTTTCTGAACACGTCAGCGAGAAGGAAGGTGGAGCGTGCGGGTATGGCAGCCGCTCACCTTTCTTTTAGGACAGGGGATACAAGCAACGAAAGCGTCTGATGGTCTTTGAGTACATAATCCGCCGTAGCCCGCGCAGGCGGGCTTCGCATTCCATAGCCGAAGGCTTATGGTCTTTGAATAAATAATCCGGTATAGCCCGCGCAGGCGGGCTTTGCCTTGTCTAGCCGAGGGCTTCAGCCCCACGGCTGGTTCGGTATAGCGGATTAAATTCTCAATCTCCATCAGCCCGACGGCTAGCGCGGTAGAGCCTCCGGCGGGCTGAAGCCCTGGCTGAGGTCGGGCAAGCCCTGCGGGCTGGATCAACCCCAGTCCCCCCGGAATATGGCAAGGATAACCGAAACGCCAGCCCCGCAGGGGCTTCCACGCGCTCAGGGAGGGCTTTAGCCCGCACGTGCTGCGGTCGTCCGAGGAGGTTCAACCTCTATGAGAACTGCTATAATTCTCAATCTCCATTAGACGGTCAACCATCTCACTGCATCCCAGGGCGCACACCATTCCGCACCGGTTCTGGCGCCTCCGCCTCTTCACGCAACCGCGCAAACAGGCGTTCACGCAGATGACGCAACTTTTCCTGATATGCTGGCGTGCGGATCGGATCAGTCCACATAATCAGCGCGTCCTCGCCATTATCGGTGTAGTAGCGCGGTCGCGTGCCTGCGGGGCGAAAACCATACTTCAGATACAATTGCTGGGCGACGACATTGCTGACGCGCACCTCCAGCGTCAGCACATCGGCGTGCAGGTCGAGCGCCTGGTCGATCAGCCCGTTGAGCAGCAATTCGCCAATGCCGCGACCGCGGTACTCCGGCGCCACGGCAATCGTAGTAATGTGCCCCTCGTCGACGCTCAACCAGACCCCGCCATACCCGACGATCAGAGCGTCGCGCGATGATGGTTGCTGCCCGAAGAGTGCCGGGAGGAGGCTTGCGAGCAAGCCACGTCGCACAGGTTGACGTTCAGCGCGTGGCGGCGGCGGAATCGGCGAGGCGCGCGCGACGATGTAGCGACTCGTCGAAGGCGAGCGCAGTTCGTGGCGATAGGTGTTGGCAGACCAGAGCGTGCTGAAACTGGCGCGCTCGATCGCCTGCACCTGCTCGATATCCTCTTCGGTCATGCGCTCGATGAAATAGTACACGGTAGTCTCGTGCCGGTTATCGTTTCGGGTCGAGCGGGCGCGCGAGGTCTGGATTATTCGGGTCGAGCAGCAGTTGACCGGGGTATGCGCCATCTTTGCCGAAATTTCCGCCGCCCTGGAACAGCCCCGTCACCTCGACGCGCCCCCAGACGAAACTGTTATTCGGACCGAGGTTCAGTTCACCGGAAACGCTGGGCGGAAACCCTTCCATCCAGATCATCTTGCCGATCGGTTGGGGGCTGCTTCCGTCCTCTTCGGTCGAAACCCCTTCAGCCAGTACATAGATCAGGGAGTTCCAGAAATAGTACCCCTGCGTTGTCACGGTTTGACCGTTATACCGCGCCGGATCGGCGACCAGATCGAACAGGGAGACTTTCCCCTCGCCGAGCGGGCGATTATCGATGCGATACTCCCGACGTCGTATGCGCTCAATCGGCTCAGCCGAAGCCACGACAATTCGGTGTCTGTACGCATTCTCTGCGCCAAACGGACCGCCGGTCTCAAACCGGCCCTTCACCCGCACGAAGCCATAGACGGCATCACCGGGCCGATGCAGTTCAGCAGTTGCGTTTGCGTGGAAACCCTTCGAGCCAGATCGGTTCTCCGAGGGGTTGAGCGTCGAGACCGTTATCGAGCGTACTGACCCCAAGTGCCAGCACCTCGCGCCCGTCACGACTCAGGTATGCACCTGAGACCGTAATGTCTTTACCGTTGAATTCCTGTGGACGATCAAGCAGATCGGGAACATAGAGCGATGATGGGCTGCCGCCTGTGCACGCAACCAGGATTGCACTGGCGACAAGCGCTATGACCATCCCTGGGATACGCCGGATATGGTGGTACATATGCTATTGGATGCACTTTCAGGTATTCTCAAAAGGGGACTGCCTCTGTTCAGGCATTATAAAATCCAGGAAAGAAGTTGTCAAAACTGGTGTAATCCATATGTCATCCTGCTGGCGCTTCAGGCGTTGATTCCGGTAATTGAGTGCTCGTATAATAACATCAGGAATGAGTAGGGGGTCTAATGCTATGTCTGTCCTTTTTGTCGCGCTGGGAATTATGGTATTGGCGCTGCTTGCGCTGTTGCTCTGGTTCGTGCCGCACCTGTTGCACCAGCAATCGGCGCGGGTCGCCGGTGAGACTGCCCAACTGCGTGAAATGCTGCTCGATCTGCTCAACGAACAGGAAGCAGTTGCGATGCGGCAGGCACAGCTTGGCGCGTCGCTATCGACGCTCCAGGGGCGGCTCGAAGCGCTGGCGCAGAACGGCGGCATCGCCCGAACCTCTCCCGAACTGGTTGCGACAATCGATCAACTGGAAGCGCGTCTGAGCGATCTCCAGAGCCAGATCCAGTCCTGGCTCGATGGTCGCCAGCACAGTCTGCAAATGCGTGACCGCCAGGACAATGAAGCCTGGGCGAATCTGATGGGATTGCTGGCAGCGATCCAGGATCGTCTGGGGGCATTATCGCGTGACCGCGCGAATGCGATGGCGGCGCTGCAAGCCAGCCAGTTGCTCGATGATCTTGAGCGTGAGATGCAGCAACTGCGCGCCATTTCGGAAGACATCGCCACGCTGCAAAACAGGTTGCGACGTTCGCTCAGTGAGCGTGAGCAGCATCTGACCCTGGCACGTACCCGTCTGACGAACAATATCACGATCCGCGGCGCCTGAGGTGTGTTCTCTCGAAACAGTACTCTATTCCTGATGATCCGTAGTTCAGAAGATGGTACGATAAGCTTATGAGCATCATCGTTGTTGACAACCAGGTCGTTCACTATGAAGTGCTGGGTCGTGGTCGCCCCGTGCTCTTTCTGCATGGCTGGATGGGCAGCTGGCGCTACTGGTTTCCGACGATGGAGTATGTGAAGCGGTCCTACCGCGCCTACTCGTTCGATTTCTGGGGCTTTGGCGAGTCGCGCCGCAAGAGTACGACCGAGAGCATTCAAAATTACAGCAACCAGGTTATTCGTTTCCTTGATGCGCTCGGCATTGATCGCGTCCTGCTGGTCGGTCACTCGATGGGTGGTATGGTAGCGCTCAAAACGGCGATTGATCATCCCACGCGCATTGCGCGTGTGGTGACAGTGGGCGCTCCGATTGTCGGTTCGTCCCTCTCCTGGTTGCTCAAACTCACCTACTATCGACCGCTTGCCGATACCCTGGCGGGTGCTCCCTGGTTGCGGCGTTTTCTGTTTCGCCACTTTCTGGGCGAAACGAACGATCCGGCAGTGCACGAAATCCTCGACGACAGCCTGAAGTCTTCTGCCAGCACGTTGCAGCGTTCAATCGCCTCGATGTTGTACACCGACCTGCGCCCGGAACTGCCGAAACTCGCTGTTCCTGCGCTGATCGTTCATGGCGGGCGGGACGAGATTGTGAACCCCAATCAGGCGGATCTGTTCCACCATGTGCCGCTGGCGCAGGTCGTCGTGATGCCGAAGAGTCGCCACTTTCCTTTCCTCGATGAGGCTGAGCAGTTCAACACGCTGTTGCTTGGTTTTCTCGGAAACGATCACTCCTCCTTTCGCACCGGCATCGCGCCGCAAACGGTAGTACGCTCTTCACTGATGCCCTGAACGCCATAGATTGCCGTGATCATCCAAACCGGCGCCGCTCCGCTTTTCTGGACGCGGCGCCGGTTGACTCTTCTGTGGTGCGCGTCATTGTGGTTCTGCGTTCTGTGGTATAATCGAGGCACATGGTTTCCGCCATCATGAGAACATTCCTATGCCGCTCTACGAGTATCAATGCAGTGACTGCTTGCGAACGTTTGATCTGTTGCGCCCCTATCACCGTGCAGACGAAGCCCTCGATTGCCCTGTCTGCGGCAGTGATCGCGTGCGACGCAAATTATCGGTGATTGCGCTCAGGCTGGATCAGGCGTCGAATTACATCGAACGCAGAACAATGGGCGCCTGCTGTGGCGGGGGGTGCGGTTGCGCGTCGCATGGTGGTCAGGGATGATGCGGAAGCGTTCACAACAGGACGATATATGAAAGTTATTATTCCTACTGCCGGGCTTGGGACGCGCCTGCGTCCACATACCTACAGTAAGCCCAAGCCACTGGTGTCGGTCGCCGGCAAGCCGGTCCTCGGTCATATTCTCGATACGCTGACGCGGTTTCCGATCGATGAAATGATCTTCATCACCGGCTACCTGGGCAATCAAATCGCCGACTATGTCACCTCGAACTACAAAATCCCGGCGCGCTTTATCGAGCAAACCGAACTGAAAGGTCAGGCGCACGCCGTCTATCTGGCGCGTGAAGTCGTCAGCGGTCCGACGATTATTCTGTTCGTGGATACGATCTTTGAAGCGGACCTCAGTCGCCTGACGGAGCAGGATATCGATGGCGCCATCTTCTGCAAGGAAGTGGATGACCCCCGGCGTTTCGGTGTCGCTTTTACCAAGGATGGATTCATTACCAGACTCGTGGAGAAACCGGCGACCGATGAGTCGAAACTGGCGATGATCGGTCTGTACTATATCCCCGATATTCAGTGGTTGATGCGCGCGATTGAAGTCCTGATGCTGCGGAATATCCAGACAAAAGGCGAGTACTTTCTCACCGACGCCTTGCAGTTGATGGTCGAGAATGGCGCCCGCTTCACTGCGCCGACGGTCGATGTCTGGGAAGACTGTGGCAAGCCGGAGACGGTGTTGCAGACGAATCGTTACCTGCTCGACCATGGTCGCGATTATGTTGATACCAGTCGTCTGTGTGGTTCGATCATTATTCCGCCTGTCTATGTCGATGACACAGCGCAGGTGATCAATTCGATCATCGGTCCGTATGTGTCAATTGCGGCTGGCGCTGTGGTGAAGGACTCGATCATTCGCGATTCGATTATCAATCGTGATGCGCAAATTGTCTCCGCCACGCTTCAATCGAGCCTTATCGGTGATCACGCGGTGGTCCTAGGGGACTTTCGCGAACTGAATGTGGGCGACTCCTCCGAGATCCGGTACGGGCGTCCGGCGCATTGAAAAGAATTGAGGGTGTGCTATGCTGCACTTTCCGGTTCCCATCGGCATTGTGGCCGGGGGAGTGGCCAGTGAGGGCCAGCGGAAGGCGAGCCAGTATGGTCTGCGACCGCCGTTGCTGCGTTTGAGCAGCCGCGACAACTGGGACGCCGCATGTGGTGAGCAAGAGTTGATCCAGCGCATGGTGGCGCTGGCGCGCGCTGCCGGTCTTCCTTTTTCTCGCACGTTGATCGTCACCTGCTATGTGTCGCTGAAGACGAACCCGTTCGTTCTTCTGACCGGCATCGAAGGCGCTGGCAAGACGGAACTGGTGACATTGTTCGCCGAAGCATTACTTGGCCATGGTAGCCCGCAATTTGCGCTGATCAACGGCGATTCGTCCTGGCTCACGGCAACAGGGGATCACCATTCGTTTCGCTCGTTGTTCGATCGTTTCACCTCATTACGCTTCCTCGAACTGCTACAAGAGGCCGCCGATCCGGGGAGTGCCGGAAAGGTGTTTATCGTCTGCTTCAGTGGCCTGCTGCCGGAAGAGGTGAATTATTACTTTACGACCTTGCTGAGCGTCGATGAGGAGGGGCGTAAACGTTTGCGACTCCCCGGCATTCCCAATGAAGAGCATCCCGTTGTACCGCCGAACGTGTCGATCACGGCAACAGTGCATACTGCCGAATGCGCTGGCGTATTGCACACGGATGTCTTGCGCCAGGCTGGCGTGATCGCTTTTCGCGCCGGACGAGTCAACAATGTCATGTGGCGTCCGCTTGCACCGCACCGGTCGGACTACAACGCCTGTGGTTGCGTGTCGGTCAGCGTGATCCGCTCGTTGCACGCGATCATCTGTTGCGGATCATCGGCGCAACTCAGTGGAACCGCATGGGGTGCTCTGAACCGCTGGCTTCGGCGCTCAGACGCGCGGGTATAGCGCTGACGCCCCGACTGCGCCAGGAGGTGATGCGGTACGTTGCCAATAGTTTCGACGAAGAGGGGCGTGGGTTGTTCGATCCAGACGATGTGCTGCGGAATGCACAAATTGCCTTTGATAGCCAGGTAGCGCAGCGGTTGATCTGGTATCTGCGCGATGAGCTCGATCCACACCTGCTTACCGGTCTGATGAACGATCCAGATGCGTCCCGTCCGCTGGCGTGGGCGGGGTAACGCCAGAAGCGCGGGTGGACGGTGATTTCTTGCGTGAGGAACGGCGTCGTCTCATTGCATCACCGTTGCCGTTGATGACCTGATCGATGGCGTTGTCTTCGAGGGCAACGGTGGCGGCATACTCATCGATCTGAACACTGCGTCGTTGCCGCAGCGCCAGCAGTGCGACGCGGCGAATGTCCTCGATGGTTGCACTCAGCCGGAAATCGGCGGCAGCGCGGGCGCGCGCCGCCTCGAACAGCGCAATTTCGGCGCGGTGCGAGGGGATTGCCAGACGCTGAATGCAATCGATGGCAAAACGTTCGGCTTCCCCGTCAATCGTCACCTGAGGGAGAATTTCGCGCGCGGCTGCAATTTCCTGCTTGAGTTTCGCGGTCTCATCGGCATACCCGGCGCGGAATGTTTCTGGATCCTCACGAAAACGACGCGCGCGGCGGTAGATCTCCAGGCGTTGATCGGGGTCCATTAGTGGCGCTACCCATACGCGCAATCCGAAACGATCCAGGATCTGCGGGCGCAGGGTTCCTTCCTGCGGGTTCATCGAACCAATCAGGACGAACTGCGAGGGATAGAGGCGCGTCATAGGTCCGCGCCGCACGAACGTGCGCCCTTGTGCGGCAGCGTCGAGAATAGCATCGACTACCCGCGCATCCAGCAGGTTGACTTCGTCGATGTAGAGGACATTACGGTGCGCCCGCGCCAGGACGCCTTCCTCCAGCAGAACGCGCTGCTGTTCGAGCGCCACCCGCTCATTGATCCCGCCTACCACATCCTCCATGCGGGCGTTGAGCGGCAGTTCGATAAGACGCATCGGACGACGACGTTTGACGGGGTTGCCAGCTTCATCGGTTTCTTCGACCTCGACCGTCGGCATCACATCGAGCAACCCGCGCACAGCCGTCGTTTTGCCGACGCCATAGGGACCGATCAGGAGCACACCGCCGATCTGCGGGTTGATCAACGCCAGCACGAGCGCCATTTTCAACTCCGCCTGACCGACAATTGCCAGGAACGGATAGGGCAATACCTCGTCCACGACCGCACTCACAGCAGTTCGATATCGGCGGCAAGGATTTCGAGATCGGGACGTTCTTCTTCGATCCAGCGCAGCACCGCCTGGATCTGTCCTTCAACGTAGTCGCCCGACCCGGATACGCAGGCGATGCCGAGCACGGCGCGCCCGTAATTGTCGTGCGCATCGACTTCTGTGACCGAGACGTTGAAGCGGTTGCGCATTCTGCCGAGCAGTGATTTCACGATGCTCCGTTTTTCTTTGAGCGAGCGAATGCCGGGCAGTCGCAGAGTGACCATGCATGCTGCAATAATCATCGTACAGTTGATGGCGCTTTAGTTCCACGACCAGGGCCACAGGTCGGTATAACGATTCGGACCGGAGCGCGGCAACATGGCGAGTTCCACCTGAAGCATACCGGTGATCTCGCGGATGCGCGTGGCGACATCGCATTCGAGCCAGCGTTGTTTGCGCTGATTGTCCACATGCAATCGGTGCGCCAGCCAGTAAGAGAGTTCGACCGCATCAACCGGCAGGTCGTCACGCTCATACGTGCGACCGGTAACGCGCTCGATGGTCGTCCAGTATTGGTCATACGTCCGGTGCAGTTCACTCAGCAGAGCGGGGGAAAGGTTTGTGGTGTCTTCCGATAGTTGCGCCACTGAAGCAACAATGTACGGTTCGTGCTGCATGATGTACTGCACACGGAAACGACGCTGCCCCTGGGCGATCAGCAGGTAGCGTCCATCGTCGAAACGCTGGCTTTCGGTGATGCGCGCAATGGTGCCAACCTCGAAAGGCACAACCGCCTCGCGCAGAATATCGTCGTCGATACCTATCTGGCGGCGCAAACTGCGGATGAACGGATCATCAGGATTGACCTCGCTGCCCGAACGGAGCAGAACAATCCCGAACGGTTGTTGTTGTTCCAGGCATTGACCGATCATGAGGCGATACCGCTCCTCGAAGATATGGAGCGATATTGGCGCGCCCGGAAACAACACGGTATGCAATGGGAAGAGTGGTAGTTTCATAGGTTATGGCTCCGCGCCGGTGGTGCACGTCCACACTGTGGCAGCACCGGCGCCGTTGTGCAGATCGATCAAGAGTTCGACTTCCGGTCCTGAGAGCGCCTGGATCAGTGCGCCAGGCTCGAAACGTCCTGGCAGTCCCTCATTCATTACCGTCACCGTGCCGACGCGTAGTTCGAGCAGATCGGGGCGCAGGTCGACCCCGCTAGCACCGACGGCAACGAGCATACCACCCCAATCGGGCAGGTTACGGGCGCACATGAGGCGCACCGCTGTTGATCGTGCGACGGCGCGCGCTACTTGTGCAGCATCGGCGTCGGTGGCTGCGCCGCGCACAGTGACAAAAATATGTTTACCACCGGATGCCGCGTCGCGCAATATCTGCTGTGCCAGATCATAACAGAGTGCGTCAAGCGCCTGTTGCCATGCGCCAAGTTCCCGCGACCCATCGACAATCGGCGGTCCGCCAGCTGCCCCGTTCGCCAGCACCAACACTGCATCGTTCGGACTGACGTCACCATCGATATACAGTCGTCCAAACGAGCGACTCACACTCTGATCGAGGGCGCGCATCAGCAAGCGCGACTCTATCGGCGCATCGGTCGTGATAACGCAGAGCAGCGTCGCTAGGTTTGGGCTGACCATCCGCCCTCCTTTCGCCATACCTGCCAGCGTCACCGTGCGCCCCTCACGGAGCGAAACGCGCAGGGCGCGCTCCTTCGGTCGTGTCTCGTTCGTCAGAATGGCGAGCGCAGCACGTCGTCCGCCATTGCTGTCAAGTTCGGATGCAGCACGGCGAATCCCCTCACGCATCCGGTCGAGCGGCGGCGCAACGCCAATCTGCCCTGTCGAGAGCATCAAGACGCTGTCGCGTGGAATTTCCAGTTCTTCCGCAGCAATTTTAGCGCAATGCACAACCGTCGCCAGTCCGGGTTGACCGGTGCCAGCATTGGCATGCCCGGCGTTAATGACGACTGCGCGAATGTTGTCGCGCTTACGCGCCAGGATCGCCTGATTGAAGAAGATCGGCGCAGCGACGATGAGATTGGTGGTAAAGAGTGCCGCAACCTGGCAGGGATATTGTGAATACACAATCGCCAGATCGCGGGCGCGGATCTCCTTCAGCCCACACGAGACACCGGTGGCGCGAAACCCTGCCGGGCTTGAAACATGCCCGTCTTCAATAATATTGTAACTCATAGTCATCTACCACACACGACAGATCAGACCTTTCAGATATTCTCCTTCGGGAAAGGTCAGCAGCACCGGATGATCGGGGCTTTGGGACAGCCGTTCGATGATCTGCACATCGCGGTGTGCGTCGAGCGCTGCGCCGAACACCACCTTCTGGAACAGGTCGGCAGACACCAGCCCTGAGCACGAGAAGGTCGCCAGAATGCCGCCGGGACGCAGCAGGTGCATCGCCTGCATGTTAATGTCCTTATAGCCGCGGGTAGCGCGTTCAACCTGCGATTGCGAAGTGGCGAATTTGGGCGGATCGAGAATGACGACATCGAAGCGACGCTGTTCCTCGCGATAGCGCCGCAGCAGTTTGAAGGCATCGCCAGGCGCTGTTTCCACCGGTGTTGCGACCATATTGATGGTCAGACCCTCACGAAGCATACTCAGTGCCGCCTCGCTGGTGTCGACTGCCGTGACGTGGCGCGCCCCTGCGCGCGCTGCTGCAATCGTGAAGCCGCCGGTGTAACAAAAGCAGTCAAGCGTCTCCGCACCGTTGCAGTGCGCCGCAACGCGCAACCGGTTGAAGGCCTGATCCAGATAGGCGCCAGTTTTTTGCCCGGCGCACAGGTCTACCACGTGCCAGATGTCGCCCGGAAGGCGCATACGCAGACGTGCGGGTGGCGTTTCACCCCAGAGAACGCCGGATGCTGGCGGGAGACCCTCCTTCTCGCGCACATCGGCGTCGCTGCGCTCATAAATGCCGCGCGGCGCGAGCATCTCTGCCAGGATGCGCGTCACAGCTGCACTGCGCTGCGCCATTGCCTGGGTCAACAGTTGCACCACCAGAAAGCCAGCATAGTAATCGACGATCAGCCCGGGGATGCCGTCAGACTCGGCATAGATCAGGCGGCATGCTCCTTCGTTGGCGAGCATGCCGAGTCTGCGGCGACCATTGATCGCCCGCTCGATGCGCCGACGGATAAGCGCATCATCGATCGGTTCATCCGGGTTCCACGTAAACAGGCGAATGCGAATCTGCGATCCGGCGCTCCAGCACCCGCGCGCCAGCCACTCGCCGTCGGCGGAGCGCACATCGACCACCGCGCCGCGTTCGGGCTGACGCCCCTGAATACGCGCGATTGCGCCGGAAAATACCCACGGATGACGTTGAACCACGGGCCGCTCTTTGCCTGGCTGCAATGTGACGGTTGTCATAGGGTACGACACACGGTCACAGGTATTCGGTCTACTGTAACACGCTTATGGGGGATAGTCAATGGTTGCGATGCCTGTTCTGCCGCTCTCATGCTATCGAATGGCTGAGAATAGTTTACACTGCCGGTATCAGAACCCGAAAGCGACATGCTCGTAGTCGGTACAGAGCAGATAGAGCGGCGGTTCGTCCTCTTCGATTGTCGGAAAGCGTCCGATGGGATGCAGAAAGCGATTGTCGGCGGCATCATCGTTGATCGACGAAACCTCGCCAGCCAGCACTCGACCGCCCTCCGCCCAGAATGTGTGGTACAGGAGCGGCGGGAGTGTAATGCTTTCGCCGGGGTGCAACACGACGACGCCACCGGGAGCGACCGTGCGACGCACGCCATCGGTGCTTACCTCGATCATGCGGGTTTCATCGAGGCGCTCATCCGGCGTCGAGTGGTAGAGTTGCACTACCAGCGCGCCGCCACCGCGATTGATGATGTCTTCGGTCTTCTTCCAGTGGAAATGCAACGGCGTGATCTGTCCATCTTCGACGATCAGTATCTTTTCGGCATACGGTTTGCGTGCAGGATCGCGGGGGTTGCCGTTACGCAGGGTGAACAGGGTCAGACCGGTGCGCGCAAAATCCCCTGTACCGAAATCGGTGACATTCCAGCCGAGTCGATTGGCAACGATTTCGGCGCACTCTGGTCCACGGGCGCGCCACTCGTCGGGAGACCAGTAAGCGAATGGCGGCAGATAGAAGCCGCGTTCGCGAATGAACGCATCGGCAGCGCGCAGGATGGCGTTAATGGCGGAACGTCGCATAGGTCAGAACCCTTGCTCTCTGATCGATTGCGCGAATGTCTTCATCCTGCAACAGACATGATCACGTTTCGTCCTGGACGGCGCGTGTATATTTTATTCAGCGGAAGGCGTCCGTTTGCGCAACCCGGACATCGCTTCCTATTGTACCACTCTGCGATTGATGCGTTTCACGGCGTTCCGTGGAAGGAGGACGAGGAATGGTTCATCGTGCGTATCGCGCCCATCTTTCACCGGCGCTGGTTGCGGTTATGCTAATATGTGTCACGCTGCTATTGTTCACCCCATCTGCATCTGCGCAATCGGCGCCGCCGCGACGCCCCTGTTCGTTCGATGATCCCAGCGGATGGGTCACCTGCTCACCCTACTATCTGTACCGCCGACCGAGAGAACTGAACGATGTCTATTTTACGCGCTACTACCCTGAGACGCGGCATAATCTGTATCTGCCCTTTCTGAAGTACTGGGATCGTATGGGAGGATTGCCGGTCTTCGGGTACCCCATCAGCGAAGCGTTTCTGGAGCAGATCGAGGGGCGCTGGTACATGGTTCAGTATTTCGAGCGTCAGCACTTTGAATGGCACTATGATCCGGACAATCCCGATCATTATCGTGACGATTATCCTTCGAAGGAATACTGGTTGCCGCTGGCGCAGAGTGTCCGTCTTGGTCGGCTGGGAGTCGAGGCGCTGAGCCGTCAGGGGCGCGACTGGCGGACATTTCCCAAGGGTGATCCTGCGGCGCCGCACTTCTTCCGGGAAACGGGGCATGCAATTGCGCCAGAGTTCTGGGGATACTGGTCGAGCCACGGACTGGAGATGGATGGCAGACCCGGATTTTCCCGCACTGAAAGCCTGGCGCTGTTCGGGTATCCAATCTCTGAAGCGCAGGTCGAGCATGGGCGTCTCACCCAGTGGTTCGAGCGGGCGCGGTTCGAGTATTTCCCGAAATTTGCCGGAACGCCGTATGTGGTTCAGCTGGGGCTTCTGGGCAGGGAACTGGCAGAAGAACGGAGCGGGGAAGAACCGTTCCTGCCGACGGAGACGCTCAGCATTGCCAGCGCCGCCAGGCAACGCATGCTGCTGGCATCGGGTCAGGCGCTCCAGCGTCCGCTGAAATCACGCCCGGAGTTGCAGGCGGCGGCTGATCAGGTTGCCGCAGAATGGAGTGACGCATTCTTCAACGGGGGCGATGTCAGGAAGAGCATGGAGCGCATAGGCGCGACATATGCCAGTATGGGGAATTCTCTTGCACCGTCGATGTGGGGTATTCATCCCCATGACCCGATTGGGGGAATAAGGAATAGGATGCGGTCAAATTTCTCCGATGACAGTCGTCATCTCATCAGGCTGACCATCGGCGTGTATGGTCCTGTCTGGCACCTTGATACGCCGGTCGTGCCCATGGTTTTTATCCCGGAATGGGAGTAACCCAGACGTCTGAAGTATCGTCGTTTAGACGACGCATGAAACACGATGCAATGCCGCTATCGCTCCTGCGCCGAAGCGGAGCGGGGTCGGGGTGCGGCATGCCGCGCCCCCGACGGGCAATAACGGCGCGTGCGGTGTCTCGTCGTTGCGCCTTGCCTGGATCGATGTGCGCGCGATTGTCAACGCGCTGCGCTCCAAACATCGCATCTGCTGCCAATGGCGCCTGCTTCCAGCAGATTTCCCGCCAATGAGTTCGGTTCGCTCCTCTTTCGACACATGGAGTCGTGATGGAACATTCGTCAACATCAATGATACGCTGCGTCAACCGGCGCGACACGCGCTGGATTGCAACCTGGCGCCGTCTATCAGCGTCCTGGACTCCCAATCAACCACAACGACCGAAGCAGGAGGAGAACGCGGCGACGATCGGGGAAAAAAAGGTCAACGGGCGCAAACGGCAAGGTTGGGTTGATACGAATGGGGCAGGCGCCCATTACTACATGCGAGCAAAACGAACCTGCCTTTCTGTTACAACCACAAATTGGTCTGTTAATTTCCATGCCGCGTGCTTCCTCGTACACGGAGAAAACTTCATGCTTCTGCGCGCGCAACCACTGTGCTACCGCTGGACCCGTGCATTCATCTACCAGGAAACGCATTTATGTTGGCTCCAGCAACGGTACAAATGTGGTGTTTGCAAGAGACTTTGTCGCAAACAATAAACACGCTTGAATATCTTCGGGGGCTAGCCCTTGATATTCTTCAAGAATCTCTGCGGCTGTCGCCCCGTGAGCCAGCAGATTAAGCACATATTCTACGGTCAAGCGTGTTCCCTTGATAACTGGCTTGCCAACCATAACTTTGGGATTGAGGGTAATACGCTCAAGAAGTTGTTGTTCCGTCATTCTTCCACCTCCTACTTGTATCATACCACGAAATCTTGCGCTATCAATGTGCCTGCCTGACGGCCTGCGGTTGAGTTGCAAGTGGAGCAGGCGCAGCGAGCGGAGCGGCGTCGGCTGGAAGCGCGTGTTGGGCGGCATGGCAAAGATTTGCTGATGCTTACG